>Ga0208244_100342_pt1 | contig 50410 bp, 54 predicted proteins | sample SubbioCR12Aug_5A_FD_184828 | JGI IMG/M metagenome (GOLD analysis project Ga0208244, IMG submission 184828) | Serpentinite rock and fluid subsurface biosphere microbial communities from McLaughlin Reserve, California, USA - CR12Aug_5A (SPAdes) | ecosystem: Environmental > Terrestrial > Deep... | reverse complement strand
GGATTTCGTAATTAGTGCTTCGAATTTCCTTGTGCTACGCACAAGGCCCGTTCGACTTGCATGTGTTAGGCACGCCGCCAGCGTTCGTTCTGAGCCAGGATCAAACTCTCAAATAAAAGCTTAAAACTGACTTGGATATGCTACGCACTTTTTAGATTTTTCAAAGAACAATTGCAAGAGTATGTATAATACAGGAACCTCTGAAACTTTGTCAATATCATATTGAAAATATTTTCTACGCTGTTAAGCCGCTTGGGAAATTGATATAAGCATGATTAAGCATTTCAATGCATTGACTCGTAATCCGGATGATCATAGAGAATTGCCATCCGGTTCACGATCCAGCGAAATGTCAAAACCCCCATGGTAATAACCCCGACTGTAATCGCAACTTCTGTCCATAGTGGATAATACCGTTCCGGCGCATTCCAGTTGAAAGCGATTAAAGATGTATTAATCCGGTTTATTACTATACCGATGACAGTTATTACCGCCGTCCACCTCGTAATCCCGACATTCTTATATCTGACACCATAGGCAAATAGAAACGCCGGCAGCAGCACAAATACAAGCATTTCGAACATAAATAAATACCCGTAGCCGGTGTTCAGAAGATCCCATTTGTCCGAGTGCGCCAATCCGAACATCTTCAGTGCAAAATAGACTACAAGACCGGCTGAAGCGCCTTTCCCAAGATTTATTGTTAGCGTGTCGAACTCCGTATGGTCAAAATGCTCAACCTGCTTCTTAAAAACCTTATGGGTCAGCATGCTCTCTACAATTACAATTGACAAGCCTGCAATGATTGCTGATACGAGGAAAAATACAGGCAAGAGTTCTGAATACCATAGCGGGTGCAACTTGCCGGGAGCAACGAGATAGAGAGCACCAAGGGCCGACTGATGTCCGCCGGCTATTATTACCCCGAAGACAGTCGCCCATACAGCAAGCTTGCTGAAAAATTCACGCAGTTTCCTGAGATTCAGCCATTCGAATAATGCAGGACTCCATTCAACAAACAGCGCGACTATATAGAGTGCAAAGTGCCATGCAATAAGAAACATGATAGAAGACATACCAAAAGATACAACCATTGGATAGGGAAGCCGGTAATAGCGACCTAAATCGAACATAAGCGCTATAACTGCAAATACATATCCGAGAAGGCTTGTAAGAATAGCCGGTCGGATAAAACGATGATACTGTTTCATGCCTAGGAGGTAATACATAGTTCCCATGACAAGCCCCCCCGCTGCGAGCACAATGCCGCACAGAATGTCCACGCCAATCCAAATCCCCCAGGGGTTGGCATCGGTAAGGTTCGTCGATGGCCCGAGCCCGTAAACCAGCCTGTAAAACATGACAGGAATTGCAACAGCGAGGATGATGGCTGCCAGCGCATTTGAAATCGTGAAGTTGCTTCTAATGTATTCACGGAATGACATTCCGAGAAATATCTTATTACGAACCCATGATGAAGTTTTTTCAGGACTTGATGGTATTTTCATCGGTCTTTTTTCCCTTAGTCAGGGTCCCTGGTTTATGATATCTGTCTTTTATTTTTGATAGTGCATAGAAAGCTGCAAAGACAAGCGGCCACGCTGCAATCACTTCGAATACTTTGGTCATAAAGAGGAAACCTTTACTCATGTCTGGAATTGGTTTCCTGCCGAGGTCTGTCCTTAATCCAATCTTCTCAAAAGGAACTGATGAGAGGTACATCCAGCTCGTACCGCCTACTTCATGCTCGCCATATACATGGTTGATATACCTGCGCGGGTTATTTCTTATCCTTTCATGCGCCAGTGTCAGCAGGTCTTCCCTCCTGCCGAATATTAGCGTCTCCGTAGGGCAGATTTCAACGCAAGCGGGGACCTTCCCCTCCTCGCTGATCCGGTCGAAGCAGAAAGTACATTTGGTCACCTTTGGAGTAAATGGCTCATTATATTCATAGGCCGGAATATCAAAAGGACAGGCAACCATACAGTATCGGCAACCGACACATACGTCCGGGTTGTAAAGAACAGCGCCCTTTTCGGTCTTTCGGAACGCATCAACAAAGCATGCTGACAGGCAGGCCGGGTTATCGCAGTGCATACACTGCTTTTTTACATAAACCGGCATGTTATCGCCATCAGGATTAAACCGGTTGACAACAGTAAACGTTGCCGCATGAGTTCTCCGCACGGTCTCAAAAACTTTTTTATCTTCGAAATCTTTTATTCGCTTGTTCGGGTTCTTATTCCATTCATTGCATGCCCATTCACATCTTCTGCATCCAATGCAGAAGGTGGTATCAACAAGAATCCCATATCCTTCGGAATGCCCGTTAGCTTCTTTGGCAAACGCTTCCCGCCTGCCAATCATTGCCGCGCCGGAAATGCACGCCGCCCGTTTCAAAAATTCTCTCCTGTCCATTTCGCTGCGCCTCTCCCTCAGAATTTCCTTTTTGTATTTAAAAACCGGTAAAACACTATAAAGATAAAAATAAAACCTACGGCTATCATATATTCGAAGCCTTTTCCTGTGAAAATCTGATCAAAGACATACATGTCAACCTCCAGCTACAGGCTGCCCGATGTCATCCATAGAGAGAATCCCGGCGGGAAAATCCCCCTTCTCATCGTGGCAGTCCCTGCACCCGGTCTGCTTTAGTTCCATTCTTTCATGGCATCCTAAACACTGCCGGTGATATGCGGCAAGGAGTCTGGGCCTGTTCATATTCCGAACCTCGAACGTAGTAGAGTGACAATTACGGCAATATGGAGGCTTATTATTCTCCGCTTCGGCTTCGGGAAGGCTCTGGTGATGGCATCCCCGGCATATACTATCAATATTTTTGTGGAATGCCGTTGCCATTCTGCTGTCGTTTGATATATCGATTAGTTTCCTTACAATCTCCCTGTGAGGGAAAGTCGAAGGATGATACTCTCTCTCAAGTATTTTAATGGTAACCTTGTTTGGAACTCTTTTCTGAGTCAGTAGAGAAGCCTGAATCTTTTCAGCCCTGCCGGCAGCTTTCGCATTTCCGCTGTGACAAACCGAGCAGAACTGTTTTTTCGGGCCCTTTGTCTGAATATCCATATTGAGCAAATGATGATGGCATCCCGCACAGTCTTTCTGTGCTTTCTCCGCTGCGTGACATCCGGCACACGCTGAGCGGGAAAACACGTTATGATATGCATCCGCTGTATTAATCCACCTTCCGTCAGGACTTCCCGTAATTGTATGGCATCTCTTGCAGGCATTGAGGGTTTCGTGATGACATGTCCTGCATCTCATTGCATTTTTTTCATGTGATTCATGGTCGAAAGAGACTTCCTTCATCATGCGGCCTTCCACAGTAATAAGGAGCCTTTTAGGCTGATCGCGATCAGGACGCGACACGTTCTTCAGTTGGTCCAGTGTCCTGTATTTTGCTGTATGGCATTTCGCGCACTCGACGGGTCCGGCTTTCAAGTTCTGCCGGGAAGAAGAAAGATGACAGTTAACACAGAGCTTATGAGAGACCTTTCGCATGTTAAGTCTCTTCTTCTTCGTCACGTCGGTCTCAGAGGCCAGAAACGGCCCCCTTTTCGCATCAAGATCATGACAATATAAACATGACTGTTCAGTCCCCTGCTCATAGACAAGCTCCCCGTCTTCTTTGTCATATATGTGATGACAAGAATCACATTTATCACCGAGTTCTTTCACATGTTTTTCATGATAGAAAAAATCAAATACAAAAACCGGGATGGTAGTCGCCCGCAGTGCGCGTTTCCTGTCATGACACTCACCGCAGGTAACAGGTCCATATTTCTCCCCTCCCTCAATACGTTTCATATGGCAGGAGATACATTTTTGGTGATAAGCGTCCTTAACTGCATTCTTATCTTTTGGCATTTGGGCAAAGGCATGTTCAAACATCAGGTTGTTATCCGCATCAGGATAGTGACACGCCCTGCATCCTTCTTTTTTCATGGCATTTTCGTGCAGACCATGATCAAAGAGAACTTGTGGCCGTTCGAGGACGCCGAATACATCTGTATGGCCTATGAGAAGTTTGTTTTCCATTGTCTCCATTTCAATCTCCCTGCCCGCGGATAAAATATTTGCCTGTATAACAAAGAAAACAATCAGGACAATTCCTGCAACGACCGCTATAACCAAGAACCGTCTCATAATGATTCTGCCTTCCCGGATTTTGTTACCTGCATTTGATCGGGAATCTCCATTGTCTGGACAAGAAGTTCACTGATAAACATTACGTGCATGTCAAGCTTGTAGTGCGCTATCATCTCTTCAATCGTTTTATGGCAGCTATGGCACGGGGCAATCACAATCTTCGCTCCGGTTGCCTGTAATTGTTCAATCTTTGCTCTGCCGCCTTCCATTCTAAGGAACTTCCATGGCGGTCCATAATTAATGACACCGGAACCGGCTGTACAACACAGGTTATGTTCCAGTCTCGGCGTGACTTCTCTGAAATCTTCGCAGGCAGCCTTAACCACTGACCGGAGCATTCGGCCCAATCCTCTGTTCCTTACAATACTGCAGGGATCCTGCACCGTAACGGGCCCTTTGAGTTTACTGGCAATCCTTATTCTGCCTTCCCTGATGAACTCATAAAACAACTGTGTCGGCTGGATATACGTTATAGGCGCTTCTTTCCATCCTAATGAACGCGAGCCGTCATAAACAGCAGCCCTGAACGAGTGTCCGCACTCGCTGGTAACAATCTTCTTTACCTTGAGTCTGAACCCTGCATTAAAATGCATACGCTCCACCATACCCATAGTCTCGTTGTCGCCCAGATGCATAGACTGATTGGTACTGTCCCAGCCGTCAAATGAAGGCATAGTCCAGTCAACCCCGGCAACATTCATAATCTTCGCAATGTTGGACAGAAGATTGGTCTTGAATTTTGCCTCAAGGCTGTGAGGAGAGTACATTATCTCAGCGCCCTCCTTATCAAGAGGTATACGCGCATTTTTGATATCCATCCTCAGTTCTTCCTCAACAAACTGAACAGTGTCCACCCAGTCGTCCTGCGCAACCCATGACTGTGAATAGGTATACATATGGCTGTAGCCCTGATCCTGCAGGTATAAAGGAGCAACTTTCAGAAGACCGCATATGCGGCGGACAAGGGTCATCATATATCCGATGTCTATGCCGAAAGGACAGTACATGCTGCATCTCCTGCAGATATTGCATTCAGTAAACCCGATCCGGGCATACTTTTTTACAGTTTCCGCATCTACCCTCCCTTTTTTCATGATCATGTCCCATATCGTCTGCCTTACCTTGGCAACGGGTGAATATGATGGATCCCTGTCATATGAAATATAAAAATGGCATGCCTCATTGCATAGCCCGCAGTGTATGCAGGTCTCGATATATGCTTTTAAACGTGCGGCCGATTCTTCTTCAAGCACGTAGTTTATGGTCTTTGCGATCTTTTCCGGAGTAAGCTTTTTTACTGTTTCATCAAATCCCGCATCATCAACTGTCTTTCTATGTATTTTCATCATGCGATAACTCTCAATAATCCCTCGAATGCCTGAATACACCGAATTCCGAACCTGTATGCGCCCTTGTCAGCCAAAAAGAAAACATGTGGCTAAGTCTCGTAAACGGAATTGCCATGAGCATAAGTTCTCCGAGGAGAATGTGGATCATCAACATCAGTCTGTATGGTGCAAATAACTGGTGAAATGCTAAGAATCCCGAAAGAAACGGTGCGGCAACAACTGCTATGATAAGATAATCTGAAGCGCTCGTAACAAAACGCACTTCTGATGCAAAAATTCTCCTGAAAACAAAAAATACGCAGCACATGATAACGGTGATTGTCATTATGTCGGCAATGTTCTCCGGCAGCGCCCACCACTGTATTCCCCAGGCTTTATGCCAGATCACAATATGAGGGTAGAGAAAGATAGGGGTAACTATAATTCCGATATGGAATATAAAAGCAAAGAAAGTCATCCATGGATGTAGTCTCATGTTTCTGCTCCCGAAAGGGATGAGCCAGTGAATAAAAGAACGGAAGGCATACTTTAGGCTTAAGTATGGGTAAACGACTCTGTCTCGTTTCGCAAGTATGATTAATGAAATGACCCGGTAAGCACTCCCGACGACAAAGACAATAAAAGCAACCCACACCATCGGCCCGATAAGAAAGTTATAGACATCTATGCTGGTCACGAAATCATACATATCTTTTATATATCATCAACGGCAACAACCTTTCGGTAATACTTTCCGTTAGTGATGCATCGTATTAAAACCTTATTCCCGTCTGGACTGAAAACAGGATTCCAGACGTATTCATATGCTTCCTTCCCGGCTACCCCGTCAATAACAAGAAAGTAGTTTCCCTTTCTTTCGGCCTTCACCAATACTCTCTCACTGTCAGGGCTGAATACCGGATCCCAGATCATATCGAAATACTCGTTCCAGGGCACACCGTTAATTGCTATTGTGTACTCATTCCCCGCCTTGACAATAGCTGCCAACTTTCTGCTGTCAGGACTGAATACCGGCGACAACACGGCATCGCGGAATGTTTTTTCCCACGGCACTTCGTCGACGGCAATTGTCCATTTCCCGAATACTGTGGCTACCACCGCAGCAATCTTCTGCGTGTCGGGACTGAACCGGTGTTCCCAGAGCTGCGCAAATTTCTTTTCCCAGACGGGTTGCCCGTTCATCGCGAGAGTCCATCCTCCGGCGATTTTGACAGGCGCAAAGACATCGTGCGAACCGGGCTTAAAAAGCGGCTCCCATATATGGTAAAAAGTCCTGTCCCAGGTAATCCCGTCTACTGCTATGGTATAGGTAAGCCTGTCAAGGTTGACTCCGGCAGCCACTTTTTTGCTGTCTGAACTGAATGTCATGCCCCATATGCTGAGGAAACGACTATCCCAGGCTTTACCGTCAACAGCAACGGTTATTACACCTTCTGAAAAGGAAAAAATATCAAGTGTGGCAACCCTTTTTATCTTTACGAGCGACGCGGTTCTCATGCCATTACTGCTGATTATTACATTCCTGGCCTCAGGGAATTTGTTATCCCACATGCTGCCGTTGAGAGATATCCCAAATTCATTGTCCTTCTTTACGTTCACAGCGATACTTTTTCCGTCAGGACCAAAGGTAAGGTTCCAGATATAATCATAGGATTCCTCCCATGGATGCCCGTCAACCAATACACTCCATTCGTAATTGCGCATACCTAAACATACCAGCCGGTCATCCGGGCTGAATTGCAATGACCAGGAACGTTCAAAGGTTTCAGCCCATCTTTTGCCATTTACACAGGGGGCAACCTGTTTATTTCCTTCTTCAACTATTGCCGCAATCTGCTCGCCGTCGTGCGTTACGGTATATTCGTGGACTATGGGAAATCGCTTCTGCCATTCGTCAAGATCCGCAATGCACTTATCTCCGGTTGACCAGTCCCAGTCAGGTATTATATCCTTGTCAAGCATAGTATCCGAAAATTATGTTCTGGTTGAATTCTGCTCATTGTCACAAACTGTCAATGCCTTTTGCCCAATCGATACCCTAATATGGATGGGTACCGGTAATAACCTCTTTCTTAAATTTAGTTTCGATTTTCTTCTTGATATCCTCGACATCTATGGGGCATTTTGCTGTCTGGGTGGCCTTCATAATACAGGTACCAAAATGAATCGCGTCAAAATCCCTGTCATACAATTTAGCCATATCCATCATTAAAGCCACTTTCGGCATAAGGACACCGGGGCAACCACCGCAATCGTCCATCCCAATTACCTCGACTTCATAATCTTTCCAGCGCTCATATTCCCCTGCCCGCTCCGCAATTCCTTTAAAGCACTTGAGACATCCGCCAACACAACTGATCCCCTTGATGTTTTTGCATGCCAATATCGCTATCCTTTTCTTTCCCTTTGCCATCGCAGCCTCCTATTTTTTTAATTAGCCATATGTAATTAATGTCCGCATCCTGCACCATGCGCATGACCGGCACACGCATGCTGCTTTGTAAATTCCGGCAGTTTCTGATCTTTCAGTAACAGAATATTATCTTCGACTGTTTGTGCACGAGCCTGAAAAACCTTCATTCCCTGCTGGTTCAGTTTCATTAAGGCGCCCGCTCCGATACCTCCTACTACAATGGCATCAACCTTCTGATTATGCAAAGCCTTCATTGGATTACATGCACCATGAGCATGATGCTGATCTTTGTTGTTGATGGTGGTAAAAGTATTATTATCGGTCTCGACAATAATAAAGACAGGCGCCGAACCGAAATGTCCATACACTTCACTGCTAATTCCCTGGGCTTCTGCTACAGGAAAACAAATTTTCATATTCTTTCCTCCTTTTCATTTGTTTCAATTTTCAGTGCCTTGCCGCGAATGAGAGATTCTGCAACTTTCTTGTGGGCATTCTGAAGAATTCTGCCGAATGTCTGGCGCGATATTTTCATCTTTTTTGCTGCATCCTCATGATAGAGCTGGTCAAAATCAGCAAGCCTGATGGCTTCGAATTCATCAATGTTTAAAGCTATTTCCTCAAGGTGCGTCATGGGTACCCCTCTTGGTTTGAAATATGTAGCATCAGGCTTGCACCCTACAAACCTGCATTTTTTCGGCCTGGGCATGCTTAATTGTAAGCATATGCCCATAACAATTGCAAGAGATTTATCATGGGCAATATCCGGGAATGGTTGCGTGGTATACCTGATGGGTCTTACTATCTGACCTGCATTATCAAATCAAATATAATAATCCCCACCGCAATGATTATCATTCCAGACCGGGTTTGTATTCTCTCAGACAGCGCAAACCGAAACTAAGGCGTTGAGAGTTATACAGAAACCAGCGGCAGGGACCGCAGGCCATATTGTTAATGTCAGTTTTTCTTTGAGAGCAATTGCAGAAGCATGTTAGCAACCTTTTCACCTGAAAGGAGCATGCCGCCGAAAATAGGCCCCATGCGTGGACCTCCGAATGTCGCATTTGCTGCCATACCTGCAACAAATAAACCGGGGAATACCTCCCGGGTATTCTTGAGAGTCAGGCTTTCCGCCTTATCAGACCACATGGATTTCTCACCTTCAATCTTGCCGCTGGGCGTTTTCAGCCTTCCGGGCACTTTATTCTGAACAAGCCTGACCACTGAGGTATCGTGCCCAGTCGTGTCCAGAACAAATTTCGCACGGGCAGCCAGGGGATCAACATGCAGACGCGCCATTTCAACCGCAGTCCAATTCAGCACGAGACCGGTAACACGGGACGTGCGCATCAGCACATCCTCGGCGCTGATACAATTGAAGATCGTCAAACCAGCCTGCACAGCTTTGGAAGTGAGGGTCGAGATCGATTCGACGGAATCAGCGGTATAGTAGTTTTTTTGAAACTCACGGCATGAAATACCGAATTCCTTCATTAGCGGGAGCGCGGCTTTCTGAACAACGATTTCATTAAAGAGCATACCCCCGCCCCACATGCCGCCGCCAACACTCAGCTTGCGTTCAAACAGAACGACTTTCTTGCCCGCCCTTGCCAGGAAGTAGCCTGCAACAAGACCGGCAGGGCCTCCGCCTACAATCGCAACATCTGTTTCAAGATTTGCGGTCAGCTTTCTGCTGAACCTATCAATAATCGCCCTCGTTATAACAACTTCATCAAGTTCCATAGTCTCCTCGCCTCTTAAGCAAAAAATTTTTGATCCTCAAAAAGGATACCGGAATATTCTAACTTATATGCCACATATTATGCCTTCCGCAAGAAGCGCGGGATATATGAGACAGAAAAACCATCAGTAGCATTGAAGACAAAATCCAGCGCCAGCCTACCATCTCATGTATCATGACCACAAGAGTCGCTGCACATGGCACAAAAAGCATAAGGATAGCTAGAAAAGAGAGTGCTGACGCATGGCTCATGCCAACTAAGAAAAGCAATAATATAAATAGGAATCATCTTTTTTTTCCGAGCGCCCCTCATGCGCATTCGCAGGTGTAAGAAATGTTTTTGTTTTTTGAAAGACGCAGGAAAATAATTCTAAAAAGATGACGCGGGGTCAGGTCTTGTTCCGTGCATTACTTTCATTCATTTCGCCGTCTTGTCGCCTTCCTCCTTCAACTTTATATATTTCTACCAGTATCCTTCAATAATTGCACAGTACATTTTAAGCATTGAGTAGCAGGTGAAGGCAGTGAAGCTCCCACGCGGCAAGCAGCAGGGCATCTATAGCAAAGCATGAAGACATGCTGTGCAGGCCGTAGCGCAGCCAATGGCCTTATAGGATTAGAGAAACTTCGCGTCTCCCCAATAACCCTCTGCACCAGCTAACCTCAGAGGTACTTTGTGTCTAACCGCTGGGGTTCACTCCAAAGCAAACATATCTGCAATAGCGTTCCTTACGCCTTTCTGCACACAAGCTGGGCTATGGCTTTCGGTGGGACGCCGATAATCCCTTCAAAGGCATATATCATCTCCCAGTCGTGAAACCATGAAAAAAGCTCGCCGGCTTTAAGGAGGTGGTCAGGGTTTTTTGGCTTTCCGAATCGGGTCTGTTCTGTTGTGAATGTCTCATACATGAGAATTCCGCCTTGTTTCAGAGACTTCGTAATGAAGGGGATGAGCGGGCGGTGGAGATAGCGAAAAACAAGGACTGCGCTGAAGGTGAGACCCTCAAGAAGATTGACGCCTTCCTGTTCGAGGTTCACCTGCCGGAATTGTACAGTTACCCCCGCTGCCTGCGCGTTCGCTCTCGCCTGACTAAGGGCCTCTTCCGAGCTGTCTGTCAGAACGACTGAAAAACCCTTTGACGCAAGGAATATACCGTTATGTCCGTCTCCGCAGGCAAGATCAAGGATCGGATAATCTTTCAGATCATCGGAAAAGAGATATGAATATCGAGCAAGAAGTTCATCTGGTCCGATCTCTCTTCTGAAGTCAGCCACGGAAACCGCTATCCGCGCACAGCATTAGCGCCTCCTGCTCAGGACCTCTATCGCCAGCGGGATTGTACTAACCGCTCCAATAATCAACAGTGTCCACCCTATGGACTTTCTTTGATCGTCGTTGAGTCTGTCTGCCAATAAGAGACCTGCTCCTGCTCCAAGCATTCCGCGTGTGCCCGCTATGAGAGCGATTTCCGGCAATGTCAATTCTGACTTTTTCATGGTTCCTCCTTGATAATTTCTATTCTACCAGCTCTTTGATGGAATAAGGAGGGCGGAATCATCAGCTCTGAGTGTGTGCATAAGTTGGGGGCATCTGGGTTTCGTGTGGATTCCGGGTCAAGCCCGGAATGACAGACAAAAAATAAAAAATCCTCTTAACACGTTTTATAGACAAAGAACTTCTTTTGCCGCGTCACCAAAAGAACGCCGGCATTTTTTAATTTCCCGCCCGGGCTTCTTCTGCGGAATGTGTCGGCAGCAGAATGTGTTCAATCTTATTATTGCGGTACCTCCCGATAATCTCCCTTACCGAAAGGCCTTCTTCGGCCCTGCAGATATCAACAAAGTTGTTTTTAAGCATATAAAAGGATATTTACCCGATCCGCGACGTAAACAACACATCCATTTTATATTTTGATAACCGACTTTATGACCTTGATACCCGCATGTTTTGTCTCATGGAGAAACTCATTATAGTAAAAATCTTCTATTTCAGTATTGTCAGTGCCGAGCCTTACTATGATGAAATACGGGGCCCTGCCGAAATGGCCAAGGACGATCGAGTCCAGTCCGTTAATGTCCTTCACAGGGACAATCGCCGAGACAGTCTTGTCCCTTGACGGCTCCACATGAATAAACACCGACTCGATGTGTTTATAATTTATCATGATAAAATCTTCCGCCGTATCAGCCAGCTCATGGGCCTTATAGAGTGAGAGCGACGGACTGGTTGCAATCTTGCATTCCACCATCTTGAACGGACCTGATTGGCGTATCCTTAGCTCACTGACCCCCTTAACGCAATAGATATTGTTTATTTTCTCTTCAATCCCGGACTGTAGTTACGGGTCAAGATTCGCGTCCATCAGGACCGGGAGAGACGTCCAGATGTTCTTTATGCCCAATTTGAGGATGAGCAATGAAATTAAGATAATAATAAAGCCCTCTATAAAGGGAATCCTCGCATAGGCCAACAATATGCCGGTCAGGACAACGAGGGAGGTAAAGATGTCTAAAAAGGTCTCACTTGCCTTGACAATCAGGGATTGGGAATTCATTGCAGTGCCGACAGCCTTTTCTTTTTTGCGATAAAATAGGAGGCAATAATAGAAATGATGCTTGCCGTAACCGGTAAAAGCGGGAATGACCGGGGAGGTGTGACAGAAGAAAGCTTATTATATCCCTCCTGTAATAACTCTATAGCGGGCCATGGATGAGCTGCAACGCGGATATCTTGTTTGAAAACAGGGAATGCCTTGCTGATGAGGCATTATGAAACCACACGTGGGACATATAGAATTCCAAGCGGGTGGAGGAGTCTCCCTTTCACGGAAAGACTTGCCCCGGCCCCTTCTGTTGCACCTTCCAAAGCGAAATGGCATTGTGTAATTTCTATGCTAAAGCCAAGATAATTTGTATAAACAACGTGGGGCAGATGCTATTTTGCCGTGGTATGGAAATAATATTTTTCCCCGTGATGCTGCTTTTCTTCTATCCTGCTTTTCTCTCTCAGCCCTCTTATCATCTGCCCGGCGTTCGTCTCTGAAATGCCGAGGACGTACGCGATGTCGACGATTGTTATGGGGCGCCTTTTGGCCATTTCGACAATAGCATTTTCGACATTGTCGGCTTCTCCGGTCGATTGACCATGGAACTCCGCAACAATCTCACAATCTTCGTCCAGATTTTTTTTCACCGCCGCCATTTCTTCTCTGCTCAGCGGTTTTGCAAATAGTTCGGTTGGAGGCCGGACGACCGTGTTGAGATGGACCCTGTCAGACTGTATCTTAGAGACGGCATCTCTTATAAGCGAAAGTTCTTCCGCACTGTCATTGTAATCTTTTACGAGCATTATCTCCAGCCACATCCCGCCCTTGTAAAGCTTCCTGAATTTTTTGAGACCGTCAATAATCGTCTCTATGTTCAGCAGATGATGCGGTCTGTTCACCCTCCTGAATGCCTGCGGGGATGCCGCATCAAGGGAGGGAATCACTACATCAGCATTCAGGAGGTCTTTCTGCACATCCTCCATGAAAAGCAGGGTGCCGTTTGTAAGCACTGCTACGGGCAGAGATGTAAGTGATTTTACTTCTCTGATCAACCCTCCGATATCTGCATTAAGGGTCGGCTCTCCGGACCCGGAGAAGGTAATATAATCTATTTTTTGTTTGCGGCCTAATACTTCCTGAACTTCCTTAAGTATATCGGCTTTTTGAGCGTAAGATCTTCTCTTCAGGGTCTTTAGCGTCGTCTTTCCGATTTGACAATATATGCAATTGATAGTGCATGTCTTATAGGGCACAATATCAACGCCAAGAGAAAAACCCAGTCTCCTTGAGGGAACAGGGCCATATACATATTTCATATTTACCTGATCCTGTCCCAGAGCAGAGCTAGATCCGCGGATATTCCGTTTCGGCTGAATTCCACAAGTGGGACTCCCTGCACTATTGATTCACTCACCTCCCTGGAAAACGGCAGAAGTGCTAATACTTCTATATCTGCCCGTCCACACAGCTGCTTGATAGTTTCGCTGTTTTTAGGGTTCAGATCATATTTATTAACAATAACCTTCGTGGGAACCCCAAAATGTTTTGACACCTGTGCAACCCTTTCCATATCATGCATACCTGACAATGTCGGTTCTGTAACAATGAGTGCCAGGTCAACGCCGGAAAGCGCTGCAATAACAGGACATCCGATTCCGGGCGGTCCGTCAATGATTACGTAATCCCGCCTTTCCTTTTCAGCTATGTCCTTTGCGATCTGCCGGACTTTTGCAACCAGTTTGCCCGAATTTTCTTCGGCAATTCCTAATTTGGCATGCACAAGAGGACCGTATTTTGTTTCTGAAATGTACCACTCTCCGGATACATTCTCTTCCATAAAAACCGCACCGGCCGGACATACAAGGCTGCAGATTTTACATCCTTCACATGAGACAGGATCCACCGTAAAATCGTTACTTATTGCCTCAAAGCGGCAGGCCGAAATACATTCCCCGCACTCCTGACAAATGTCTTTATCTATTCTGGCGGTCACTCCGCTTCTGAACTCATACCGTTCCTTTATTTCGGGATTCAGTAAAAGATGCAGATCTGCTGCGTCCACATCACAGTCTGCCATTACCCTGTTTTCTGCCAGTGAAGCAAATGATGCGGTCAAAACGGTTTTTCCTGTTCCTCCTTTACCGCTTATTACGACTATCTGTTTCATTATATTTTCCCCTTGATTTTTGTTGAAGACTTCTCATTTACTGCTCTTTCAATAACTGCAAACATATGAGAAAATTTCTCCAGATACTCTTTCTTTTCAGTGACAAAAGGAATTCCGTTCGAATAAAGGAATGCAATCTCCTTGTCAAACGGGATATGCATCAGTATGGGAATATTTTTACTTAAACAATAATTATTCACTCCCTCGTCCCCGATATCCGCGCGGTTCAGCACAACCCCGAAGGGGATATTCATCTTTTCGAGTACCTCAACCGCCAGGACAAGGTCATGCAGACCAAAAGGCGTCGGCTCTGTTACGAGGATGCAATAATCGCTTCCTTTTAGCGAACCGATTACAGGACAAGAAGTCCCGGGAGGAGCATCAATAATTACCGTACGTGAACGGTCAGTATACTGCTTTACCTGCCTTATCAAAGGCGGGGACATAATTTCGCCGATATTTAATCTGCCATGGACAAAGTTTATATCTCCAGAGATGCCTTCTTCAATCAGACCAATTTCTTTATCCACTTCACTTATGGCATTGCGTGGGCAAAACAGCGTGCAGCCCCCGCAGCTGTGGCATAGGTGGGGAAAAATAAGAAACCCGCTTCCCACTCTGTTTTCGTCCCCCGGAAAAACTGCAATCGCATTGTAAGCACAGACCTCACTGCATTTTCCGCAGTAATCGCATATCCTTTCATCAACTTCTGGGATTCTGATAGCAGCCACTTTCTGCGAATTTATCTCCGGTTTCAAAAACAGATGTGCATTTGGTTCTTCCACGTCGCAGTCCAGAAGCTGCACATTTGTGAGAGACAATGATAGATTAACCGCAACCGTCGTTTTACCTGTTCCTCCCTTTCCACTTGCAACCGAAATAACCAATGTATTTTCCATCCGATCCGATTCTTTTCTTATTAGTTTAAGTCTTTCTGTCTTACAGGATTATCTTTCATGCCAGATAACTTTTTAATTCTCACGCCTGTCCAAAGTATATTTTCATCGCTCACCTTTTGGGAGAGTGAAGCTGAATATGCTTCCTTTCCCCGGAGTGCTCTTCAGCCAAATTTTTCCGCCATGTGCTTCTATAATCTCCTTGGCTATGGAAAGCCCTAATCCTGACCCCCCTGATTCTCTGTTCACACGATAAAAGGCGTCAAAGATATAGGGGAGATGTTCCTCAGATATGCCAATCCCTTCATCAATAATCTGAACCTGAACTTCCAGATTCCAGTCACCCAGTTTCAGCATTATCACAGTATCATGCGGCGAGTATCTGACCGCGTTATCAAGTAAATTTGCAATAACGCGCTCTATCATTTTGCCATCAGCGCTGATTACAGGTATCAGTGTATTCGGATATTCAAAAGAGATTCGTATGTTCTTTTTCTCTGCTTCGGGTCCCGCTTTCTCTATCTGACGGTTTATGGCATCTTCCAGATTAAAGGCACTCTTCAGTGGCCTGTATTCCGTTGCCTCAAACCTTGAAAATTCGAGAAAATCACCTATAAGTTCCTCGACTTTAGTCAGTTCTTCTTTAATTATATGCAGATTAGTCATTTGCTGTTCTGTAAGGGGCCCCGTTTTCCCTGAGAGCAGTCTTGATAAAAAGCCTCCGGCGGTGATAACGGGGTGTTTCATATCATGGGCAAACATTGGAAGAATATTTTTTCTCTCCCTTTCTATCTTTTTTATTTCAGTTATATCTCTGAATAATTCAATCCCGCCGGTAACATTATGGGCCTCATCAAAAATAGGCGCTATCGATGCAACTATAGTAATTATTTCACCGCTTTTTTGCTTTATGTTTGTCTCGACTGCAGATGTCTGCTGTTTTTTATTGAGAGCAAATTGAAACAATGGACAGGCTTCCCTGTCAGTTGTTCCGTGAAGTATCTCAAGATGAGATTCCCCTATTACTTCGCTTTTCGGATAACCGGTGATTACTTCAGCCTGATGATTAAAATCAATAATCATCCCTTCTTCGTCAACAAGGGTAAATCCCATCGGAAGACTGTTTTTTATAATCTCATAAATCTGGCATTCTTCGATTTTCATGGTTTTCTCATTTGAATTTTGCAATACCAATTACACATCGGACATTCAGATTCCCTGATTTGTTATCGGTTGTCCGTATCTCTATCCGAGCATCTTAAAACGTGTCCTTGCCTCCTATTTCAACCTGGTTTATAAAGAAGACTTATTTATCGCATGGGTGTGTTTCGCAAGGGGTGCTTCTGCCGCAACAGGTCTGTTCACTTCCGCATTGTATCCCGGCATCCTTCTGATTAGATCCTTTCATAATAAACCCGGTCCCTCCGGAAATAACCTTTTGGCACTTGCATTGCACTCCGGACATAACATGATCGGATTTTCATTCATTGAGTGATTTACTTCAAATATATGCTCGCATGTTTCACATTTATATTCATACGCAGGCATGAAATTCATCCTCCCGACGAAGCAGGCTTTATTTCCGGCTTCAGTTTAAGCAGGGGATCTACAACTCTGTCAAATGCCTTTGCGGTCTCCGAGTCACGGTAATTCTCAAAATACGGGTTCCCGCTGTCGCCTGCGTCTACAATCTTTGGTTCAAGTGGTATACGCCCCAGAAAGGGCACATTCATGTCCACAGCCATTGTTTCTCCCCCTCCGATTTTAAATATGTCCGAGGTTTTGCCGCAATGAGGGCATACAAAACCGCTCATATTCTCAACAACGCCAAGAACAGGAATTTTGACCTGCCTGCAGAAAGTGATGGCCTTGCGCACATCGATAAGTGCTACATCCTGCGGTGTTGTTACAATTACAGCGCCATCGGCATCCTCAAGGAGTTGGGCAACCGAAAGGGGTTCGTCACCAGTGCCGGGAGGTGAATCGATAATAAGATAGTCAAGATTGCCCCATTGCACATCTGTAAGAAAATCTCTGATCAGTTTATGTTTTAGTGGAGCCCTCCATATAACCGCATCATCCTGACTTTTCAGTATAAACCCGATCGACATCACGCCCAGATTATCATTATATGGTATGGGAGCAAGCCCTGTTTCACTTCCTTTGAGCATATGGCCATCGAGCCCCAGCATTTTCGGAATACTCGGGCCATGAATATCAACGTCCATTAATCCCACTTTTTGACCCTTGGAAGCGAGTGCAACTGCAATATTAGTTGCTACTGTGCTCTTACCCACTCCACCCTTACCTGACATAACGATTATCTTATGCCTGATTCTTCCCATGGTATTCTGGATTGCAAGCTTTTCTTTCAGCGCCTCAATCTCTTCTCTGCTCGGAAGTTTCTTTGTTGTAGCAGTCTCTTCTGTTTTAGTGTTTTCGTCATTACCCATTACTTGGTGATTCCTCCATTTCATAGATAGATTCTTCTAACTTCTCATAAAACATCTTAAGTGATTTTGCCAAACATATGCCGGATGGCAGATGACAGTTACCCGATTTTTTTTGTCTCACAGGATTTTCAGGAATTCTTAAATCAGCAAGAACGACATAAATATTAGTGAGCAGTTTCCTGATATCCTGCGGCATATCTCTGTTCCTATTTACGGCCTTTTCTATTTCGGAAAATTTCTGCCGGGCCGCGTCAAGAACATCCAAAAATGCCTTGCAATCTTTGCAGAGAGGCTCATTCTGCAAGTATGAGAGATTCGAGAAAATATAACTTATTCCCCTCAATAGGGTTATTTCCCGGTTTTGTATCATCTCTGTTTTTAACATTATTCCCTCGTCATGGCAGCCCCGCATTTCGGACAGTTGACGGAATAGCAGGGGACCCCCTGCTGATGCACAACTTTTTGGCTGCATTTCGGGCATGCGCAATTACCTCCCGGTCCTCCACGGTTTTTGCCACCCATTCCGCCTCTGAGACCGCTTCTCCCAGCGCCTCTTCCAGCACCTCCGCCCATACCCGAATCTTTATTCTGATCTATCGGCATTTAAATTACCTCCCTTTATCCATGTGCCATCATGGCACCGGTCGTTGGTCCCTGTGTTGCTTTCAATTCCCCATTTTTATATTTTTCTATCGCTTGTCTGACACTGCCCGATGCACCAGTCATTACAGAAACACCGGCTGTATTGAGAGTCTGAAAAGCATTTGGACCTACATTCCCTGTAACAACTGCCTTTACCTGCCTTTCAGCCATAACCTGCCCGGATTGTATTCCCGCACCGCCCCTTGCATCAATATTTGGGTTAATGATTGCTTCATAATCAAGAGTTTCCGAATCAACGATTACAAAATATTGACATCTGCCAAAACGGGGATCAACAGCAGCATCCAGATTATCCCCCTGCGCTGTTACACAAATTTTCACAATTATCTCCTATTTTTAATGTTTACACCTGTCATGTTTTTCGTCAGGATGGTCGCACAATGCCTTATCAAGACCATATCCTTTGCCCGCACCAGGCTTACAGAGACTCTCCCCGCCTTCCAGCGTCCCGTTCAGCAGTGCCCCTATTACATCCTGAACCTTTCCTGTAACACCCAAAAAAGCCTGAATGCCTGTTTCATCAAAAAAACCTCTTGCACGCAACCCCATGCTGCCGGCTACGATACAGTTGACCCCCTTTTGATGTAAAAATTGGGGGATGGCCCCTGGCTGATGTCCCGGATTTTCTAAAACTTTAGTATTTGCAACCCTTCCGTCTTCTATATCAACTATAGTAAAAGACGGACATCTTCCAAAATGCTCCGATACAAATACACTGTCTGTAGATATTGCAATTCTCAAAATATTTCACCTCCCTTATCTTTCTTTAAGAAAGTCATTGCGATCCGCTCTCAAGGCAGAGTCTTTAAAACACCCGCTCTTGATATGGGAAGGGGATGCAGGATCGCAATGACAACCTGATATTGACTATCGGCTTTCCCTGTCTTCTGTTTTCTCCAAAGTACTGATCCGCTTCTGAATCTCTTCCAACTGTTTACTAAGGAATTCAGCCTCTTCCCTGAGAAATCTTGTCTCGTCTTCAGCTGCAAATGTTGGTGCATAAGAATATCCATATCCCTCTCTTGCCCAGCGGGGTAAGCCAGTAGCCCGATACCAGTTCCGGCATCCGCGGCCTCTGCCAAAGTATCCTAGGCCACCACCTCGACCAAAACCAATTCGCGCTCCACCAGTTGCAGCATTCATAGGACCAGAAATGCCAAAACCCGAACAGTAGCCTGCCCCCCTTCTCGTCCTCGGTCCTAATCCCTGCGGTCCTGCTCCGTCACCAAATGGCATTTATCATCACCTTCTCTCTCATGTTATTGATAATCATTATCGCTTCAAATCAAAAAATATATTACTGACACTTCTCGCATAGGCCCTGAAACTGTATAAGATGACTCGTAATCCTAAAGCTGTATTTTCTGGAAAGTCCTTTTTCGGTCTTCCTGAGCAATTCTATCTCCTCATCAATAAAATCCGTATAATCAATAATCCTCCCGCAGCTCACGCAGACAAGATGGTGATGGTGGCCTATGCTCTCGGGTCCCTCAGCTAATTCATATCTTGCCCGGCCGTCTCCAAAGTCGAATTTGAATACCATTCCCGTCTGTACCAGTAATTCAAGTGTGCGATATACTGTAGTGAGACCGATTGCAGGATAGATTTTGTGAACCTCCATATAAATATCTTCCGCACTCAGATGTTCTGAAGTCCTGCTCAATACTTCCAGAATCGACTGTCTCGGGGCGGTTAATCTGTACCCACAGCCTTTAATCTTTCCTTGCCACCATGGTGGTCCTGTTCCATCTCTCCAGGGCATAATCTCCTCAACTCAATCTAATTGATAATGATTATCAGTATTAATATAATAAAATGGCATAACATTTGTCAAGTCATAATCCGGAAATTTCTGGTCTTTTTTTTGACAGCCGGTCATGCCTTTTTATATACTTTCACAAAAATCATCAAGGAGAAGGCTAATATGGATTTTGGGATGAAGAACAGATTGTCACGCATCATAAACCCAAAGACAGGCAAAACCGTTATGCTCGCGGTAGATCATGGTTATTTTCAGGGTCCCACAACGGGATTGAAAGATCTGAAAAAAACAGTCACCCCTTTAGCGCCTCATGCTGACTGTCTCTTCATAACAAGGGGGATGCTTCGAACAAGCATTGATCCGAAGGGTGATGTTTCGATATGTCTCAGAGTCTCCGGAGGTCCAAGCATCCTTGGAGATTTATCGAACGAAGACATCACCACATCGATAGAGGATGCTCTGCGCTTGAATGCTTTCGGCATCGGCATGTCGATCTTTGTCGGCGCAAAAAATGAAGACAGAACGATAGCGAATCTCGGCAGATTAGTAAATGAAGCGGAACGATACGGCATGCCTGTGCTGGCCGTTACAGCGGTCGGAAAAGAAATGGGAAGAGATGCAAGGTATCTGGGACTTGCGTGCAGGATTGCTGCCGAGATCGGCGCCCATTTTGTGAAAACGTATTATTGCGAAGATTTTTACAGGGTAGTTGAAGGGTGTCCTGTACCCGTTGTTATGGCAGGCGGCAAAAAGATACCCGAAAAAGACGCCTTGCAGATGACCTTTAATGCTATTAAAGAAGGTGCTTCAGGTGTTGATATGGGAAGGAATATTTTTCAGAGTGGGAATCCCGTCGCCATGATCAAGGCTATAAAGGCGATCGTACATAAGGGGGCGTCTGTCGATGAGGCCTTCGCCATATATTCAAAAAAATAGATGATCAGGCAGCCTATGAGTCCGAGGCCCCTGCAAAGGTACCCCACATTTTAATGCATGATTACTGTCAACCCGCTTTTATATGAAAGTAGCCGTTTATTACAGCAATAAAGATGTAAGGATTGAGGACCGCCCGGTGCCGGGGATTTCGGATCACGAACTACTGGTGGAGATGAAGGCTTCCGGTATCTGCGGTACTGATGTCATGGAATGGTACAGGATTAAAAAGGCTCCGTGTGTGCTCGGACATGAAATGGCAGGTGAGATCGCCGAGTCAGGCTCTTTGGTCAAAGGATTCAAGAAGGGAGACAGGGTTTTTGTTTCCCATCATGTGCCATGTTACAAATGCCATTACTGCATTAATGGCAATTACACTGCTTGTGAATCCCTTCATGCCGGCAATTTTGAGCCCGGCGGGTTCTCGGAATTTATCAGGGTACCCGAAGATAATGTCAGAAGTGGAACTTTCCTGCTGCCCGATGCAATAAAATATGAAGAAGCGGCGATGATTGAACCTCTGGCATGTGCAATTGCGGGACAGAACAGATTAGGGATAAAGAAAGGCCAGACGGTTCTCGTCATAGGCTCCGGAGTTTCCGGCATCCTGCATATCCAACTCGCAAAGAAAAAAGGGGCTAATGTGGTTGCTACGGATATCGATACATACAGGATCAAGAAAGCGACGGAATTTGGCGCGGAGTATGTTATTCATGCAGAAAAGTATTCTGTTGATACACTGAAGAATATAAATGATGACAGACTGGCAGATGCTGTTATTACCTGTGCCGCAGCAGAACAGGCAGTTGAAAATGCGATATCATCTGTTGGAAGGAAAGGGAAAATACTCTTTTTTGCCGTACCCGAGAATGATATCACGATACCTTCTCAGAAATTCTGGAGGGATGAAATAAGCCTGTTTTTTTCCTATGGCGCAGGGCCTGATTCCATCAAAACAGCGATCCATTATATTGAAAAAGGTTTCATAAATGTGGGGGAATTGATTACACATACAGTTCCTCTTTCGGAAATCATGAGAGGGTTCAGGCTGGTATCAGATGCCGGGAATTCATTAAAGGTGGTTATTATACCTGACAGGTATCACTTAAAAAAATAACAGATAAGCCCGCAGAGCATAAAGCATTTCCTTATTTTAAAATAGCCTTACTTCCACATACTCACCTTCCAGGACTCCGTTCTTGCGCAAAGGAATTACTGCAGTGCCATCAGCCTGCGTAAGGGTTGTAATGAGTCCGGATTTGCCGAGCAGAGGGATTGCCCATATTTCGCCGTCTTTTTCTTCAAGCACAACGCCAATATGCTCCTCCCTGCCCGGACTTGATGAAATGTTTCTTGCAATCCTTGCCCGCACTCTCGTTTTTTTTCTGTTCGCGCCCTCTTCATTCCTACCACACTGGCTTTCAAGGACAGGCCTGATAAAGATATCGAAGCAGACATTGACTGCTGCAGGATGTCCCGGGAGACCGAAAACCGGGATGCCTCCGGCAATACCTCCTATTACCGGTTTGCCGGGTTTTAAGGACACACCGTGAAATAGGACCCCGGGCTTGCCCGCATCATTTATCACCTGAGAGGTCATATCCTTGGTGCCCACGGAGCTGCCGCCGGTTATCAATACCATCACTGAATCTTTCAGAGAATTTATGACAACATCTCTGATAATATCGAAACGGTCACTGTATATTCCTCTTTTTAAAGGTTTTCCTCCGACATCTGAAATTAATCCTGAAAGTGTATAAGAATTAATGTCCCGAACCTGTCCGGGTTTTAAAGGCTTATCAGCATCCACTATTTCATCGCCGGTCGAAATGATCGAAACAACCGGTTTTTCATAAGTCCATATTCCGGTTATACCAAGCCCCGCAAGAGCGCCGATATCCTGCGGTCTCAATCTGTGGCCGCTTTCCAGAATACGCTCATCCTTTTTAGCATCTTCTCCGGCATGTATTACGTTCTCGCCGGGTGATACAGGTTTAACAACCTCTATCATTTTTTCATCTATATGCTGGGTATGTTCGAACATCACAACCGCGTCGGCTCCGTCCGGCAGCATGCCGCCTGTAGCTATTTTTGCACCCTCGCCCTTTCTAAGCGGATACCCGGCTTTTTCTCCCATTGCAATCTCAAATGTCACATTGATATAGGAAGGGAGACCTTCCGTTGCTCCGAAGGTGTCGGCAGAATTGACTGCAAATCCATCTACTGTCGAACGGCTGAAAGGCGGCAAATCCTCCGGGGAAAAGACATCTCTGGACAGAACTCTGCCGTAAGCATCTTCGATGGAGAGTCTGTTCTCCGCAGGTCTTTTGAATGGAGCGTGTTTCATAAGGATATCCAGGGCTTTTTCAACCGTAATAAGTTCGTCTCTGCCAAGCATATCCTTCACTTGATTTTACCTGTTCAAGACTTAATTGAATTTATTCATGGCCTTGTCAACACCTTCTGAAACAATAGTGCAGACCGCTTCCGCCGCTGACTTTATCATGTCTTTTATAACGCCAAGTTCATGCCTGCTGAATTTTCTGAGAACGTATTCTTCGGAGGGCAAGCCCGGCTCTCTTCCGATACCGGCCCTTATGCGTATAAAATCCCTTGAACCAATGCTCTGTATGATAGACTCCACGCCTTTATGGCCTCCTGATGAACCGTTTTTCCTGATCCTTAATTTTCCTGCCTCCATATCAAGATCGTCATGAATGACAAGAAGATTCTCATTATCAACAGCGAACTTCCTGCGAACTTTTTCCACAACCGGGCCGCTCAGATTCATATAAAGAAGGGGTTCCAGGAGCAGGATATTCTTCCCTTCCATGGAACCCCTACCGAGTCTGTATTGTCCCCTTTCCAAAAAATCTATACCGAACCTTTGGGCCACTTCCTCAAGCACCATAAAACCTAAATTATGTCTGGTTCGGGAATATTTTCTTCCCGGGTTTCCGAGTCCGGCGATAAGCCACATGACCAACTTTAACTCAACAGATGCATAAATATCTTCAATCCAGGGTACAGATGTTATGAAAAACAGCTGCTACTTCTTCTCTTCCTCTGCCTTCTCCTCTTCTTTCTTTCCCTTCTTTACAACTTCCGGTTCCGTCACTTCAGGCGCGGCGACGACAGCTTCAGCAGGCGCTGCCTCTTCCACCAGAGGCGCTATAACGTTCGCGATCACCTCTCCGGAGTCCGTAAGCACCTTTATACCTTCACCCACCATAATGTCGCCAACATGCAAAGATTGCCCTATTTCAAGACCCGAGACATCAACTTTAATATGTCCCGGGATCTTGTCAGGGAGGCATTCAATCTCAATCTCTCTGAGAAGATTCTGCAGGATGCCTTTGTCCCTTTTTACGCCGATAGCCTCTCCGGTAGTAGTGACATGAACGCTTACCTTCAGCTTTTCCGTAAGCGAGACTTCGAAAAAATCGGCATGCAGCAGTTCTCTTTTCGTAGGTTCGACCTGAAATTCCTTCATAAGCGCGAGTTTATTTTCTCCATCCTTAAAAAGAAGGTTTACCATCACCTGCTCCCCGGAGGTACTATTAATAAACTGTGTCATCTCCTTTTTGGGAACTTTTATCGGAACAGAGCCGCCTCCCCTATAAAGGACGGCGGGAATCATTTCCGCTCTTCTGAGCGACCTGGCTACCCCTTTACCGGTCTCTTCCCTTTTTTCAACATTCAGGGTTATTCTTTCCATTGCTCCTCCTCTCTGATCACCAGCTATACAAATAGCGAACTTATGGAAGACTCTTCATTGATCCTCCGGATGGCCTCTCCAATGAGAGACGCTATGCTTAAAACAGTCAGTTTTTTACACTGTTCTTTCTTGCTGTCAAGTGGAATTGTATTTGTCACAATCAGCTCTTCCAGAACTGAGCAATTCAATTTCTCGACTGCCGACCCTGAAAGCACGGCATGTGTACAAGCGGCAACAATCCTGTTGGCGCCTTTTTCTTTCAGCGCTTCAGCCGCCTGAATAGTGGTTCCACCCGTATCGACCATATCATCGAGTATAACAGTATCCTTGCCCTCCACTTCACCTATAACGTTCATGATCTCTGATACGTTTGCAGCTTCGCGCCGTTTATCAGTGATGGCAATCGAACACTGAAGCTTTTTAGCAAAAGATCGTGCCCTTTCAACGCCGCCCGCATCAGGTGAAACAATAACCAGATTCTCGACATTATATTTTTCCTGGATATAGTCCAATAGAACAGGGGATGCATAAAGGTTATCAACCGGTATATTGAAAAATCCCTGAATCTGAGCAGCATGGAGATCCATAGTAAGAACCCTGTTTGTACCAGCAGCGGTAATAAGGTCGGCAACAAGCTTTGCGGAGATAGGTACTCTTGGCTGAACCTTTCTGTCCTGCCGTGCATATCCATAGTATGGTATAACCGCGGTAATCCTGCCGGCTGAAGCTCTCTTCAATGCATCCACCATAAGGAGAATCTCCATAATATTACGGTTAACCGGCATGCTCGTGGGCTGTAAAACAAAAACATCCGATCCCCGGACATTTTCATTTATCTGGACCATTATCTCCCCATCACTGAATTCCGTTACCGTTGCATCACCGACCGGTATGTCGAGGTAACCGGCTATCTCATCCGCAAGTCCTTTATGGGCATTACCGGTAAAAAACTTGATCCCTTCAGGCATTTTAACCCCTCCTAAAAATTAAGGACTGAAAGAAAAAATCTTGAATGCCCTGTCTCCTGTTACCTCAGTCCATTCATTGGCTGGGGCGGGAGGATTCGAACCTCCAGATGGGAGATCCAAAGTCTCCTGACTTGCCGTTTGTCGACGCCCCAACATATAACAAACCTAAAAGTTAAAAGTAATAAGTCAAAGCTTTATTAACTTCTTTATTGCCCGTCATTTGTTGTATTTTCACCTTCTCACTTTAGGATTAGGATTAAGTGAGCGTTTCAACAACCCAGCAAGAATGGGGCTTCATTGCCTCCACAGACTTCTCTGCCATCTGTCTTGTACCGAAAACACCAAAGACAGTTGTGCCGCTTCCGCTCATCCCGGAAGCAGATGCACCCGTCTCCCGGAGCCTGTTTTTTATCTCCCTGACGGCAGGGAACTGAGTGGAGACTACTCCTTCAAGGTCATTCACAAGCATTGTGCGCAGAATATCAGCATTCTGTCCCTCTAATGCCTGACAGAACAGTTTAATATCAAAAGCTTTTTTTGTCAACTTACGGTATTTCAGGCCGTGTTTCATGGGACCTGAAGCCCGGTGTCTTCCGCCTGTATGGCTATTATTGTCAAAAGATGCATATGCCCATGCCGTTGAGACGGATTGTTTCGGTTTGACTAACAGAAGAACAGCTGATGAACTTAACTTTACTGGAAATATCCTGTCCCCCGTACCCTCTACCAAAGCGAAAGGACCATTTAAAAAAAAAGGGACATCCGAACCTATCTCCCTTGCAACCCCGGTTAGCTCACTGTTCTTGAGATTTAGCTCCCACAACATGTTTAATCCCATGAGAGCAGCGGCTGCATCGCTGCTGCCTCCGCCCAATCCTGCGCCCGCCGGAATATTTTTTTCAATCTCTATTATTGCCCCTTTGTCGCATGAAGCAAAGCTCTTAAGCCTGGATGCAGCGGTGTAAACGATGTTCTCCTCCATAGGTATGTCCATATCACAAACAACTTTAACGCTGTCTGCATGCCTGCAACTGATGATGTCATAAAGAGAAATCTTTTGCATAAGACTCTGTATATCATGATAACCATCTGTTCTTTTTGCGATAATTCTGAGAAACCAGTTGATTTTTGCAGGAGCCAGGAGACAGAGCGAAGACCGGCGCTTGCGCTTATCCGATTCTTTCTGTTCACTTCCGCTCCGCATCTCCTATTCCAAGCTCCCTGATTTTTTCACCGACTCTTATATGAAGGTTCTTATCATCTTCTTTATCTTTTGCCTTAAGTGCTTTTTCCCAGTATTCCAGCGCCTTGCCATTCGCATTCATGGCGTAATAAACATCCCCTATGTGCTCAAAAATAACCGGGTCATCACTTACTAATTCAGCAGCCTTGAGAAGAATCTGCAGCGCCGAACTGTAATCGCCCGATTTGTAATAAACCCACCCAAGGCTGTCCATTATATAACCATTGTCCGGTTTTAGTTCTATAGCCCTTTCTATAAGTGAAAGCGCCTCTTCGAGATTAATACCTTTTTCCGCATAGCTGTAACCGAGGTAATTCAGTGCATCAGCATGTTTGGGATTAATACCGATCGCCTTCTGCAGGTGAGTGACCATTTCTTCGAAGCGGTCTGTTTTTTCATAGACGATAGCAATATTGAAATGAAGGTCATCGTTTTCCTGGAAGCGGCTGAGCGCCTCCGATAATACACTCTCGGCGGCTTCATAGTCTTTCAGTTGGATATGAGTTACGGCAAGGTATAGATAGACCTCCGGTTTCTCCTTCTCAAAAGTAAGCACTTCCCTGTAAATGCCTAAAGCATCGTCATCCCTGTTAAGTTTGGAATACAGGAATCCAAGGAATAAAAAAGCCTTTATATTTTTCGGCTCATGCGAAATAATTATCTTCAATTCGGATATGGCCTCATCGGTCTTCTCAAGTTCTGCAAGAGCTGTGGCAAGAAAATATCTGATCGCCGTATTATCAGGCTTTGATTCCAGTACAATCCTGAATTCCTCCACGGCCTTTTCATACTGCTTGTCTTCAAAATAAAGAACCCCGAGATTCAGGTGCAAGTCGACGCTCCCCGGCACCTGACTGCCTATTCTCTCATATTGCGTTATCGCCTTTCCGGTCTCTCTCTTCCTGAAATAAATCTGGGCAAGTCTCTCTCTTGCCTGAATGTTGTGAGGGTTGATAGAGATAGCATCCTTATAATATTCTTCAGCCTGTTCTAATTCATTCTTCGACTCACTGATCATGCCTAAATTAAAAACTGCAGCATCAAAATCAGGCCTCAGACCAACAGCCTTGAGAAAATATTCGGAGGCTTTTTCCCGGTCGCCCATATCGTAATTTATGGTACCGAGATAGTAATAGGCCATGATATTTTCAGGATAGTTTTTAACAAGCCTCTCAAGTATCTGTATTGACCTGTCGTGTTTGCCGGCAGCCGAATAGTGGAGACTTAAAAAGAGCGCTGCCTGCTCATTTCCCGGCTGTATCGAAAGGACAGCCTCGTAGGCCTTAATCGAATCTTCCGACCTCTTCGTGCTGTTGTAGAGCTCCCCGAGCAGCATAAGGGCAGGTACAAAGTCGGGCTCTTTTCGAACAACCCCCTCTGCGACGGATATTGCTTCCTGAACCTTTCCGGTTCTGAGCAGAATATAACTTAGCTGTGTCTTCAGATATGGGGAATCAGAATCAAGTGCCAATGCCTTATTGTAATACTCGATCGCATCTTCCCACTTTCCTTCTTTTTCGGCACTATACCCGAGTAAAAACAGATAATAAGCCTGAGGAGGCGGCAGAGGCCTCTCCGGCCTTGTTTCTAAATGTTTTGCTGTTGCACATGATGCGCAAAAAATAAGCAAAACCCATAATATTATTATTTTTTTCATAGTATAAATTATGACATAAAGATTGGACTGATAACAAATGTGATAGAATCTCTTATGGAAATTTATGACGTCGTCTTTCCGGTCAATGTCGGTCCACTTACCTATCGCTGCCCTGAAGAACTTGAAGGGAGCGTCGGGCCCGGAATGATAGTTAGTGCACCGCTCAGGAACAAAATAACAAAAGGCATGGTTCTGAGAAAATCTTCCACCAGACAGACAGCAACCCTTAAAGATATCCGGCAAGTACACGAAGATGCTCCTGCTTTCAGCAGCAGCATGATCACTCTTCTTAAATGGATTTCGGAATATTATCTTGCAAGGGAGGGGCTGGTGCTTAAGAATATGCTCCGCAGAGAGGCATTTACAAAAGTCAGGAAAAGAGCCGGTAAGCCCCGATCTCAATCAACGGTGCGCAAGACAGGTTGGGAAAACCATATTTGTGAAATTAAATCCGGGTATGCTGAACCCGTTATAAATTCAATGAATAGCGATCGTTACAGGACATTTCTCCTGCAGGCTCCCTCTTCCGCCTATGAATATCTTTTTATTCAGAAGCTGCTGCAGCGGACCAGGAATATCCTGCTGCTGGTCCCGGAATTGACCGTCATTAATACAATCTATCCGGCTTTCAGGAAACTATTCGGGGAACGCTTATGTTTGTACCACGGTGAACTGAGCAGGGGTAGCCTCTCTGAATCAATAGAGCATATAATCTCCGGCCGCTCTGACATTGTACTCGGTACCAGATCCGCCGTCTTCGCTCCGCTGAAGAAGGTTTCTCTTATTGTGGTAGCTGATGAGCACAACAGTTCTTATAAGCAGGAAAACAGCCCTTGTTACAATGGCAGGGATGTTGCCGTAATGAGGGGTTTTATTGAAAAGGCGACCGTAGTGCTTTCGTCCATCTGTCCTTCCATCGACTCTCTGCATAATTGCAGATCCGGTAAATACACCTTGATAGCACCTGAACCGTGCAAACAAAAACCAAGAATCAGGGTTGTGGACATGAGATATGAAAAGCTTTTAAGACCATACCTCTCCAAATCTATTGTCGACGCTGCTGCAGGATATTCCGGCAAAGGAAAAGATGTGATGTTCTTAATGAACCGGCGGGGGCACTCAACGTTTCTGCAGTGCCTTGACTGCAACCACGTGGAGTTATGTCCTTCCTGCAGTATACCTTTGGTATTTCACAAGCAGGACATGACCGTTAAGTGCCATTATTGCGGCCATATGTTGCCCAAATTGCCGGAGACTTGCCCTAAGTGCAGGGGTTATAACCTGAAATTTATGGGTGCCGGGACACAGAAACTGCAAGAAGATATCGAAGATTTATTGGCTGTAAAAACTCTCAGGCTCGACAGCGACAAAGAAAAGAAAAAACCCGGAAAAGATGATATTAAAGGATCTTCTGCAGATGCCGGCAGGATTATAATCGGGACAAAGTTAATGACAAAGCGGCTTGATATCTCAGAAAAATTTACTATGGCTGCCATTCTTAATTCAGATATTTATCTCAACCTCCCGGATTTCAGGTCTGCGGAAAAGGCGTATCAGGAACTGGCCAGCGCTATTGATAAGGTCGAGCCGGATGGCGAGGTATTTATTCAGACGAGGATGCCCGGTAACTATCTCTATAAGCATCTGAAAAACCACGACTATGCAGCCTTTTTCAGGGAAGAGTTGCGAAAACGCAAGGCACTTCTCTATCCCCCGTATTCGAGGCTCCTTCTGCTCAGATTCATATGCAATAAAGACATTCTTAAGAAACTCACAAAGATTGATAAGGAGGCAGCAGAAATCGAAATACTCGGCCCCTATACAGTAAGAAACAGAAGGGGGGGGAAAGAAGTCAGATTACTGCTCAAATCCCCTGCCCGCGGTAAACTGCACTCCTTTGCAAGATCCCTGATCGGGATCTTCAAAGACTCAAAGGATGTCAGGGTAAAAGCAGATGTTGATCCGATAGTCATATAATCACTTCCGTCCCAAAATATATACCCGGGCAATCCCTATTTATTCTCTCTCATCTTCCTGTCAAATTCCTCCATCTTTTCCGCCAGGCTCTTCCATTTGCAGGTCTGCATCAGCTTAACCACGTGATGGACGGCGCCGCTTTCAATCATTTTCCATCTCTCGTTTTCTTCCGCAACTCCATAGAAAGGCAGCATAATGAAAAATACCCGGTCCGTGTATTTTTTTATAGGTGTAAGCACATCTTTACGCCTTGTATAATAAGGGTCCTCTCCTTCAGTACAGGGTTTATCGAAGACATTGAACTGCCTGCATGAAACCGGCCTCATCGGATGCACAGAGCAGGCGCCTTCAACAAGAAAGGGACAAGGGGAATTTTCTTCATAACTCAGAAGCTGTTCTCTGATAACTCTGCGTTCCGGTCCGTTTATTTTTTCTGTTACGTACCAGGAAAGCCCCACCAGTTCGATCGGGTAGACTGGTATAGTCTGATGTGTCTTGCAGCAATGAGAGCATCCTTTTGCACACGCCAGCCGCCTGCCCTTGCGTACCTCATTCTTCAATGCTTCAGCTATTCCTTTGTCCGCGAGATAATAGGCGTCAAGCAGCATCGAAAGCCACGGATGAAGTTTTTCATCAGATGGGAATTTCAGTCTGTCCGGCTGCTGGAATGTTTTTTTTGGTTTTTTTTCTTCTTCCATGAAATATCAAAATAATTATAAAGCAGGGGCGGCAATTAATTCAGCATATCGCCACTTGGAAAAAGAAAGGTTTATAAGCAATAATATAAAATATGGATTTCATCTTCATATCCATGCCTTATGCAAGGTTTATATCGAGGTGGTTTGCCAATGTACCGAATATAAATCTCGGCATCATGCAGTCATTTCTCCCGGAGAGAGGTAAGAGCGTTAAAACCTTCCATTTCCATCTCGGATTCCTGCCCTATATCGAGAGCCTTGCTCCGCATATCAAGGATAATCTGTTTACACTTACCGAACAATACGGCGTCGAATATATGGGACTTGATTATATTTTTGCTTCACTCGTTTTCGAAGACAGATATCTTAAATCAAAAGAGAGGTTCAAAGAGCGACTTGATTCGCTCGGATTGTCATTAAGCATTTTCGAAGAATTGCGGGAAGTCGGAAGATCATTCGTCGACTCCTGCTTTGTAAAGCTGTCCCCGTATCTTGAGAAGGCCGGGCTCATCGGTTTCAGTTGTTCCCACTATCAGTTGAGCGGGTCTTTGCTGCTCTGCTCGAAAATCAAAAGTGCACGGCCGGATATTCCGGCAGTTTTCGGCGGCAAGGACTGTTCGGGCACATTTGCAAACGACTTCATGAGGGCGGTGGAATTCGTCGATTTTACGGGAACGGGTGAGTGCGAAATCACTGTCGACAGCCTGCTTGATCATATAAATAATAAGCGGGAGCCTGTATATAATGTCCTTTACAGGGACGGTAAAGGAAAAATAATAAAGTCTCCTGAACTGCCGAATATCCCTATTAAGGAGCTGCCCTTCCCCGAATACGATTATGACGAATTTCATATCAGTAAATCCGATATAATACTTCCTATCGAATTCGGGAGGGGATGTCCCTGGAAGCGCTGTTCATTCTGTCCCGATGAGTCGTACAACATACTGTGCCAGGTCAAATCCCCCGAACAGATTAGTTCTGAAATAGACCACTATCAGAGCATTTCAGCGGACCTCTGCAATTACTTCATCCTGGATTCGGATGCCCTTAAGAACCGTGAATCGATAATAAAAACTGCTCTTAATATCGGAGAAAAGAATCTCAATTTTATTTATGCGGAATTCCGGGCGGAAAAGATGGACAGGGAAGTGCTGGAAGCGCTGAAGAACATGGGCAACTGGGTAACCCATTTCCAGATCGGGATCGAGACATTCAGTGAGGGAATGCTGCGCCTCATGAATAAGGGAGTCGGCGCATTAAAGAACGTCGAGGTTCTGAAGGCAGCCGCCGAACTGCGCATTTCCGTTCAATTCAACCTTTTTACCTGTTTTCCCGGAATGACCAGGGACGACCTGAAAGAAAATATCAGGGTGATGGACCTTATTTCCCACATTCTTCTCATGGACAATTTTTCGATATTTCCGGGAGAATTTTATCTGCCCCCGGACAGTCCTGTTTTTCTTGATACCGGAAAATTCGGGCTGATTAAAAGCGGGGAATCTATTTTTTCATCTGTGTTTGATAGTTTTGCAATGCCTTCCTATTCCAACTATCCGTATCCCTATCAGTTCCTTAACGACGATGATCAGTACGGTTTTTCCATGGCTCTGCGTGCAAAGGTTGAGGAGATTAAGTCCATGAGACCTGCTGATAATTTCATGGTCTACACTGACTCGCCTGAAGGTCTCCGGATTGAAGCCTGCCGGGATGGGGCGGCAACTTCGCACTTGCTTGATAGCTCGAAAAAAGCGATCTATCTCTCCGCGGTCGAGAAGGCCCGGGATATCGAAAAGCTCTGCGAGGATTCAGGCCTTCAGCCGGGCGATATATATTCTCTCCTCGATGATTTCGAAAGCAAAGGCCTTATACTCTATTCTTACGACAGGAAGTCCTTCCTGTCCCTGGCGATGAAAAATCACGGCAGTAACATATCAGCCGCCTGACCGGTTTCAGTAATCTCAGGCCGCCGCAGAAGGTCTTAAAGATAAGGAATTACTTCATCAACTGTGCATGTTGCGTATCCGTACCAATTTGCGCTGTCCAGTAGAGTAGAGAACTGGCGTAGTAACCATAAGGCCCTATCTCCAGTTCCCCCTCGTCAAACCGGACAGACGGTTTTCCCGTATACGGTTTTCCAATCATCTTCTTCCAGAGGCTTTCTGTTCACTTGGCCTTCTAACATAGTTCCCTCCGAAGTTACCGAAGTCATTTGGAGTTTATAGCGTTACCGCAATCTCCTTTTCTTCACTTCTTCGGAAACATGATGAAAGTATTGCCCCTTCCCTCTCTCAAAGTTATGTTGTCTTTGAGATATTAGCGGTACTATGAGCAACTCCGACTCCCCTGCCGACCCGATGGAACTTCATTTCCTTATATCCACCCGATGCTGTACTGTACAGCATCGGGAGGGGTCTCCCGTGTTTATTATCATATGGCTTCCCCCGCATGTCACCCCTGTTACCCAGGGAGTTCATCTATCGGTTACGGTAGTTTTGGTTAGGATAGATATTCCAGTCTTCCCCTTTGTAGGAGAGGGTCGACAACTCCATTGTGCATTTCGAGGCTACATATAGGTTCGCTTACGCTGCAACCCGCAGGCTTGCTCGACTCCCTTTCGGAGCCTTTGTCAAGAAACTTAACGCTTCAGGTTACCCTTTGCATCTTCCTCAAGCTACATGGGCGCGCTACCAAATTCCCACGGTCGGACTTTAACCGACAAGTCATATGTTTTACACGGCATACCCTACAATGGCGCACAAAGAAGGTAGATAAAAAGTGATGATTTACAGAAGACATAGATAATAAAAAAGGCGAGTGGTTAGCTCGCCCTTCTATGGTATAAATCCAGCAGAATACTTAACTCTTTGCGGTTTTTTGTTTCCTCATATAATAAACTGCTCCGAGGCCTGCAAAAACCATAAAGACTATAATACCCCATTGGTTAAGGGTAGGAACTGCCGTGAGGTCTTGTTGAAGGAGTTCGTAAGCTCCAATATCACAGTGAGCGTATTGTGGACGCGTAACGCCGCGCTGATCAACACCATTAATAGGAACTGCAGCGCAGACCGCATCATTAGCTGCATCGATTGCCGGGCTGCCTTCAGGAAGGGCAATGGTCTCTGTCGGTCCTCCGTTATTTGCCAGCACATTGCTTCCCAGTGGATCAGTCCCCGGAGTCGGAATAGAACCACCACAGGAGTTTGCAACCGTACCGCCGAATTGCAGGTTGTTCCCGCCATCCACAATCGTGCCAGAGCAGTTTCCGCCAGAAGGGCTGTCCGCAACAATAGTATTCGTAAGGGTAAGGGTTGATCCGCGAAGATAAATTGCTCCCCCCGATGATGCGCTATTATTCGCAAGGGTGCAGTTGGTGATCGTTGCCGTGTTGCCGTCCAAATATACAGCGCCCCCTTGATCTGTGCTGCTGTTTCCGTAAAAAGTGCTATTCGCGAGGATGAGCGTTTGTAGTGAAACAAGAGCACCGCCCACGCCTGCCTCAGCTTGATTTCCCTCAAATGTACTGTTGGTAATGGTAAGAATTCCCATGTAGTGGTCGATTGCGCCTTCAGTCTGTCCGATGTTATTTATGAAGGAAGTTCTGTCAATAGTGACATTTCCTCCACTTAGGCCGAGAGCCGCCCCATAGGATGCTGTATTGCCGGAAAAGGTGCTTTCCGAGATATTGAGAGTGGTGTTGAAGGCAATAAATATTGCGCCTCCTGCTTCAAAGGCACTGTTTTCTGAAAAAGTACTGTTTGAGATTGTTATATTGACTGCTGAAGAGTAGCAATAAACTACGCCACCCGAACCAACACCCAAGGCCCTATTATTCGAAAAAGTGCACCCTGAAATGTCCAAGGTGCCGTAGTTGGCAATCGCACCGCCACCAAATGCCCCCGAATAGTATCCGTTGGTCAAGGTAAGGTTTGTAAGCGTGAGCGTGATTCCAGCGTTGACGATAAAGAGCTGCACAGCGTTGTTCCCGCTTATGGTAACGTTCTGGCCTGTGCCATCAATGGTTGTGTTCGCCGAGATTGTGATCGCCGAAGTTAGCGTGATGGTACCGCTGCAAGCAAACGTTACATTACCACCGCCGGAAATCGCAGTTATTAGATTAGCTTCATTGCATGTGTTTACTACCCCTGCAGCATATGCAGGCCGTTCAATGATTAACAATCCGATAATGATAAAAAAAACTGCCCATAAATAAAATACAGTAATATTACGTTTCCTGGCCATATATCCTCCTTTAAAAAAAAATTAGACCATACAATACTGAGATTTGTCAATTGATTTGGCATATTGGAGTTTCCTGAGTTTTTAGCCGAATTCGAAGCATAGTTGAAAATCGACAATAGTATTTGATTTTATGAAAATCGTTGCAGAATACCCCGTGGCTTGCCACGGGAATGAATGCATGCCTTTCGCGGAGGGTTATAAGGGAGGAGCGAAGACTCCCTTATCCGCATAGGCCCTTGTGACGTAATGGTATAGAATAATGCATGGGGTTGAAGAGGGCTAGTCATGCGGTCTACGACACGGTATACCACTTGGTCTGGTGCCCTAAATTTCGGAAGAAGGTATTTGTAGAAGAAGACATAAGGGGACGAGCGGAACAAGTAATCAAAGAGATATGCGATGAATACGGGATAGAGATTGAGGAAATGGAAGTAGCGATTGATCATGTGCATCTGCTGGTATCGTTTCCGCCGAAGTACTCGATAGGGGATGTGGTAAGCGAAACTAATCGAACTATTTCCCTGATGACCTCTCAATTGCACGTCCGCCGCTTTCAATATCTTGACCGATACCTTTAACTGTATGACAGCCTGACAGCCACATACAGATAAGAAGCACAACAGTAGTAGAAATGATTTTCCGTATCATCTCAATCTCCTCTTCTTGCTTAACATATTATTTTTTATAAGAAAAACTGTAATTAAAATGCAATTAATCAATCTGTCCATCTACTACTAAAGTCTATTTGTATTACGCATCATTATAGAATATAGGAAATGCGTTTATAACAGGAAGGAAAGCGCTGGGGTCAAAACTGTCGCAGACATTTCTTGCTATCTGGAACTGATAGCAATTACGGGCGAAGTGCCAATACAGTTTTCAAGTCGGGGCCAAAAATGCTGCACGGGCAGTTTCTCAAGCCACGAGTTTTTCCATAGATGAGATAATTGTTAAATATACTACTTTTGGCGCCGGTTATGGTAAAATTTAATCGATGCGATTGGTAATTATCGGAGGCGGAATTACCGGCCTTTCACTGGCTTATTTCCTGCTCGAAAAAAACCCGTCTTTGGACGTCGTCGTTATCGAGTCCGAAAAAAAAGCGGGCGGGAAAATATGGACTGATAAAGTGGACGGCTTCCTCTGTGAAGGCGGGGTAAACGGTTTTCTGGATAACAGGCCCAGGACGCTCGAGCTCGCATCCAGACTCTCCTTAACCCCACTCCGAAGCAACGATAATGCGCGGAAGAGATTCATCTATTCCGAAGGAAAACTCCACCGCCTACCTGAATCCCCCCCTGCCTTTTTTGCGTCAGGCCTTCTGAGCGTGCCCGGCCGGCTGCGGATTATCGGGGAACTCCTTGCTCCCAAAGGCGGCGGAGAAGACGAGACGCTCGCTTCTTTTGCGAAAAGACGGCTTGGGAAAGAGGCCTACGAGAAACTGATCGATCCAATGGCATCTGGAATCTATGCCGGCGACCCGGAACAGATGAGCCTTAAGAGCTGCTTCCTTAAAGTTTATAACCTCGAACAGAAATACGGAAGCCTGATTAAGGGAATGTTGAAACTCCAAAAAGAGGCAAAAAAAACAGGGAAAAAGGTCGGTGCAGGTCCGGGCGGAGTCCTCACCTCTTTTTATGACGGAATGGGGACCATGATCGACTCACTCTCAGGCATTCTTGGCGATCGATTGAGAACAGGGTTACGCGCGGTCTCGGTTGATAGGCAGAAGGAGAATTATATCGTCTATCTTTCAGACGGTTCACACCTTGATGCAAAAGCCGTGGTCTTTGCATCGCCAGCATTCGAAACTTCGGCAATTGTTAAAGGGCTTGATAAGAACCTCTCGTCTGTCCTGAGCGAAATTCCCTATCCCGCGGTTTCAGTCGTATGCTTAGGCTATAAGCGGGAGCGCCTGAAGCATCCACTCGACGGATTCGGATTTCTGATCCCGAGCAGAGAAGGTCGCAGGATACTCGGTACCCTATGGGATTCTAGCGTATTTCCAAACAGGGCTCCTGATGGATATGTTCTTCTCAGGAGTATGCTCGGCGGGGTTAGGATGTCCGACCTTGCGCTCAGGGACCATGATATTCTGGCAGATGTCGTCATGGCTGAACTTAAGGACGTAATGGGTATAACAGTGCAGCCTGATTTTGTCCGGGTATTTACCCATAAACAGGGGATTCCCCAATATCCCCTCGGGCATCAGCAGAGGCTTGCAATGATCGATAAAATTATCAGCAATTTCAATAGTTTATATGTTACCGGCAATGCCTATCGCGGTATCGGCGTAAACGACTGTATTGAGAATTCATACAGTCTTGCAGAAAGGATTCTTCAAGAGATATAATTCTGTGGTATCCACGCGCAATGATTTATACGATATAAAGTCTGGTTGAAAATATCATAAATGAAAGCCAAGGAGGTAACCTTGAAAGAGCAAGAGATAGTCGAATTCTTAAAACAGCAAAATGAGGAATTCAGAAAACTCAGCGACGAACACAGAAGTCTTGATCTTCTCCTTTCGGAGATAGACAGCAAGCGCTATCTCTCTCCTGAAGAAGAGATCGAAAGAAAAAGGATACAGAAACAGAAACTCCTCAAAAAAGACAGAATGGCCGAGCTTGTAAGGGAATATAAAAAGAGCCAGATTTTACACTGATAACAAAATATATTAAGGACTGAGTAAGGAACTTTCTTTCCTTTTGCTGCAATAGTTCTCAGTTCTCCATTTCCTACACAAACTTCAGGGGAGGGTATTCTATGAGAAGCAGTATCATCAAGCAAGGACTCGAACGCGTTCCGCACAGGGCGCTCCTATATGCAACGGGCATTCCGAAAAGCGAGATGAAAAAACCCTTTATCGGCGTGGCTTCCAGTTTTACAGATATCATCCCGGGACATGTCGGAATGCGCGATATGGAACGCTTTATAGAAAAAGGAATTCACTCAGCGGGGGGATATCCCTTCTTTTTCGGAATACCAGGCATCTGTGACGGCATCGCTATGGGGCACTCCGGTATGCACTTTTCTCTTCCCTCGCGGGAACTTATAGCAGACATGGTGGAAACGATCACCTCTGCTCATCAGCTCGACGGCCTTGTTCTTCTTACTAATTGCGATAAGATCACTCCCGGCATGCTTATGGCAGCAGCCCGTATGAATATACCTTCGGTGGTAGTCACCGCCGGCCCTATGCTCTCGGGCCGACTGAAAGGGAGAAGGTTATCACTCGTTAACGACACATTTGAGGCAATAGGGAAGTACAAAAAGGGTATGATTAAGAACGAGGAAATTGAGGCGCTTGAGATGTGCGCGTGTCCGGGTGCGGGTTCCTGTCAGGGCATGTACACTGCAAACACAATGGCCTGTGTTACTGAAGCAATCGGGATGAGCCTGCCGAGGTGCGCCACGGCGCTCGCAGTGTCAGCCGACAAGAAGAGGATTGCTTTTGCAAGCGGGCAGCGCATAGTTGAACTGATAAAAAAGAACATTACATCTCGAAAAATAATGACAAGACAGGCATTCGAAAATGCCATAATGGTAGATCTGGCATTAGGGGGTTCTACAAATACTGTCCTGCACATTCCAGCAATAGCACATGATGCAGGGGTAGAACTGCCGCTTGAAACATTCGATATCCTTAGCAAAAAAACCCCTCACCTGGCAAATATGCTCCCTGGCGGGGAACATTTCCTGGAAGACCTGGACTGGGCCGGGGGCATACCGGCCTTGCTTAAGAGACTCAGGAAAAATCTTCACAACACCATAACGGTCAGCGGAAAGAAGATCTTTGAGTTGGCGGATTCCGCTGAAGTGGTCGATGAAAACGTTATCAGGCCGACCAGCAGGCCATATCATAAAGAAGGCGGAATCGCAATCCTCAGGGGAAACTTGGCACCCGACGGCGCAGTTGTCAAACAGTCTGCCGTAAGCCCGAATATAATGCAGTTCGAAGGTTCGGCAAAGGTTTTTAATTCAGAAGAAGAAGCCATGAAAGCTATTCTGAAGGGCGATATAAGGGCGGGCGACGTAGTAGCAATAAGATATGAAGGACCAAAAGGAGGACCGGGTATGAGGGAGATGCTTTCCCCGACAGCGGCAATTGCAGGCATGGGATTGAGTGAATCAGTGGCCCTGCTGACAGACGGCAGGTTTTCCGGCGGCACAAGAGGTCCATGCATAGGACATATATCTCCCGAAGCCATGGAGGGCGGCGCCATCGCTCTCCTAAAGAATGGCGACAGAATAAAGATAGATATCCCGAAAAGACGGCTTGACGTCCTCTTATCCGAAAAAGAATTGAAAGAGAGGCTGGGGAAGTGGAAGCCGATCAGGCCGAAAATCACTAAAGGCTATCTCGCAAGATATGCAAGGATGGTCAGTTCCGCCGGAAACGGCGCGATAATGCAGTAAACCCGGAAAATGCATTTGACCGGAATCATGCAGGCCTATGCGCACCAAAACTCTCCAACGCAGGATTTGGGTATGATAACAGCCAGTCGTCCATAATGAAAACTTGCAGAGACCACAGATACATAACCGCCTGCAAAGGAGCTGCTGGATAACTTTTGCTGCCCACATGCCTGCATGAATTAAATTGAAATGGATTTTTCCCGTAAATCTTGAAAAATTAAGGTTTGCCGTCGGGCTTGCATTGAATTGTTATGCGCTGCAGCAGCACTTTAAAAATTTCTGAGATCCCTCTTGGCGGACTTAATGTACCTACCAAAGTCGCGATCCTTCTTTCTCTTCTCTACATATGACATTTGATGAAACTCTGACTCTTCCCTGAGCTTGATGTAATTGTCATAGTGCGTTTGACTGATAACGCCTGAATTCACTGCCTCACGTACTGCGCAGCCGGGCTCGTTTGCATGACTGCAGTTCCTATAGCGGCAACCGGATGCGAGCCCTATGATGTCAGAAAAGCTGTCTCTTATCCCGCTTTCAGCCCCCAGGATTCCGAACTCACGCATGCCCGGGTTGTCGATGACCAGGGCGCCGCCCCCGATGATGATCAATTCCCGGCGGACGGTCGTATGTCTTCCCTCGCCCGTTCGGCTGAGGCCCTTCGTCTGCAGCATTTCCCGGCCAAGCAGCTGGTTGATGATCGTACTCTTGCCAACCCCCGATGACCCGACAAAGCAGTAAGTCCTTGCGGGCAGCAGCATTCGTTTAAGGTTGTCAATGCCTTCTCGCGTAACGTTGCTCAAAGTCAGCACCGGCGCCGCAACTCCTGCAGCGCGGATCTCTGCCAACTGGGAAGCTATAACTTCCGGCTCAACCAAATCCGTCTTTGTAAGAAGGACACAAGGATCTGCCCCGCCATCCCGCACCATAACGAGATAACGCTCTAATCGCTTTAGGTTGAAGTCATAGTGACAAGACTGAACAATAATCACACAATCCACGTTAGCCGCGATCATCTGATATTCGACGGAGTCTCCCGCTGACTTTCTGCACAGAGCAGTCCTTCTCTCCAGAAGCATTAGGACCAACCCAAAATCGTCAGTCGGGTGTTTTTCTGCACACACCCAGTCCCCTACACACGGGAGTTCCTGCGACAGGTGGTGTCGGTACAGATAACTGCCGGCCAGCTTTGCCCGGAAAGTTCCGGTATGATCCATGAGCAATAACAAGTCACGATCGACAGCAGCAACCCGGGCAATGGTATCCTCAGGCCCGCATTCTGCCCTTTCTTCGAACCACTCATTCCAGCCCAGTCGATCCAGATTAATGTGCCGGCTTTTCATTCATCACCAGTTGTTTCGGGAAAACCTTTATCAGCGCATAACGCTCAAAGATCATGGGAGCGGCGCAGTTTGATGCACTTCCATGGAGTGATCTGTTATTATGCAAATGAACAAACTTCTATCTTTTCTTATTGTGCTCAACTATTGGATTGCCAACTTCTCGACCCATTGGTCCATTCCAACCCCGTTCACCACAATCAGATCATAGTCCCCTGCAGACAGTCTGGGCAGAACAAAAACAATCTCATCGTCAGTCCACTTTGCAATTGCACAATTCTTATTCGCTGTTTTTCCTTTTAATTGATAACTCAGAAAAACCTTCGGTTTTTTCGATCCGAAGAAATTACCTGAAATAGTTATTTGATCGCCCGTAGATCCTGAGCCCGGCTGAACAGAAATGATCTCAGGCGAATGCACGGTAAAGCCATCCCTTTCGACAGAACCGGCTCCGAAGGGTTCTACCACCACATAGCAAGCCCGGGGCAGCATCCTGGGAACAACAAACACTATCTCGCTTTCGCCGGTAACCGGATCCATCCACCACCATGTAACCTTACATGTCTTCCTGACAGGAGTTCCTGATTCATCATATTCCAGATAAACCTTTCCTTTTTTCGTTCCAAAAAACTTGCCTGTTATAGTAACTGTATCCAGCGATGTAGCACCTTCGGGAGTAACAGAATGAATTTCAGCATCTTTGACGGTAAAATGCCCGCTCACAATGACAGGAGCGGATCCTTTTGGCTGTATATTAATCTGATAGGCGCCGGGAGGAATGGCTTTGCCCAAACGACACTCTATCCTGAAGTTGCTCCACTCAAGTATGTTCAAAAGATTTTCACCAATCCAAACTTTTCCCTTCTGAGCGCCGAAGTTCGATCCTGTAATGATAATTTTTGTGCCGTAGGTTCCTTCATCGGGGTGAATCTGAACAGAATTCGTCTTGTGCTGTTCGAAGAAGGCTTTTTTATCCGACCAGATCTCTTCACTATAATGGTGGGCTATCCCGGGATAAGTATGAAAATCCGCATTTGCTCCAACCGAGGTATATATTGCCTCGGAAATCGGCCACCGGTTTGCTATATAAGGGTTGGGAGCGCAATTCAGCATAGCGCAGATGGCATCCCTGTCTCCCTGAGGCATCCCCCGGATATCCAGGGCGTCATTTGTGTCCTGATCTCCAACATATATGAACATGGGCACATTTTTGAATGTGTTCAGTTCAAATGGTATTCCAACAAGTTCTTCAACATCAGCCACCCCTGCAGGATACCGGAGGGCAATCCCATCCCATACACTGACAGGAGCAGTGGGCCAGCCACCCGGAGAACCCGAGGCAACTGCCCGGACGACCTCCGGATGCAATATCGTGAACCGGCTGACAAACGCACCCGAAGCAGAAAAACCCATAAGAAAAACCTTATCATCAACATTGTATCCACCGTTCCTGAGCCTTTCCCTGGCATCAGCTATAATCTTGATCAGCTGAATATCAATACGCTGCAGATTCTCAGGAAGGGTCGGCAGGCTGAGACTGTAACGGTCAAGGGCGTGGGTATATACTCCCCCTGGTTCAGGTGCCTGTGGAGTAATCGGCCGTGGAAATGTCGGGACCAGCAGCGGCACATCCAGATCGACTGCAAACCACGAGTGGTTCAGGATCAGATTGTGGGCAGCATTGTCGTGCACAGAGGGATCATCACTCCACGTTCCGGTATTGTTTGGTTCCAGAAGGAGCACGGTATTCTGGCTGAGCTCATCCGGGATAGAAAGATAGTAGGGCCAGTAAAAACCTTTTTCCGGATCAGCCGGAATTTTCTGTAATCGAAAATTCGGGGCAACAGTAAATGAAAAAGTGTAGGCAGGCAGAGGATTTCCTTCAAGGTCTTTAAATCCCGGAGCATACCCGCTGGGATTAAGAGTAATGGTCACCTGTGACCCGGGGTTAGGTCTTTCTGATCCGGTCGGTGTAATAAAAAAAGTTTTCCTGTCCGCTGACCAGGACTGCGAACTCGGCACCCAGTTAGTGCTCTGGGTGGTAGAACCGGCCTGCATTGGCTTATTAAAGGTAACAGAAATATAAGAAAGGTCTTTCAGTTCAACCTCTGTCCCGTTTGGAGGAAAAGTCGCCATCACATAAGGAAGGTCCCCGCAATTCTGGGATATGGTGAAAGAAAAATGATAGGTGGGAAGGAAATTTCCATCGAGATCCCGAAAACTTAGCTTGTCCACAGGATTGAGAGTAAAAGCAACTAGGGTCCCGGGATTAAGAGGTTGTGCAGAAGACCTGTTGAAATAAATGACCCTTGAATCATCAGACCATGAAATTGTATAAGGCGACCAGGTCCCGTTGCCTGTAATACTGTAATAACTTGTCTGCATGGGCTCACTGAAAGCCACTGATGCAACGCTTTGGGCACATGACACATTCGTTTCGCCGTGGGATGGGTTGGTCGAACCCACGTAAGGAATTTCTCCAACAGGGGGGCAATCATTGGCAATGGTAAAGGAGAAGGTATACGTCGGGAGAAAATTTCCATCGATGTCCCGAAACCCGGAGCCCGGATTTGAATTAAGTGTGAAGGCAACCTGAGTCCCCGGACTGAGCGAATTTGTTCTTATTAAATAAATGGTCCTTGAATCAGGAGACCACGAAATTGTATAGGGCAAATAGTTGCTAACCTGAAGACTGTGGTATTCCGTATCCATGGGTTCGCTGAATGTGATCGAAACGACAGTTGCGTCACAGGGAATATCTGCAGCTCCGTTCGATGGACTTGTTGAAACAACCTGTGGAGGGGTGGCATTTGCAATAGAACCCGATAGAATGATTACGAAAATAATTATGAAGGCATTTGCCAATAATTTCATCTTCCCTTCCCGACAGTTTACGCCCGGAATTTTTTCTATACATCCAATCCGCCAATCACCCGATTGCTTTACTACTGCCCCATATTCTGCATCCATAATTTACCTGCTTTTACAGATCATTATAGTCCAACATAAGGTTCTTTTAGCATCACTCTATTTGCCATAACAACGCCGGAACTGTGCGGCGGCTGAAAGCCATCCGCACGAGTGGAATGTTATGCCTTTATTTCTCTGCTTTTCCAATAATCAGGTTTTCTGTTGAGTTGCATAATTGCAATGATAAATATTTCTTCATCCGTAGCTTGGTAAATAACCCCATAAGGGAAACGGTTTGTTAAGCATCTTCTGGTATTTTCCGAAAGCGGTGCCCATGCATCGGGAAATAAAAGTATATTGTGAATTGTATGGTAGATTTCCTTTGCGAATTCCAGCCCGAGACCAATCTGACAATCATTATAATAAGCAACGGCCTCGGTTAACTCTTTTTCAGCGGCAGGATGGAAGGAATATTTCAACGGCTTAACCTTTAAGTATCTTTTTAAATACTTTTTCTCCCGATATTGTCTTTACTTTGCCGCTCCTTATTTCTTCAACTCTCTTTTCTGCTTCTTTTGCCCACAATTTGTCTATCTCTTTTTGAGAGGGATTCAAGCTCAGCAGGAGTTTTTCAACAAGTTTAGTTCTTATTTCGACAGGCAGTGAAACCGCTTCATCAAAAATATCTTTGGTCTTTATCATGGTTGCCCCCTAACTATTCAATTTATCTGATTATATCATGTTCTGTGCGATCGAAAATGAATCTTCATCGTATGGCATAACGTCTCGGATAACGCGGCCGGCAGTATACGTGACCGAGCGAAGCGCGCCAAACGGCCTATTCCGGCTCGCGTTCATCCGTTTGTTAGGCCGGAGAACACGATCTGAACATGTAGATCGCCCAACCAAGCGTGTCGCGCCCCCAACGCAGGTATACCGCCCTCGCCTTGCTCACGCGCTCAACCACCTCCGCCACGTCTGGATCATCTGGATGGGCGCGAGCGTACTCGGATGTCGCGAACCATTGGAGACCCTCATACCTGTCCCAGTCGTCCTTGCTGCTCACGATGGTGTGAACGAGCTCCGTTCCTCGCCGCTCTCCGGCTTCTGCATTCGAGGAGTGGCTCCCGAAGTCCTCTCGCGCGCACCCGGATGCCTCCAGGTAATCCCCTGACGGCTCCTGCTGCCAGTATGGCTCTCCAACGATCACCCAGCCGCCGGGCCTCACCATGCTGATCAGCGCTTCGAGAGTATTAGCATGCCCCCCGAAGACCCAACTAGCACCGATACATGACGCCAGATCTAAGCTGTGCGGCTCGTCTGACTTGAAATCCGCACCATTCATCTGGGTGAAGGTGATGCCAGCACTCGGTGCCCGGGCCTTGAGCCTTCTCTCTGCTTCGGCGATGAAGAAAGGAGAAATGTCGATGCCTATGCCACGAGCGCCATAGGCTTCCGCCAAGCGAATCAGGAACTCGCCCTTACCACACGCAATGTCAACCACCTGCGCGTTCCTCGGGAGGCGCAGAAGCTCCACGAGACGCGTCAGTTTTTCCTCGCTCGTGGGATTGCATACCACATGTTCACGGTGAGTGATGTCATAGAACTTACATGTGTCCATGATTCTCAATCCTTCGACGTCCTAACGATTGGCATAAGTAGCAGGGGATAATCCGAAGTGAAAAATCAAATAAGCTTATCCCCTGTCTGCTTGATGCGCTTGTTACCCCGTATTATCTTCGCTTTAAATAGCTTTTGAGGTCCTTATAATAATTTTCATGTGGACCGATCATGATTAATTCCATATCCGATTTAATCATTCTGTACGAAAGAAGATACTGAAGAGATTTGATTTTGAACTTATGGATGTAAATGCCTCTGAGGTCTCCCCTCTTTTCTTCCCCGATCAAAGGATTACCGGCTATCTTTCTGATTTCGTCGTCAAGTATTTCTTTTTCTTTTTTTGATAATTGCTTGACTTTGTTTCCAAATGATCGTGACTGATAAATCTTCATTATTTATCCGAACGTATACTCCGACCGCTCGCCCTGTTCCAGTTCCTGCAGCCCGATAAGTATTTCTTTGATAAGACTGTATGTCAAATCCGGATTGTCTTCTGCGCATTTTCCGATCCTTGCCCAGTGCTCTATTTGGCCTGTTATAGAGCGATGGTCAACATGACTATACTTTTTAGCCTCTTTTACCAATTTTTCGGATATTCTTACAGCTGTTGCCACTTTCATACCTCCATTCAGTTTTTAATTTATTATAAACACAGGCATAGCATATTGCAACTTATTGTATACATATTAATTCATGGGGTAACGACAATAATAAGCCGCTGGCACAAAAGGACAGAAGAAAAACCAAACCAGCGTTATCGCCAGGCGCCTTGATTGAATTGTTCCGAGGATTTCATTTGGAACGATTGCCTTGGCCATTATTTTAATTTTCTAACGATTATCGGCAGACAATAATCATTTGTATTCCAGCATAGATAAGCGCCAAACCCATAGGCCATATTATCCATTTTACATATCCTTTCGGCCAAGAGAATGCTTTGATTATTAATCCTTCTCTGACTTTAAGGTTTTTATAAACCCATAGAATGCAGACGACGCCAAAGATAATTGTAATAATACCTATTGCAACGAGCATTTTTTATATTGCCGTTATTATTCTATTCGACTCAGAACGTCGAGCATGACCTGCACGGGCAATGCCTCTGCAAAACTAAAAGCGGTTTAAACCGTGTCAGGCAATGCGATTGTTATATGCCCGCAATAATTCAATATCCTAACCCCAGCTTTGAAGAAACTTCTTTGAGTTTCTTATCGAGTGTCCAAATTGGAACTCTAGTCAATATAGCAGAAACAATCAAATGCATATCAATGTACCCTAACCCTTTTCCCATGAGCGAATAATTCTGTATGAAATGCATTACCTCTTCATGTTCTGCATGATTCGCCAGAGGTATTGCCTGCAAGAGAGAAAGAATTTCAGACCTGTTTGAGAGATTGCCGCAAGCGAGTTCACCGACGATGAATAGATGACTGACAACATGGCCGTCATTCAATAGGCTTTCAAGTCCAATGTTGCCTGATCGAAGATGTTTAATCCAAACCGAAGTGTCAACAAGAACCATTTTATGTGCCTGCTGATCTCCTGCGAGGGATCATATCTAATTTCTTTTCTGTACCGCCGAGCTTTGCGAGTCTTTTGCTGCTTTCTTTCGCTATAAGTGTTTCGAGTCCAAGTCTGACAAGGGATGTTTTTTCCTTAATACCAGTTAACTTTGCTGCCTTGTCAAGCAATCTGTCTTCTATATTAAGAGTCGTCCTCATAAATGCCTCCTTCCGTCAATATCTTCTATATGTATTAGTATGTATTAATTGTATGCATTTATCAACTGCTATTTAACTATTCAGGCAGATAACGTGGCTAATCAGCCGCGCGTTTTTTTGCGTCGGCTGAATTAGCTTTGTTGGGCATTTTCAGTTCTTTGATTTCCCTGTATCTAAAGCAGTCCGAGGTGTGATCGTTTACCATTCCTACTGCCTGCATGAATGCATAGCAAACCGTTGAGCCCACAAATTTGAAACCCCGTTTCTTCAGGTCTTTACTCATGGCATCGGAATGGTCTGTTTTTGCTGGCACCTGGTCGATTGTTTTCCATTCGTTTTGAATGGGGGTTCCGCCGACGTAGCGCCAAAGGAAAGCGTCGAGCGATCCGAACTCTTCGATGATGGTAAGAGTAGCTTGTGCGTTTTTGACAGCGGACTGGATTTTGAGGCGGTTGCGCACAATGCCGGGGTCCTTGAGCAGACGATCGGTGTCTTTAACAGTGTAGGAGGCGACTGTATGAATGTCGAAATGCTGGAATGCTTTCCGGTAACCCTCCCGCTTTTTGAGGATGGTCTGCCAGCTCAGCCCGGCTTGAGCGCCTTCGAGGATGAGAAATTCAAACAAAAGGCGGTCGTCATGAACGGGTACGCCCCATTCATTGTCATGGTAAGCTCTATCGAGCGGATTGTCTCCGCACCATCCGCATCTCTTCTTCATGTCTTTCACCCGTGCCCAACGATTTAAATGAGGCGCCGGGGCAACCACCTTTGTGAAAACCCGCCGGCTTATTCCCGGTCGCCTCGATTTTTTTGTTACACCCTGCTGTTTCATTTTTGTATTATGGCCAAGTTGGGGCCTAAGCCAAAAAGAGACATGTAGAGGAATGGAACGCGTATGCCTTCTCTTTCAACGAACCCATCGAACTTACCACCGGCAAGCATGTAGTGCGGCGAGGTGGTATGTTCTGTGCGAAATTGTCTGGCCTGTTCGATACTGATGTTTTCAACTACCAATGATAATGCAAAGTAGCCTTGCCCAGATGGTGCTCTGACAGGGCGCAATGATATTGCAGCAGGCCCAGGCTCTAAAAAATTAAGATGCTGGCATAACCATTCTATTTCAATTTTATTTTCCTTCTGATTTTGTTTGATATATCGTTTCTGACAAGGCCGAGCCAGATAAGGGGTTCATATTTTTTGGATTATTCACTACGTCCGCTGGCGTACTACTCCAATCGACACTGGCAAGTTCCTCGGGGACTGTTCTGAAACTATTGCCGTTATTATGTTTGAGATTATTCTGGGTAGCACAGGCACCGAGTAGAAAGAGACTCACTATGGCTATGTAGTATATTCGTTTTATCATTTTATCTTGGTGTAACATATATTTTTATACCGCTTCCATCTTTGCAAGCATTATAGAAGGATGATGGCAACAAGTCAAACAGCTACGACACCAGGACGATTCAGGAACTGCTGGGGCATGCGAACCTGCAGACGACGATGATCTATACCCATGTGGCGTCAAAAAACATCCTCGGAGTCCGGAGTCCGCTCGATAAATAATAATCGGTAATCGTGAGTGCGGCGCAACTGCACTTCCATAGTCTCCCGCCTGAGCGTTAAACTATAAATGTGAACGAATATTCATTCACTCCATCGTATCTCCGGCTACCGCCCGGGGTGTTACCTGATAAGGTGAGAGAAGCCGGGGAGATTTTAAAGGCATGCACCCTCTGTCCGAGACAATGTAAGGTTGACAGAACCGCAGGAGAGAAGGGATTCTGTAAAACCGGTGATAAGCCTTTCATATCGAGCTACGGCCCTCACTTCGGCGAAGAAAAGCCATTGGTAGGCAGGTTCGGGTCAGGCACAATCTTTATGGGAAACTGCAATCTGGGCTGTCTTTTCTGCCAGAATTATTCGATAAGCCATCTCGGAGAAGGTACAGAGATTTCATTCGAGAAACTGGCTGATATAATGCTCTCTTTGCAGAAACAGGGCTGTCACAATATTAATTTTGTAACTCCTACCCATCAAATGCCTATGATCGTCAAATCGCTGCTTATTGCATCCGAAAAAGGCCTCATACTCCCCATCGTCTATAACTGTGGAGGATATGAATCACTGCGGGCAATTGAGATACTGGATGGCATTGTCGATATTTACATGCCGGATTTCAAATACATTGATCCTGAAATGGCCCGGAAATATTCGGACGCTGAAGATTATCCTGAATATGCAGAGGCAGTTATCAAAGAAATGCACAGGCAGGTCGGAGATCTTGTAACTGATCAGAGAGGCATTGCAATAAGAGGATTGCTCGTCCGGCATCTTGTGTTGCCGGAGGGGATTGCGGGAACCGCCGGTATAGTGAAATTCCTGGCTGAAGAGATTTCAAAAAATACCTACATCAACATCATGGACCAGTACCATCCCTGCTTCAGGGCGTCAGATAAGCCTCCCCTCAACAGGTGTATTACCACTCAGGAATATGCGGATGCGGTCCAGACAGCTGTCGATGCGGGGTTGAAAAGGATAGACGGTATAACTGTGTAAGACCGCCCTCTGTCATTCCCGTGGACAGACTGTGTCACAATTACCTATCACCACTGAATTTATAGAGCCTTTAATATTAAACATTCCTTTTGTCCTGTTTTTCTGAACTTTACTCCCATTGTTTTATCGAAAGCAGGCTTCTTTCACCTGATAATTATATAGAGGGCACCTGTGCCTGTATTTTTTCATGCAATCATCCCAAGGCTGCCATCATTCCGGATATCCCCAGAATTGTTATCATCCTTGAT
>Ga0208244_100341_pt1 | contig 50422 bp, 49 predicted proteins | sample SubbioCR12Aug_5A_FD_184828 | JGI IMG/M metagenome (GOLD analysis project Ga0208244, IMG submission 184828) | Serpentinite rock and fluid subsurface biosphere microbial communities from McLaughlin Reserve, California, USA - CR12Aug_5A (SPAdes) | ecosystem: Environmental > Terrestrial > Deep... | reverse complement strand
CCAGAGCGGTCGTGCCGAGCCTGTTCACTGTCTTGAATATGGTTTGCGGTTTCATGTCGATCGTCAATGCTGCCGAGGGGGCGTTCATCATGGCATCGTGGTTTGTGGTCCTTGCGGCCATCTTCGATTCCCTCGATGGCGTGATGGCGCGCATCACCCGCTCCTCGAGTCAGTTCGGAGTCGAGCTCGATTCGCTGGCCGATGTCGTCTCATTCGGAGCCGCACCGTCATTTCTCGTCTACCAAATTCACCTTCACACATTGGAAAACTTCGGAATCATCATCAGCGCCATGCCCCTTGTCTTTGGGGCTATCCGACTCGCCCGTTTCAACGTCCAGCTGGTGGGATTTGAGAAAGATTACTTCAATGGTCTTCCCATCCCTTTTGCTGCGATGACCATTTGTGCATTTGTCTTTCAGTACTATACCGAAGAGCATGGGCTGCACGGATGGAGCGAAGTTCTATTGGCGCCGCTGGTTATTGTACTCGCTCTGTTGATGGTGAGTCGGGTGAGATATGACACCATGCCGAAACTCTCCCGGAAGGGATTGAAAGCCCATCCATGGCGCGTCATTTTTTCGATACTTGGCGTCGTGATCGTCCTCGTCTCGAAGGGGCGCCTGCTTTTTCCCGTGTTGATCGTGGTAATTATGCTCGGCATAGTCCGGTCTGGTTACACGTGGATTCGTGAAGTCACGAATCGGGTGACGAAGGAAGAGGAAGAATCTGAAGTCTCGAGTATTGATATCTAAGGTGGGAGGAGATAGACGTGTTTCATGCGAGAATTATCGTCACCTTGAGAAAGTCAATCCTGGATCCTCAGGGAAAGGCCGTTGAGCACGGGATTCACTCTCTCGGCTATGAAAACATCAGTGATGTGCGGATCGGGAAGGTTGTCGAGCTGAATGTCCGGACCGACGATCAGGCCGAGGCAGAACGTATATGTCGGGAGGTGAGCGATAAACTTCTCGCAAATCCTGTGATGGAAGATTATTCCGTATCAGTGGAGGAGATCAAGCGCGTCTAACAGGCTGTTGAAAAACCGTTCCTTCACGCCATATCGACTTCGTCGGGATGGCTAGCTTTTCGACAAAACCCGAAGGGTTTCGCTGATTGAAAGGCGTCGACTTCAGTCGATGCCGCCTTTTTCAGCAGCCTGCTAAGCTCGGACGCGCTCAACCGGTTATGACGTCAAAAGTCAAATTTGGCATCGTGGTGTTTCCAGGTTCGAATTGCGACCGTGACGCGTTCAAGGCGGTCCAGAGGACGATGGACCAGGAAGCGAACTTCGTCTGGCACAAGGAGAGCGATCTCGGAGAGGTGGACGTGGTGATCCTTCCTGGCGGATTTTCGTATGGAGACTATCTTCGTTGTGGCGCCATCGCCCGCTTCTCGCCGATCATGAAGGAAGTGGTCAAGTTTGCGCAGCGAGGAGGGATCGTCCTCGGGATTTGCAACGGATTCCAGATTCTGACTGAGGCTGGACTTCTTCCGGGGGCACTGCTGCGCAACGAATCGCTCCGATTCGTCTGCAAAGATACATTTGTCCGCGTCGAACGGGAGAGCACGGTCTTCACAAGCTCATGCCGTCGCGGTGAAGTTCTGAAGATCCCGATTGCCCATGGTGACGGAAATTACTATACTGACGTAGCGGGTCTCCGGCAACTTGAAGAAAATGGACAGATTTTGTTCCGTTACTGCACTCCTGATGGAGCGGTTGGGGCGGAATCAAATCCGAATGGTTCCATTTCCAATATCGCCGGAATCGTCAATACGTCCGGAAATGTCATGGGTCTGATGCCGCACCCCGAACGCGCCGTCGATCCGGTTTTGGGAAGAGTTGACGGCCAGAAGCTGTTCGAGTCTGTCATCCAGAGTTTTGTGTTCAAAGAGAAAGAAAGTTCCCCCGTTCATTCATAGGAGAGTGGTCACATGTTGGGCAATCTTGGTGCAACCGAAATAATTCTCATTCTTCTCGTGGTGTTGATCTTCTTCGGTGCGAAAAAGATCCCTGATCTTGCCCAGGGTCTTGGCAAGGGTCTTCGCGAATTCCGCAAGGCTGCGCGTGATATCCAGGAGGATGTCGAGAAGGATACAAAGCGCATCGACGAGAACGATAAGAAATAGTCATCGGTACTCATTGATCATACCGGCTCCAATCATCCGTGTGTTTCCTGCCCAGAACCATCCGCAGCGTACCATTCAACGCGTGACGTCCAACGTGGAATCCCGATGAGATTGTTCGGCGAAATCAAGTCGGCGCTTGCAGCTCACACGATCACGTGTGAAACAATCACGCAAGAGTACCTTGCATCGATCGAAGCCCGGCAAGATCTGAACGCGTTCCTTGACGTGGACGCCGAGCACGCCCTCCTCCAGGCACGAGGGGTTGATGGTAGACTCGCTGCCGGGACGGCAGGCCCGCTGGCGGGGATGGTCATCGCCGTGAAGGACAATATCTGTGTCCGGAATCGGAAGGTCACGTGTGCCTCGAAGATTCTCGAAGGCTTCATTGCCCCGTATGACGCAACAGTAATCGAGAAATTGCAGGGGGCCGACGCCATCATCATCGGAAAGACGAACATGGACGAATTCGCCATGGGTTCGTCGACCGAAAATTCCGCGTTTGGACGTGTAAGACTCCCCGAAGATGAATCGAGAGTCCCTGGAGGATCCAGCGGCGGTTCGGCGGTGGCGGTCAGCGCAGGACTCTGCACAGCGGCGCTCGGATCGGACACCGGCGGATCAATACGTCAACCGGCCTCGTTCACCGGAACTGTGGGACTCAAACCGACGTATGGCCGCGTTTCTCGCTACGGTCTGATTGCATTTGCCTCCTCTCTTGATCAGATTGGGCCCTTCGCCCGCACGGTTCGGGATGCCGCCCACGTTCTGGGGATCATCGCCGGCGATGACGTGAGAGACTCAACGACGGCAAAAATCGCCGTCCCAAATTATGTCGACGCTCTGACCAAAGATGTGCGGGGTCTGAGAGTTGGAGTTGCGCGCGAGCATCTCGACGAGTCGCTGGATACCGAAATCAGGGAGGCCATCGAAAAGAAATTGGATGTCCTGAGAAAAGCCGGAACAGAAATCCGTCAGGTCTCTCTCCCTCATGCGGAGTACACGGTGGCGACCTACTACATACTTGCAACAGCAGAGGCCTCATCCAATCTGGCACGATATGATGGGGCGAGATACGGTTTCCGGGCCGACAACGCAACTTCGCTCCTGGAAAACTACGCCAAGTCCCGGAGTCAGGGATTCGGTCAAGAAGTCAAACGGAGGATCATGCTCGGAACCTATGTCCTCTCCTCCGGGTACTATGATGCGTACTACCTCAAGGGGCAGAAGGTCCGACGGTTGATCAGTGAGGATTTTAACCGAGCCTTCTCCGAAGTGGATGTGTTGATCGGGCCCACTTCGCCGACCACCTCCTTCAAAGCGGGAGAAAAGATTGATGATCCGCTGACTATGTATCTATCGGACATCTACACGACGTCTGCGAATCTCGCTGGTATTCCGGCCATCAGCCTCCCCTGTGGCACTGATGGAAAGAATTTACCCATCGGTCTTCAGATTACGGGAAAACAATTTGATGAGGAGACCGTTTTACGGGTTGCAGACTTCCTGGAAACACATTCGTAATGCCGTTGTTGAATAGTCCACGATTACATGTTGAACGAGACACCATGGTGAAAATGTTATGAGCATTCTGGTAAACAAGAAAACGAAACTCGTCGTGCAGGGAATCACGGGGGGCGAGGGAACCTTCCATACGAAGCAAATGATTGAATACGGCACCAATGTCGTTGCCGGAGTCACTCCTGGAAAGGGAGGGACAAAATACATTGGAAATGAAAAAGATCGATTCTCCAAACCGGTGCCAGTGTTCAATTCGGTTTCAGAAGCAGTCGCCAAGACCGGAGCGGACACATCCGTGGTCTTCGTCCCTGCAGCGTTTGCCGCAGATGCCATCATGGAAGCGGCTGATGCCGGTGTGAAGCTCGTCGTTGCAATCACGGAGGGAATTCCCGCCGCCGATATGGTGAAGATATACAACTACCTTAACCAGCGTGGTGTGAGGATGATTGGCCCGAACTGTCCCGGCATCATCACTCCGGGAGAGTGCAAGATCGGAATCATGCCCGGGTTTATCCACAAGCGCGGAAACGTCGGGCTTGTCTCGAGAAGCGGAACACTCACCTATGAGGCAGTGTGGCAGCTTACCGAACGCGGAATCGGCCAGTCGACCTGTATTGGCATCGGAGGCGATCCGGTAATTGGCACGCGGTTCATCGATGCCGTGAAGCTCTTTAATGAAGATAAGAATACCGATGCCATACTCATGATTGGAGAAATCGGCGGAACCGATGAAGAGGAAGCGTCTGAGTACATCAGGAAACATGTGAAGAAGCCGGTGATCGGATTCATTGCAGGTCAGACGGCGCCTCCGGGACGCCGGATGGGACATGCCGGGGCAATCATCTCCGGTGGAAAGGGAACCGCAGCCGACAAATTCGCGGCAATGCGCGCCGCCGGAATCACCGTTGTCGAAAATCCAGCTCTGCTGGGTGAGACAGTAGTAAAAATATTGCGAGGAAAGAAAACGCAGAAGCCCTCGACGCGCAAACCGACCGGAAAGACTGCAAAGAAATCAAAACCGGTGAAGAAGGCCGCGAAAGCAAAGCGTCGGACCAAGTGATATTTACCAACAAGAACAATCAACCTATGTTGTCTGGATGACGAAAGGAGTAGAAGAAGTTCATGGCTGTCGAACGAACACTCGCGATTCTCAAACCTGATTGTGTACGCAAAGGCCTTCAGGGAGAAGTGCTGTCCCGAATTCAGAAGGCAGGCTTCAACGTCTTATCATTCAAAATGTTGCGCTTGACCGCAGCGGAGGCGGGAGCATTCTACGCCGTTCACAAAGGTCGGCCATTCTATGATGGACTGGTGGAGTTCATGTCGGGCGGTCCCTGCGCACCAATCGCTCTCGAAAAGGAGAATGCGGTGGCCGACTTCCGTACGCTCATAGGAGCTACGGATCCGAAAGATGCCGCGGGAGGAACCATCCGAAAGCTCTTTGCGGATAACAAGGGGGAAAATATCGTTCACGGTTCAGACTCCCCGGAAAATGGAAGACTCGAAGTCGCCTTCTTCTTCTCTGAAAGCGAACTGGTCTAAGCAACCATTCTTCGGGACTCTCGATCGGTTGATCATCGGGAGTCCCGTTTCTGTTTTTCTCCCGAGACTTCTCTATGCCCCTAAAACAATGGCGCAAACTCTCCGAAGCGGTGAGATTCAAGAATTCCTGGTGGACATACAAGGTGGATGAATTCAGTCTTCCCGACGGCGTGCGAGGTGAGTATCACTATGTCCACACGAACGGGGCGAGTATGGTCATCCCGGTTCTCAATGATGGACGCGTCGTGCTGATCAATCAATACCGGTACCTCTGTGAGCGGGAGAGTCTCGAATTTCCGTGCGGAGGTGTGAAAGAGGGAAGTTCGCATGACGAGACTGCCATGGACGAACTTGTGGAGGAGGCCGGTTACAGTGCTCGCGATTGGCAGATCGCAGGAGAATTCAATCCCTTTAACGGGGTGACCAACGAATTGTGCCGTGTCTACATTGCCCGGAGCCTGATGCCCGCGGAGAAGCCTGCTGACCTCACGGAAGAATTCGAGCGACTCATTCTCCATCCAAGCGAGGTCGATGCCGGCATCATCTCGGGTGTGATCTGGGATGGCATGACGATCGCGGGATGGACCATCGCCAAAACATATATCTAACAGGCTGTTGAAAAAGTCTTTCAATCGCTGGGACAGGCATTTCTGCCTGTCCAAAATGATTCAAAAAGGTCAGACAAGCCCCGCGAAGCGGGATCCCGCTCTTTCATGCTTTTCGATTGATGCGGGAAATGTCTGACCTACCATGAAAAATGGTGTTTCAACATTCTGCTCATCTCCATAGCTATTGGTGAATCACATGAAACGGATCCTCCAGCTCTTATGCCTCTCGTTTCTGCTACTGCCTCAGGCACAAAGCGTATCACAAGTACGCGTGGGAGCGGAAATGCTCCTGCGCGATCAGTTTCGTTTGATAGAAGGGAAGCGCGTAGGGCTAATCGCGAATCAAACCAGCCGGCTTCCGGACGGCCGTCATTTGGTCAGTGTGCTTATCACCCAATCCAACGTCAAACTTGTTGCGCTCTTCAGTCCTGAACATGGTTTCCGGGGAGCCGCTCCCGCCGGAGAATTGATTGAAACCGAGCGGGAGCGAGAGACGGGCATTCCAATCCATTCGCTCTATGGTCAAACGCTGAAGCCAACACCGGCCATGTTGGAAGGAATCGATCTTCTCCTCTTTGACATCCAGGATGTTGGGGTTCGCTTCTTCACCTATATCAGCACGATGTCGTATGCGATGGAGGCAGCAGCCGAACGAGGAATTCCGTTTGTGGTTCTCGATCGACCGAATCCAATAACGGGTTCAAGAGTCGCAGGATTTGTTGTGCATGACACACTGCGATCATTTGTTGGGCTGCACCCGATTCCCATTGTGCATGGGATGACGGTCGGAGAACTTGCCCTGCTGATTAACGAGGAGGGATGGCTCCGAAACGGCGTGAAAGCTGATCTGCATGTGGTGAAGATGGAGGGATGGAAGAGGGAACTCTGGTTTGATCAGACCGGATTGATCTGGGTCAAGCCGTCACCAAACATCATGACACCCGCGACGACGATTGTCTATCCGGCCACATGTTATTTTGAGGGAACGAACATCTCGGAAGGACGCGGGACGGACCAGCCCTTCGAAATCATCGGCGCCCCATTCCTGGATGGAAAGAAATGGGCGGCAGTAATACAGGCGAGCCAGCTCAATGGGGTTCGTTTCCATCCCGTCACCTTCGTCCCGCGTGACATCGAAAACGTCGCGACCAATCCGAAATTCAAGGGAGAATCGTGTAACGGAGTGAGGTTAGAGGTGGTTGACCGGAAGGCTTTCGACCCGATTCGGACTGGCTTGGTACTTCTCTCCACAGCCAGAGCTCTTGCCCCTGAACAGTTTCGATGGCGTGACCGCTCAGTTGACCGGCTGTTCGGAACATCGAGGGTTCGCTTGCTGCTTCGACAGGGGATCGATCCGAGTGCACTCGAATCGATAGCTGGTCGGGAGTCTCACCAATTCAAATCGCTTCGCAAGAAATATCTTCTGTACGATTAGTAAACGAGTGGCGACTGACTTTCCTGGATCGTTTGGACAAACTGGATCCACTATCCGTGCCCATTCGCGTCTCTTTCGCGTGATCCGCGGCTATACCCCCTTGAGCGCCTGATTCAAATCCAAAATAATATCCTCAACGTCCTCAATTCCGACTGAAATCCTCACCAGCCCATCTGTCACCCCAATCTTTTTTCGCTGATCCGGGGGAACCGAGGCATGTGTCATAGTCACCGGATGGGAAATGAGGGTCTCCACACCTCCAAGGCTCTCCGCAAGTGCGCAGAGGCGAACCCGTTTGAGCAACTCCTTCGCCTTATCAAATGAACCGAGATCGAAGGAGATCATCCCTCCGTATCCGCGCATCTGTTTCCTTGCAAGACGGTGCTCGGGATGGGACATGAGACCGGGAAAATTTACTTTCTTCACCCTCCTGTGGTTATGGAGAAAGTGTGCAACCTTCATCGCGTTCGCGTTGTGTCTATCCATCCGAATGGCGAGCGTCTTCATGCCTCGTAAACACATCCAGGCTTCAAACGGACTCATAATGCCGCCGATGGACTTCTGGAGAAATCGGAGTTGCTCTATGAGCGCCGGATCATTCAGCACGATCAATCCCCCAAGCATGTCACTGTGGCCGTTCAGGTACTTTGTCGCGCTGTGCACCACAATATCAATCCCGTAATCTAGGGGAGTCTGGAGGTACGGTGTGGCAAAGGTGTTGTCAACGATGGAGATTAGCTTCTTCGATTTGCAGATTTTCCCGACGGCTGTGAGATCTGTGATCGTCATCGTCGGATTGGTTGGCGTTTCGATGAACACCATTTTTGTCGATGGTTTGATGGCGTTCCTGAGATTATCGATGTCACTTGTATCGACAAAATCGAATTCGAGTTGAAAATTCCCCAGGATGAGCTTGCCCAGACGGTAAGTTCCGCCGTAAACGTCATGCGAGGCAATGACATGATCCCCGGATTTCAGGAGCGAGAATATCGTCGAGATGGCTGCCATCCCCGAGGCAAACGCCAATCCTTCCTTGCCCCCCTCAAGGGCAGCGATCTGCCGTTCGAGCACCGTGCGCGTGGGATTGGAAACGCGTGCATATTCATACCCCTTGTGCTTTCCCAATTCCTCCTGCACATACGTCGAGGTAAGGTGGATAGGGGTCATGATTGATCCGGTCACCGGATCAGGTTCGATGGCCGCATGAATTGCCTTCGTCGAGAAGCCCATGTTGATATCCTTAGACTGTCATAAAACAGGAGTGTGGCGGAGAAGCGCCGCTCAGAGAAGATCCCTTTGTCCTATCGGCTCAGGTATTCGATGACATCAAATCTGGTGACAATGCCGACGACCTTTTCCTCCTCCTGCACCAGGACCGCGGGATATTTCTTCAAGAGGTGCGAAACGGCATCACCCAGCGAATCGTCGATCTTCACAAACGGAAACGGCTTTCCCATGACCGTTGAGATGTTGGCGTCAAACAGTGTTGGTTTGTCAAGAACAGCGCTCATCAAGTCACTCTCTTCGACGCTGCCGATCGATTTCCCATGATCAAGCACGGGGAGTTGAGAGATGTTGTGCTCATCCAGAAGATCCAGTGCCTGGCGGATGGTCGAGAGAGGTTCAACTGAAATGAGCGGATGGGCGCTTTTCTTGGCCTGGAGAATATAGCGGAGCGTGATTCGCTCGGGGACGAGGAAGCGGTTCTCACGCATCCAATCGTCATTGTACATCTTGCTCAAATACCGCTCGCCGGTGTCAGGAATGAGGATGACCACGACATCGTCTTCGGTCAGGCGTTCGGCTGACTTGAGGGCTCCGGCAAGGGCGGTCCCGCTCGATCCCCCCGCAAAGATCCCCTCCTCCCGTGTGAGTCGGCGCGCGGCGAGGAACGACTCGCGATCGGTGACCTCAATAACATCATCAATAAACTCCCAATGGAGGACGCCGGGAACGAAATCCTGTCCGATTCCCTCCACCAGGTACGGTTTGTGACTTTCGGGTAACTTCCGGGTGTGAAAGAATTCTTTGAGGATCGATCCCCGGGGGTCAACCGCGATGATCTTGACGTTCGGGTTTTGTTCCTTCAAGTATCTTCCAACACCGCTGAGCGTCCCGCCAGTCCCGATACCGCCGATGAAATAATCGATCTGACCCGCCGTTTGTTCCCACACTTCAGGACCTGTAGTCTTGTAGTGTGCTTCGGGATTCTTTGGATTGTAATACTGGTTGGCGAGGACGGAATTCGGTGTTTCGCGAACGACTTTCTTTGCCACCTCGGTGTAACTCTCCGGAGAATCGTGCGGAACAGCAGTCGGAGTGACGATTACCTCAGCCCCAAAAGCGCGAAGAAGCCGGATCTTTTCAATACTCATCTTATCCGGCATCGTGAAGACGCACTTGTATCCCTTGTATGCCGCGACGATGGCCAATCCCATGCCGGTGTTCCCGGAAGTTGCTTCAACGATTGTCCCGCCGGGCTTGAGACGCCCCTCTCGCTCGGCCTCTTCGATGATCTCCGTTCCAATCCGATCCTTAACCGATCCCCCCGGATTGAAGAATTCCACCTTGGCAAAGAGGTGCGGCTTCACTCCTTTTCCAATCTTTGCGAGCTTGACCAGGGGGGTCTTGCCAATGGTTTCCAGAATATTTTTGTGGTAAGAAATTTTTGAGATGTCTTTGGGCATGTCGAACCTTCACCTTGAAGAAATGTCACCAACGGATGTATGGAAGAGGAGGTAACTCAAATCAACAATTGCATAACGGGGTCAAAATATAGCATAAAATGGGTTAATGCGAAAGGCGATGTGGAGTTTCGATACGACGTCCGTTGTTCATCAATTCAGAAGATTGGAGTGAAGGGGGAGTGGGCAAATGAAGGATTTGGAACGGAGAGGAATTGCGATGGGAAAGGTCGCGGCAGTGATGAAACCATTTCTTGACATTACCTCCTCTTTTTACTATCTTTTCAACCCAATTTTGGTCGAAAGTGTGCGATTTTTGATTGAAAGCTGCAAGAATTGAGAGGTTTTATGGCAACAACTGGTGATTTTCGTGTGGGGATGGTGATCAAGTTTAACGGAGAGCTCCATCGCATAGATGAATACATCCATCGCACTCCGGGCAATCTGAGGGCATTCGTTCAGGCAAGACTGCGGAATCTCAAGACGGGGAAGACGACAGAGAATAGGTTCAGATCGGGCGAGGAAGTCGAAGAAGTTCGGTTGGAACAGAAGGAATTTCAATTCCTTTATCATGATGGTGCCAGCTACCAGCTTATGGATAAGGAATCCTACGAGCAAATACCGGTCGATGAATCGGTCATCGGCGAGGGGGCAAAGTTCCTCAAAGAAGGCGAAACCCTCCAACTCATGATGGTTGGTTCTGATGTCGTTGGAGTTGAAATTCCCTTCAACGTTCTCTTAAAAGTTGTGGATACGGTCCCCGGGGTGAAGGGGGATACGGCTACTGGCGCGACGAAACCGGCGACAGTCGAATCGGGCGCCACAATCAACGTACCGCTGTTTATCAACGAAGGCGACACGATCAAGGTAGACACCCGAACCGGGCAATACCTCGAACGGGCAAAAATGTAGGATCGGCTCATGGGCAAACATGGAATCGCCCGAAGATCAACCTGCGAAAGCCGCCCCATTCACTAGTAAGGAGTTGATATGGAACTTGCGTACATCAAGAAACTCATCAAGCTGATCGAGAACAGCGGTGTTGACGAAATCGAAGTGGAAGAAGAGGGGAAGAAGATCCGGATAGCCAAGCGCCAGCCTGTGCAGGGGCCTTCGTTCCAGGTTGCTCTTCCACAAGCGATGACTCAATCGCTGCCGGTTCCAACCTCAGCTCCCCTCGCGGCGCCTGCCGCGCCCCCCGCGAAAGCCGAGCCGGTTTATCATGAAATCCGTTCCCCGATCGTCGGCACGTTCTATCGCGCCCCCTCACCTGACGCCGATCCGTATGTAGAGGTGGGGCATAAAGTCCGCAAGGGCTCTGTCCTCTGCATTGTCGAAGCAATGAAACTCATGAACGAGATTGAATCGGATATTGACGGAGAAATTGTCAAGGTTCTCGTCGAGAATGCAAAGCCGGTGGAATACAACCAGCCTTTGTTCCTCATCAAGCCTTCGTAATGTCGATGGTTGATGGAGGATTTGACAGCACATCATCCACCATTTCTTTCTATTGCTGAGGATTGCCATTGTTCAGAAAAATACTCGTAGCCAATCGCGGTGAGATAGCATTGCGCGTGATCCGGGCCTGCCGTGAGTTGGGGATCAAGACCGTGGCGGTCTACTCCGAGGCCGATCGCGAGGCATTGCATGTACGCTTTGCCGATGAAGCTGTTTGCATCGGCCCCCCGCCCAGCAAAGAAAGTTACCTGAATATTCCCCGACTGATTGCTGCTGCTGAAATTACGAATTCCGATGCCATTCATCCGGGATACGGATTTCTTGCCGAGAATGCCGATTTTGCCTCAATCTGCGCATCTTCGGGGATGGTCTTTGTTGGACCCTCTCCGCATGCCATTTCTGCCATGGGAGACAAGGCGCTGGCGAAGGAGACTATGAAGGAGGCCGGCGTTCCCGTAATACCCGGAAGCGATGGGATTGTGTCAGATGTCCAGGCGGCCAAACGACTTGTGCACGATATTGGGTTTCCGGTGATTATCAAGGCGACAGCTGGCGGCGGCGGGAAAGGAATGAGAGTTGTCCGGAGCGAAAGCGAATTCGAAAAATCGATTCGAATGGCCCGTCACGAAGCGGAATCTGCATTTGGAAATCCGGCCGTCTACATCGAAAAATACCTTGAAGAACCGAGGCACGTCGAGATCCAGGTGATGGGAGATACGCACGGGAATGTGGTGCACTTCGGAGAGCGAGACTGCTCCATCCAGAGGCGCCACCAAAAACTCGTCGAGGAATCTCCATCTCCTGCCATCACGCCCGAAATCAGGGAAGCGATGGGCGCAGCGGCTGTCCGGGGAGCGGAAGGGGTCGGGTACGTTGGAGCGGGGACGATGGAGTTTCTGCTCGACAAGGATAAGAATTTCTACTTCATGGAAATGAATACTCGAATTCAGGTCGAGCATCCGGTGACCGAAGAGGTGATGGGAATTGATCTGGTCAAAATGCAGATTGAGGCGGTCGCAGGAGAAAAATTACGCAAGGTGAAGGTGAAACCCCAATGGCATGCAATCGAATGCCGCATCAACGCGGAGGATCCAAACCATGATTTCCGGCCTTCCCCCGGGAAAATCACGAGCCTGCATTTTCCAGGAGGATTCGGCGTCCGGGTCGATTCTCATATTTACGCGGGATATCACATACCACCGTATTACGACTCGCTGGTGGCGAAGCTCATCGTCAAGGCGAATACACGCTTTCAGGCCATCGACAAGATGGGCCAAATGCTGGATGAGTTCATCATCGAGGGAATAGAAACGACTATTCCGTTCCACAAGAAGCTGATGCAAAACGAGAAATTCCGGAGCGGGGATTTCGACACAACATTTGTCGAATCATTCAATTTCACGGATTAGTGCAAATCAAGCAGAAGACCTTCGGAGAGGAAACGACCAACCATGAACATTCCTGACAACCTGAAATACACGAAAGACCATGAGTGGGTGAAAATCGAGGGGGATATTGCGACAGTCGGTATCACCGATTATGCCCAGGGGGAATTGGGCGATATCGTGTTCGTTGAGCTCCCGAAACCGGGAAAGACATTCGATCGAAGCACATCGTTTGGGACCATCGAGGCCGTAAAAGCCGTCTCAGACCTCTTCGCGCCTCTCTCCGGGGAAATCGTCGAGGTCAATGAAGAACTTCGAGATACCCCTGAACTGATCAACAAGGATCCTTATGTGGCAGGATGGATGATCCGTATGAAAACGAGCTCCGCCGGTGAACTCTCTTCGCTTTTTGATGCCAAGGGATACAGGGAGCTGATTGGGGGCTCTTAAACAGATGAAGGAGCAGGGGGAGAATGATGAATCTATTGTGGTCGAAGAAGGAAGACATCACGTTCGAGCGGTAGCCCTCGCTTCAAACTACCACATGTGAATCGATTTCCCTTCCCATCGAAAGACGTTCACAAGATTTTGCGATTATCCTTTTTCTCGTCCCTTGAAAATTTCAGGAACTGCTTTCTTGAGAAAGTTTGTTCGATCACTTGTGATGTGGTATGGTCTGTTCGTCGACTTGTGAGATAATCGCGTCCGCGAAGAGATCGGGTGGAATAGTACGAGATTGAACAAAAATTAACTTTCTTTTTCCCGCGAAAATAAACAGATTATATTTGTGCAAGGAATTCACCCTCAACATGATTGGGTGATGTGAAGAGTGAAATCTCATGGTCGCGTGTCTCTGGGAGGAGGGTACGCGAAGTGAGAAATGGGGCGATGTTCTCAGGAGCATCGCCCCTTCGCTTTTGCCGCGCTTCCGCCTATCCTCGTCGTTCATTGCATTTCACTCCAGTTCTGCCTACTTTGCCGGCCAATCGTGAAGATGGGAATCACTACCCGACACCGACCTGCATGACGATCCAATTCCTCGGTGCCGCCCGTAGCGTTACGGGCTCCATGCACCTCATCTCAGCCAACGGTAGCAAGATCCTGCTTGATTGTGGATTGTTCCAGGGAAGACGGGCCGAGGCATTTCAGCGAAACAGAACATTACCTTTTGATGCGGCCTCGATCGATGCCGTCGTCCTTTCTCACGCCCATATCGACCATGCCGGGAATCTACCGAATCTCGTGCGAAGCGGCTATCGTGGTCCAATCTACGCCACCGCGGCCACACGCGATCTTTGCAATATCATGCTGTACGACAGTGCCTTCCTCCAGCAGCGTGATGTTGAATTCGTCAACAAGCGTCACAAAAAGAGGAACGAACCTCTCATCGAACCAATCTACACGCAGGAAGACGTGGATGAGACGATCGATCAATTCATCAGTATTGGATATCGCCAGCCGTTCCAGATCGCTCCCGGAGTTGTCTTGAGGTTCTTTGATGCGGGACATATCCTGGGTTCCGCGTCGGTGCTCCTTGAGGTGGAGAATAAGAGGCGCACCCACCGAATAGGATTCACAGGTGATTTGGGGCGGAAAGACATGCCCATTCTTCGCGACCCACAGCCCATCGGCGATGTTGACTACCTTATCTGCGAGAGCACATATGGCGGAAAAACACATGATCCCCCAACCGGTATGCGCGACTCGCTCCTCCAAGCAGTCAAAGAAACGGTTGAGCGTGGCGGGAAGATTATCATCCCCTCCTTCAGCGTCGGGCGCACCCAGGAGCTGATCTACAAGTTCTTTCAATTGTGTGACGAGGGGCGCCTCCCCTCTATCCCTGTGTTCGTGGACAGCCCCCTGGCCGTGAACGCGACAGACGTGTTTCGCATGCATCCGGAGTGCTTCGACAAGGAGATGATGGGATATATCCGACAGCATGAAGATCCATTCGGGTTTGGCCGCCTCACGTATATTCGATCGGTCGATGATTCCAAGGCCTTGAATGACCGTCTCGATCCATGCGTCATCATTGCTGCCTCGGGGATGTGTGAAGGAGGAAGAATCTTGCATCACCTGGCAAATAACATCGAAAATCCGAAGAATACACTGCTCATCGTGGGGTTCATGGCGGAGCACACGCTGGGCCGACGATTGGTCGAACGACAACCTGAGGTGAGGATTTTCGGCGACGAATACCGCCTCCGTGCCACTGTGAAGATTCTTAACGCATTTTCTGCTCATGCCGGTCATGATGAATTGATGGGCTATGTGCAGACAATGGATGCCGGCGCCCTCAAGGGGATATCTCTCGTTCACGGTGAGCTCGATCGCGCGGAGGCGTTTGCTGAGGCGCTACGTGCTTGCGGTTATTCTAACGTGTCCATTCCTGTTCGCGGTCAAAAGGTGGAACTATGAAAGTCCTTGTGACGGGAGGGAGCGGATTGGTGGGGAGATATGTTGTGGATGGCCTGTCAAGCGACATGGATGTGGATGTGCTTGACGTGAAACCGTACCCAAAAGAGGGAACAAGGACCCATTCCGTCGATGTGCTTGATCTGCGGGAGTGCACGCGGGTGATCGCAGGGTATGACGGCGTTGTGCATCTTGCCGGGATACCGCATCCGCTGAACGATCCGCCTGACCGGGTGTTTCAGACGAATACCATGGGGACATTCAACGTTCTCGAAGCTTGCGCAATCAACGGTGTCAAGAGATTCGTTTTTGTTTCCAGCGAATCGACACTTGGGCTCGCCTTTTCCTCAAACCGAATCTGTCCCCGCTATTTCCCAATCGACGAAGAACATCCCCTCGCCCCTCAGGATCCTTACGGCCTGAGCAAAGCAGCAGCAGAACTCCTGTGTGCCGGATATGCCCGTCGTGTTGGAATGCGGATTGCCGCGCTGCGGCCTCCCTGGATTTGGGTCCCCGAGGATAAGGAAAGAGCTCTCTATCAGGGCCTTGTCCGGGAATACGCGAAATGGCCTCAGAATCTTTGGGCTTTTGTACACGTATACGATCTCGTAGACGCTATTCGCCGGGCTCTGGGTGTAAAATCATCCGACCCCTTCGAAACATTTTTTATAACCGCGGATGAGAATTGGACGGGAATCGAAAGTCGTTCGCTCATCAGTCATTTCTTTCCCGAGACAGCCCGAATCGCGGAATCAATTGTCGGTGCCGCATCCCTCATCAGTAGCGAGAAGGCAAAGAAAATGCTGGGATATCAACCGTCGTACTCGGTAGCGGACATCCTCGGTATGAACTCTGTTGCCCGCAGTTCGTCTGCAGAGGAGTGATTCCGGATGGCAAAACAAATACCAGTTGTCATAGACACAGACACCGGGGTGGATGATGCGCTGGCGCTGATTATTGCGCTGAAGTCTCCGGAACTCTTGATTCATGCAATCACGACAGTGAGTGGAAATGTGGAGGCGGCAAAATGCACGCGCAATGTGCTCGCTGTTTTGGACAGCGTGCGCTACGGCATGCCAGTGATCGTTGCGCAGGGAGCACGCAAACCTCTTCGGAGAAGGCTCGTGACGGCACCTGAGGTGCATGGAAATGATGGCCTTGGTCAGAAGTCTCTGGCCCGCGCCGTCTCGAGACGACACCATCCCGGGCACGCCGTCGACGTGCTGCTGGAGGCCTGCAAACTCTATAAGGACGAGCTGGTCATCATCGCTCTTGGCCCCTTGACCAATATTGCTTCAGCGTGGAAACAAAACCCGCGCGCGTTACGAAAGGTCGCAAAGATCGTGTCGATGGGAGGAGCATTTCGAGTTCCCGGGAACACCGGTCCTGTCGCGGAATTCAACTACTTCGTTGATCCGGAAGCCGCGAAAATTGTGGTTCAATCAGGACTTCCGCTGGTCATTGTTCCCCTCGATGTGACGGAGCAAGTCGTGCTGATGAGGAAGGAATTGACCGGGAACGAGGGCGGCCGGGGTCACGAACGCGCACAATTCGTTCTGGATATCACCGATTTCTATATGAAGTATCATCTGCAAACAGAGGGATTTGACGGCTGCTATCTCCATGATCCCATTGCTGTGATGACCGTTGTTGATCCCGCTGTGATAACAACCCGCGTGGTATCGGTCGATGTCGAAGCGAAGGGGGAACTCACACGGGGAATGACGATCGCCTTCCCGCAGGCACAACAGTCCAGGGGAAAAAGACCTCCTGAAGTTGCTATCAAGATTGATCGTGAGCGATTCCTGGCAATGTTTCACGGACGACTGTGGAAGTGAAGGGGGCATATCGACAAGGGTTGATCTGGCTCACGTGGATGCTCTTCCACAACTTCATCGTGTGTGCGCAAGAGTCGGTGGTGAGACCGCGAGTAAGTCCCTTGGAACACGATAGAGTTACAACCCTCCATTTTGATCGCACGCTGAACACTTTTCTCTGGTGGGGGAGGTTGAATTTTGACCGGGATTTTGGATCGACGCAACTTCGTCTTTCGCAGGAATCTCGATCCCGAATCGTAAAGACGGATCCGAAGTCGATCAAGGATGATTTGACACTCGCCCTTGATCTCTCGTCCGATCTATCGCCGGTATGGTCGATGCGCTCTGTCGGTCGTTCGCTTCTTATATCCGATAATCGCACAGTCGAGTTGAGTAACCTCTATCAGCACCAGCTGTTGGGAGGTCTTGAATACAGGTTTTCTCCACTCTTGAGGGCCTCGCTACTCGGCGGGTACGAGTTTGCTTCTCAGGAAGGGGTGCGCGATCAGGGGTTTTCCTATCTGACGGAGATTGTGGGAGAGGGGCTGAGGGTGGAGGAGTTCGATGCGGATATGCATATTCGTTCGACGGCTTCAGATTTGGAGCGGAGATCCCCGCGTGCGGATAGTCTCTCTCTTGTTCTCCGGAGAGACTTTGGTGGGCTTTCGACTAATACTCTCCTTGTCCGCTACGTCAATCAAGAACGCGAATTTTATGCAATCGCCGACAGTGCAACTGCAGGAGAGCACCGTATCGAGAAGAATCTTTTTCGACGCGCTGCGCGCGATCTTGCAATCACCGACACGCTCATCTATGCCGTTGACCGGACATTCCGAATTACCGCGCGCGGAGGGCTTCTGAGTCGGACAATTACGCGTGCGTATCAGTACAAAAGCGCCACGCAACCATCCGCGGTTCCACTCGACGTGAAGATCACGGAGTTTAGTGTGCATGGCTCGATTTCGTTCCAAAAAAACTTTGGCGACTGGTTGAGCTCGTCGTTGAATTTGAGCTATGACGAGCGTGAAGAAAAGCATGCTGTCGAGGATGAGGCCTCTTTGCCCTCCTCGGTTTACGATCGTCAGGAACAGGCCGCGCGCCGACTGGGAAACGTCGCAAGGAGGACGGGGCTTTCTGCAAACATGGTTGCCGAAATAACACCATCGGACCGTGTTCGGTTTGGAGGTTCCGCGAATTTGCTTCGGTATGACACTCCAGACACGCTCAATACGGATGATCGGGACGAATTACTGATATCAGCCGGAATGGGCTGGTCGCATACGTTTAGTTCACATCTGGTTGTCGACCTTTTAACCGATGTGTCGCTAAGTCACATGGTGTACTTGAGTCGGCTTCAAAGCGCGAACAACAATTGGAACAGAATCGTGCGGTTACGAGCCCAGGTGAAGTACGTGCCTGTCTCTTGGTTTAGAAATGTCACAACCTCGGAAGTCCTTGCGAATTATACGGCCTACGATTTTGAGGAGCAGGTCCGCTCAGTGCGCAGCTTTTCCTTCAGGCAGGCCTATTGGACGGACTCTTTGGCGATCAACTTGGATCGCAAGATTGATGCGTTTGTCATGGGAAGTCTCCGCCTCTATGAGAGGGGAATTTTGAAATGGAAGGAGTTTAAAGAGCGACCCGAAAATTACTTCATTGAAGTCTCATACTGGCCGCAACTTGCCTATACTCTCGATCCTGAATTGAAAATTGCCGTAGGTTATCGCGTGTTCTATCAAGATCGCTACCGTGTGACGGGAGGAAAGAGGATCTTTGAGCGGCGCCTTCATACCGGAGGACCCACGGTATCGCTGATTTGGGAGGCGAGCTCACATCAACAGTTTATTCTGCACGGTTGGCGGGAAACCCAGACCGAAGATGGCACAACCCTGCGAGAGACATCAAATCTGTCTATGACAATAGGAATCCTGATCTGAAGCATGGCAAAGAGTCGAACGACGAAAGCAAGAACAAAGTCTGCTCGTTCATTGTCGCGCAGCTTCACCATGAGCTGTGAAAGCGATCCAAAAAAGATCGGCAAAGTCGAGGAGTTCCTGTTGAAAGTTAATCGGTCCGCCAGGTTGGATGACGGGACATTCTACCGCCTCCTCGTGGCGACGACCGAGGCAGTGAACAATGCCATGATCCACGGCAACAAGCGAGATCCGTCGAAGCAAGTCAAAGTCGAGTGTACCACGATTCCGACAAGTATTGTCGTGCGGGTTCGAGACCATGGGGCGGGCTTCGACCTCAACTCGCTGCCAAACCCGATTGAAGAGGAGAATCTGCTCCGGGAGAGTGGACGAGGCATTTTTCTGATACTCTCAATGGTGGATCGCGTTGATTTCTTTTTCGATGTTGAAGGAACAACAGTGGAGATGGAAATTGATCTAACCAAGGGGCTTTAAGGATAAACGATCTTCCGGGACATCGATCCCGCGCACTGATACGGAGCGACTCCGCAAAAAACAAAAGGCCCGTCACAGCATTTGAAATGCCGAACGGGCCTTTTCGTATTCAAAAAAAGAACGACTAGAGATGCGGCCGAAAACCCACCCTGGTAAGCCAATGTCATTCCGGACTAGCTCCGCCTGCCTGTCCGTCAGGCGGGGAATCTGCTCCAATGAAGGAAGTCCGCCAGCAGCGGACGGGTCCCCGTGTTACAACATCACGGGGCAAGCGGTGCCCGCAATGACTGTAGCGTGGCATGGAAGGCTTCGCATAAAGATTGTTTGAGACAGGCGCTCACTTGAGGTTTTCGGCCAGACTTCTAGAAGCTGACCTTATCCATCGTGGCCTTCACATCGGCCGCCGATTTGTTCAGTGCAGCTTGTTCATCGGCTGTAAGCTTGATTGGAATGATTTCTTCCATCCCCTTTGAACCCAGCTTGATGGGGACGCCGACAACCGTTCCTTTGATTCCATATTCACCGTCAAGCATGACAGCGCACGGGAGAATTCTCTTTTTGTTTTTGACAATCGCTTCGATCATCTGGACCGAGGCTGCGGCAGGTGCATAATATGCGCTTCCCGTCTTGAGGAAGTTCACGATCTCGATACCACCCTCACGGGTGCGCTTGACCAGACGATCGATCGTTGCCTGATCCATCAGGTCGGGAAGGGGAATTCCTGCGACCGTCGAATACCGAGGAAGCGGTACCATTGAATCACCATGACCGCCGAGGACAAAGGCGGAGATATCCTCGACCGAAACCTTCAATTCCATCGATATGAAAGTGCGGAACCGGGCAGAGTCGAGGACCCCTGCCATACCCATGACTCGATGGCGATCGAATCCACTGACCTTGAGGGCAACGTAGGTCATGACATCGAGAGGATTGGAGACGACGATCAGGATCGCATTGGGTGATTTCGCGACGACCTGCTCAGTGACGGATTGAACGATCTTTGCATTTGTAGCGAGGAGATCGTCCCGACTCATGCCGGGTTTGCGCGCAATCCCTGCGGTGATGAGGACAAGGTCGGAATTCGCCGTCTCATCATACGAATTTGTTCCGATCATTCGTGAGTCTGCTCCGTGGACGGGCTGGGATTCGTACATGTCGAGTCCCTTCCCCTGGGGTATTCCTTCCAAAATATCTACCAACACGACTTCGTTGGCTAACTCCTTCGCAGCGATGAGCTGGGCAGCGGTTGCGCCAACATTCCCCGCGCCGACGACAGTGATTTTGTTCATACAGAACTCCGGAGGATTGATCGCATTGTTCCCTGGCTGATGGACGATTGATCACGGACCAGCGAGGACACCAATATGCGATGGTTGGAGGGTTGTGGTTTAGTTAAAAGAAAAAGGCCTCATTTCTGAGGCCCGGTAGGTTGATTCACGCAGCGTTGTAAACGCTCACTCGTTGTTTTGTTTTGCCGACCCGTTCGAATTTCACAACGCCGTCAACAAGGGCAAAGAGCGTGTCGTCACTCCCGATTCCCACGTTGGATCCGGGATGGAATTTTGTGCCCCGCTGTCGGACCAGAATGCTTCCCGCGGAGACCGACTGGCCGCCAAAGCGTTTGACTCCCAAACGCTGGGCATTGCTATCGCGACCGTTCTTTGTACTACCAGCACCTTTTTTATGGGCCATACTTCAACTCCGTTTCTCAGTTGTTACGAACATCACGCTCTTGCTGTACTACCCCACCTTCGTAATCTCGATCTCGGTGTATTGCTGCCGATGTCCCTTCCTCACCCGATAACCTTTGCGCTTCTTCTTCTTAAAGACCACGACTTTGTCGTCTTTGACGTGAGCAAGGACCTTTGCGTGGACCGATGCGCCTTCAATATGAGGGGTTCCGATCGTGGTCTGCTTGTCATCTGAAATAAGCAGAACCTTGTCAATCGTGAGTTTTGAGCCAACTTCCGTTTCAAGCTTTGGGACGAAAATCTTGTCAGATTTCGAAACCTTGAACTGCTCTCCGGCTATATCGACAACAGCGTACATTGAAATCCTCTGAACATATTCGATTTTTGGCAACTTGGATGGAGCACAATCTACCAAATTCGCCCCTAAAAGTCAACGAGTTTTCTCTTCCCCAGCCTCGCAGCCAAGTGCCGTAATGGCATTCTGGCCAGCACCAAATCTACGGACTTAGGGCTTTGATCTCAGGAGTCGCAAACTATTTGCGATGACGACCAGAGTTGCTCCGTCGTCTGCGAGAATGGCGAGCCATAGGCTGGTCAGCCCCATAACCCCCAAAACTAGAAATACCCCCTTTGTGATGAGGGCAAATGCAATGTTCTGGCGAATAACCGCCAGCGTCCGGCGGCCAAGTTTGATTGCGTGGGGGATTTTGCTCAAATCATCAGAGATCAAGACAACATCAGAAGTCTCAAGAGCGGTATCGGAGGCAACACTCCCGACGGTGATTCCGACGTCAGAACCAGCCAGTGCAGGGGCATCATTCACTCCATCCCCAACCATCGCGATAAGTCCGTGCTGAACCCGGAGCTGCTGGATCGCCTCGAGCTTCTCGTGCGGCAGCAATTCAGCCCTCAATTCCCTAATGCCGACGCGATCTGCAATCGCCTTTGCGGTTCCCCTGTTGTCACCCGTGATCATAGTCACTGTTTCCACACCAAGGTCCCTGAGCGCCTTTACTGTGCGCTCACTTTCGTCCCGGAGAGGATCGCTTAGAGCAATGATTCCGATGATGGCATTGCCGTCCGCGAGGGCTGTGACGGTTTTTCCTTCGCTCTCGAACTGCATGAGGATTCGCTCGATCGCAGGGGAGCAGAGGCGAAGTTCCTCCATCAGAAGGTGATTCCCGAGTATGTATTTATGGCCATCGACGGTGCCCTCAACTCCTCTTCCCGTAAGAGCATGAAAATCATCCACCTTGGTTTGCGTCAGATCGATCTGATACGCCGATGCCTTGTCAAGAAATGCGACTGCAAGATGATGCTCGGAACGATCCTCGAGCGCCGCACTGATTCTCACGAGTTCCAACGGAGCAACAGAATCGAGTGCCATGATGTCGGTGATCTCAGGCTTTCCCTTCGTCAATGTGCCGGTCTTGTCGAATGCAACCGCGCGCACATTGGCCAAAGTTTCGAGATGTCTTCCCCCCTTGATCAGTACGCCATGACGGGCGCCGCTGGTGACGGCGCTGACAATTGAAACTGGAGTCGCAATGACAAGGGCACAAGGGCATGCAATGACAAGGAGAACGAGGGCGCGATAGAGCCAGGTCTCAAACGGCTGACCGATCAGAAGCGGAGGGATTATCGCTACCAGCATTGCAAGAAGAAAAACGGCGGGGGAGTAGTAGCGCGCAAACTGTTCAATGAACGTCTGACTCGGAGCCTTCTGGCTTTGGGCCTCTTCGACGAGGTGAATGATGCGGGTAAGCGTCGAATCCGCGAACACGCGCGTTGCTCTTATTTCAAGCGCACCGCGCTGATTGAATGTCCCGGCAAACACAGGATCGTTAACTCCCTTGGGAACAGGGATTGATTCGCCCGTGAGTGTCGATTCGTCAATGGAAGATCTCCCGCTGAGGACGACGCCATCGAGGGGAATTCGCTCTCCGGGGCGTACAATGATGAGTTCTCCAATCCCGATATGCTCGACGGGCACAATGATCTCTTTCCCGTCGCGCTTGACGCTGGCCACCGTGGGCGAAAGCTTCATGAGCGAATGGATCGCGCTCCGGCTTTTGTCAATACTGAATGACTCCAGAAGGAGGGATATCGAAAAGAGGAAGATAACGGCTGCTCCCTCGGAATATGCACCGATCGCCATTGCTCCGATGACCGCGATGGTCATGAGAAAGTTCATTTCGAGCGAGAGGTTTTGAACTGCACGGAATGCCCGAAGTGCAATTCGCCAGCCGCCGACAATCGCGGAGAGGACAAAGAGGAGCGCAGCAACCATTGGTGATGCTGCTATCCAACCAATCAGAAATCCGCCGGCAAGGAGAAACCCGGAGCCAATTGTGGAATAGAGGAGGGCGCGGTCAGTCCGAAAGGGGGGCGGAACGTGAGTGGATCGGATTTGACCTGGAAGGCCGATTTCGCTGAGCCATCCGAGGATCTGCTCGTCGGTTCCAGTGTGGCGAACATGAATACTCTTGGCGACGAGGTGGATTTCACAGGAAAGGACGTCCGGTTTGTCAGCGAACTTCCTCCGGATCAATTGCTCCTCCGAGGAACAACAGAGACCGGGAATGACAGCAATCGTTTCTTGTGAGGGTGGGATCTGTCTGGGAATTTCCATTATTCAGCAATATGAATCTTGGCTACACGGATGAGGTCTTCGATGTGGTGATCATCCAGCGAATAGAACACATGCTTGCCGTCCTTGCGCTGTTTGACGAGGCGGAGCGTCTTCAGTATCCTGAGCTGATGTGATACAGCCGATTCCGTGGCTCCGAGGACCTCAGCGATATCAAAGACACACAGTTCTGCCCGACTGAGAGCGAGGACGATCTTCAGCCGCGTGGGATCACTAAGTACCTTGAAGGTTTCCGCCAGCCCAATTACCGATTCCTCCGTTCCGAGGGATTTCCTCGCGGAGCGAATGGCATCATCATGATTATGGCTCTTAGTCATGGGAACACGTGAACAAATGTTCATATGAAGAAACGGATAATTTATCGCGAAGTCAAGCGGAAATATTGGCGGAGGCATGCGACAACGTGCAAACTATCTTGGCGTCTATCTGGAATCCGTGGATCAGGAAAGGAGGGAGGATTCGAAGGACTACCATTCAAATGTGACCGCGAAAGACGAGGGCTCGGGTAATGACACGCATCCCCAAGCCCTTGATGAGGAGAATCGCGCCAGAGGGTCGAATGGATCCGAATGACCTTTCAGAAAAGTTCTGTTAGCCTACTGCACAGTGAAGGATAGTTCCTTCAACACATTCCCATTCGCGTCGGTCACGGTCACCATCCATTCTCCCGGGTCGCTCAGCCTCTTGTTCGCCCATGTGCGCCAGGTGCTGGCCTTGATCGAAAGTTCAGTGCTGAATGTCTTTTCGCCGAACTTCCAGATGACGGTGATCGGTTCCGAGGGGCCTCCGGTCACGCGAAGCCAGAGATACGCGCGGTCATTGATAGCGAAGGTGCTGGTCTCCTCGACGATTTCACGATCGACAACATCTTTCCCGAGTTTTGCCATGGTGATTTCGAGCTTCGCCGTCTCACCCTCTTGAGCGCAAAGTGGCAAAGAAATCAGGAGCGTGCAAATGGCGACAAACAACAATGCGTGTTTCATAGACTCCCCCTGTGGATAATTGACAGACAAATCATGGACTGGCAGGAGAAATCTACTTAGGGGCAGACAAAGAAGCAAGGAGCGATCATGAACTTCATGTGAGCGGAAATTCTTCCGGCACAAGCGAATTTTCACGGACGTCAAGGGAGGTGTACATGTTGCAGATTGACAAGGTGATTCTCGAATACCTTCCGAAAATGGAAGCCATAAATCGCAAGCGTTATGGCGAGAGGAAAAAGGCGGGGACGGATGAAAAGCGACCACAGGAAGAGCTTCCAGTAATGAACTCGTTCCTTGCCAATGATTCCCAGGATGATTGACGATTTGACAAGGGTCTTGAGATGTCCTAATCGGGGATGAAATATTTTCGGTTGGGGGGGCTTGAATTCCTTCAGAAACCGTCGGACCCGATCGTAATATTCCTTCGGACTGTAGATGGTTCGCATAACGTTTTTGTAACCATTAAGGAGGACATCAATATTCATTTTCGGAAGGAAATTGATCGAGAAATCGGTATTATCCCCCGTCATTCCGCTCAGGAGTCTTCCCTCCTGCAGAAGTCGCTGATAGAGACGCGTGCCGCGCGGGGCATTCAGAAGTCCCACCATCGCGGTAACGATGCCCGTTTCCTGAATGAACTCGATCAATCGATCGAAGATCGTATGTGGATCCTTATCGAATCCAACGATGAATCCACCCTGAACTTGAATCCCCGCTCGCTGAATCGCTCTTACACTGGCAGCGAGATCACGATTGCGATTTGGAGCTTTCTTGCATTCGTTCAGACTCTCCTCGTTTGGAGATTCGATGCCGACAAACACCGCGTCGAATCCCGCACGCACCATCAACTGCATCAACTCATCATCATCAGCGAGGTTGATGGATGCTTCGGTGTTAAGGGTGAACGGGTAGCGCCGCGCCCTCATCCAACGCTCCATGGCAGGCAGGATTTCATTCTTGAGTATTCGCCTATTCCCTATGAAGTTGTCGTCGACAATGAACACACTTCCTCTCCATCCCAATTCGTAGAGGCTCTCCAATTCTGAGATGAACTGCATAGCTGGCTTGATGCGTGGCACCCGACCATACAACACCGTAATGTCGCAGAACTCGCAATCATACGGGCAACCACGGGAATACTGTACGTTCATTGATCCATAGTGGTTCAGCTTAATCAGTCGCCAGAGAGGGATAGGCGTTTTCTGCATATCGGCCCAGAGAGGAGAAGTGTAGACTGGCAACGCAGAACCGCGGTTGAGGTCTTCAAGGAAGAGAGGGAGAGTTACCTCCGCTTCATTGAGGACAAGATGGTCAACCTCCGTGAACTCATCGTGATGAGTTGTAAACAGAGGACCTCCAGCGACAATCCTGGCGCCGAGAGATTTGCAGCGTGTGATAATCTCGTTTACAGAGGATCGCTGGATATCCATTGCCCCGAGAAAAACGTAGTCTGCCCAACGGATATCCTCGTCGGTGAGTCGATGCACATTCGTGTCGACCAGTCGCTTCGTCCACTTTTCGGGGAGCAGGGCGGCGACAGTCAACAAACCAAGTGGAGGAAACCCGGCCTTCTTGGAAACGAATTTCAATGCGTGCCGGTAGCTCCAGAAGGTCTCAGGATACTTTGGATGAACGAAAAGAATGTTCATGGATTTCCTCTCTGAAATCCACGGCACCATTGAATAACGAAATCTCAACAGTGCCGCAGCCTCATAATGCCGTTTTACCAGGAAACCTTAAACCAACTGGCATCCGCATAGTACGGTTTTGCCAGATCTTCAAGATGTGCCATCTCCTCGGCGGAATACGGCCGGAACGATTGTGCAATCCGGATATTCTCTTCAAGCTCTTCCATCTTGGTGATTCCGACGATGACCGTGTTGACGGGGAGCGTAAGAACATACCGCATGGCTTGTTCCATCGTCGTGATTCCCCCTTCGCGGAACATTCGTCCTCGGGCGGGTATCTTCATACCGATAATCCCTATCCCCTTGTTCACAGCGTGCGGAAGCAGGTGTTCGATGAATGAGGCATTATGTCTGTCCGCGGCGTTGAGAGCCATGAGAATTGTGTCGAAGGGGTACTGTTCGATACCTCGGCGGAGAACATGCGGATCGTAATGGCCGGTGATGCCAAGAAATCGCACGATTTTTTCGTCCCGTGCCTTCTCCATCGGCTTGATTGCACCATCATCAGCGAAGATCTTCTTCAGATCGTCATCAGTGCGTACGTTATGAAGCTGCCACAGATCTAATGTATCCGTCTGGAGCTGGGCGAGGGACTTTTCGAGGAGACGCATCGAGCCGTCGTATGATCGGTCGTTCGTCTTGCTGGCCAGGAAGACCTCCTTTCGGCGGTGTTTCAGCACTTTGCCGAAGTACGTTTCGCTGATTCCTCTCCCGTAGGCCGCTGCCGTATCAATGTAGTTTACGCCGAGATCGAGAGCGCGGTTGATGATTGCGACCGATTCCTCTTCTGTCCCTGGACGCTCAAGTGTAGCCTGACCTCCGAGACTGAACAAGGGAACATGATGACCGGTCTTTCCGAGGGGCCTGGTTGACATGGCCAGGGCTTCCGCGCTCCATTTGGAAAAGGCCTCGAAGGGGGCCATTTTGGAAGCGAGCCCAGCAACCGCCGCACCCCCAACGATTTTCTTGAAGAAACTTCTTCTCGATTCCTTACGATGGTTGTTCATACGAGCCTCATGAAATTTGATGTCAGTCCAGTCTAGTGAGTTGTCTTCTCTCCAAATATTTTCATCTGTTGAGTGTCCGGCGGTTGGGATTTGAATCGAACGTAATCGAATCAGAAACGAAATGCAACTCAAATAATCGTGCTTCTCTCAGGTATTTGTCCTGGAACGCTATCTCTGCCGGCGGGTGAATTCCTGTCTTGTCGTCTCGCTGAGCACTTCATTCATGCTCCCAGTCCGGTAACCCTGAAGATCGAGCGTGACATAGACATATCCGAGATCCTTCAACCCTTCGACAATACGACGGCGCAATTCCGAATCCAGCATCCTCGTGAAATCGGGCTCCCCGATTTCCAATCGGCTAGTCTTGTCGTCGTGGTGACGGACCCGGAAGAACCGGAATCCAAAATCACGCATCATGCTCTCGGCCCGGTCGACCCTTGAGAGGTTCTCTTTCGAGATTCCGTGGCCGTATGGAAAACGGGAGGCGAGGCATGCGAACGAAGGTTTGTCCCAGTTTGGGATGCCAAGGTGAAACGCGAGAGTCCGGACATCCGCTTTGTTGAATCCAGCTTCCAAGAGAGGAGAGCGGACCTTTTTTTCCTCTTTGGCGAGCATCCCGGGACGGAAATCCCCCGTATCATCAGTAATCGTCCCGTCGGCAATCCATTCGATTCCTTCCTCGAGTGCGATCTCACCCAACTTTTCGAAAAGCTCCGTCTTGCAGAAGTAGCAGCGGTTCGGAGGATTCTCCTGAAACTTGATATTATCGGTTTCCTCAGTTGTAACGACGCGAAAACGGGAACCGAAGGATTGGGCCAGAGCAACTGCATCTTCGAATTCTCTTGATGGATATGTCTCGGATTTCCCGATCACCGCCAACGCGGAGTTTCCCAACAAGTCACTTGCTACGCGAACGAGCACCGTGCTGTCAATCCCGCCAGAAAATCCAATCGCAACACTTCTCATCTTCCGGAGGATTTCCTGAAGTTGCTCATATTTGGATAACTGTTCCGATGAAATGTGTTGTATGGGATTCTGCATAATTTCTGTCATATCCTCTTCTCTACGATTCTCTCAATTTCCTTTTCAATGCGTCGCGAACGACCTCCACCGGCATTTCGACTCCCGTGAAGACCTTGAATGCCGCAGCCCCCTGATAGATCAACATCCCAAGGCCATCCAGAGTTCGCGATCCCGCCCGCGAGGCACTACTGAGAAAGGCCGTTTGAATGGGATTGTACACCAGATCGATTGCAACCTGCTCCGGGGAAAACAGATCATCGCCAGGAAGGGGACTTTCGTGGGTATTCGGATGCATTCCCAATGGTGTAGCATTGATAATCGCGGAGGCTCGCGCCGCCGTTTGCCTGATTTCTTCCCCTTCATTCGAAATCAAGCTGAACGAAGTGTTCCCTTTCATGGAACGCGCGAGATCGTCAATCAACTTTTCGGCTTTGGATCTATTTCTGGCTGCAATGACAATTTCGGACGGATGGAGTTGGGTGACCAGCCCGTAAAAGACTGCCCGTGCCGCGCCCCCTGAACCAAGCATAAGAACGGTTTTCCCCTCAATTGCCTCAGCGACAGGTTCTACGCTTCTGAGAAACCCAAGCGCATCAGTGTTGTACCCGCGCGATTTTTGATTCCGGATCTCAATCGTGTTCACGGCACCAATCGCCTGAGCCGTCGGATCAATTTCGTCGAGCCACTCAATGATCGCTTGCTTGTGAGGAATCGTCACATTAAGCCCAAGATATCCTGCATCGACGAGCATCCGATACTCCCGCGCGAGGGCCTCAGGCGGAATGCCGATGGACTGATACTCGTAATTCAATCCCAGGGCTTCGATGGCGGCATTGTGCATGAGGGGCGAAAGGGCATGTCCGATGGGATAACCGATGATTCCCAGTTGATATTTTGCTGGTGGTACCATTGGATGATTAACTATTCCGACTCAAACAGTTGGATTATCGCGGAGATACCTGTTGTGGAATGCGGCGTGCGGGACACGCTACCCCAGCAAGCTAGAATAGTCGCTCTGGAGGCTCAGGACCGGAAACTCAACGATGAAAGTCTCTTTGAGCTCGGGTTTCATCTCAAATGCCTTGCTCAAGGCCTCCAAGGCTTGACTTTTCTTGCGCGCGAGCAGGCAAGCCTTTCCCAGGCTATAGAAGGCGAGGGGATTTAGTGCGGATAGTACAATTGAGCGCTTCAGCGCTTCGATTGCTTCGCGGCTTTGACCGAGTTCCTGAAGAGTGTCGCCATAGTCAAACCATGCCTCAGCATTTTCCGGGCTCAGTTTCAAGAGAATTCGGTAGCTGGAAAGGCAATCGTGGTATTTGCCGACGTTGTATTCGGCGTCAGCGCGAGCATACCAAATCTCCGGATCATCCTTGCAGTACCTGAGGGCATAATGATAGTCGGCCAAGGCCTTGGCGGGCTGTTCGAGGGCATCATGGCAGCACCCCCGCGCGTAATAAGACTCATGCCGCTTGGGATCCAGTTCGATTGCCTTGGAATATGTCGCGATGGCCTCCTCGAACTGTCCAAGCTCTTCTTGTGCGTTTCCAAGGTTGTGCCATGCGGGCACATCCTCGGGATCGCACTCAATCGTCTTCTTGTAGCACTCGATAGCGTCAAACAGGCGCCCAAGGTTCGCGTATGAATTCCCCAGATTGTACCATGCAGAAGGAAATTTTTCATTGATGGCAATGGAATATTCGTAGCACTCGACCGCCTTCTCAAAATTTCCTTGCCGGCTTAACACAATGCCGAGATTGTACCATGCGTTCGCATTGAACGGATCGTGCTTCAGATGCTCCTGATAACAGCGTACGGATTCGTCAAGTTTATCAAGGAAATCGTAGCAATATCCCAGTTCATACCACGCCTCGGGATGGTCGGGATTCAAGCAGATCATGTTCTCAAAAACCTGCGCAGCATCCTTGAATTGCTCCTGCTTCTCGAGGGTTATTCCCTTGTGGAGGAGTGCGTCCTCATACGATGGATCCACTTCGAGGGCTGATTCAAAGGAAGCGATCGCCTCCTTGACCTGATTGAGATTATCGAGCGTAATGCCCTGATTTACGAAGATATCGGGGTCGGTAGGGTTCATCCCCAAGGCCCGCCCGTAACAATCAAGGGCCTCTTGATACCTCTGCAGGTTGTTGAGGATCATCCCCTTGCGTTGCCACGCCTCGGAACTGTATGGTTCAAACGAAAGGAGCCGGTCAACGAAGTGGAGAGCCTCGTCAAACTGCTCATGCTCAAAATAGAACTGGACGATCTCCTCGAGGGCCTCGGAGCTGTTGATGTCCTTTTCCCCGTTCTTCAGTTGGTCGCGGAAACGCCGGAGATCTTCATCCGAGTTGCGATTCGGTCGGGGGGGTTGCAAATCATCATCAAAATGGTCAAAACCGGGCATCGTCAATGCTCTCCGAACACGGCTGCGCGATCAATCGCGCGGCACTTGCCAATTAAGCAAAATTTGGAGTTGAAGTCAAGCGATGACTCAAACGACACCGGGGAAGCCCAAGAAAGCGAATGATTTGTGAAAGAAATTGATTTTCCATCAATCATCGGGTATATTCTCTCCTTGTATGCGCTCATGATTGCCGAAAACATAGAGAACATCCGTCGGCATATCCGGGAAGTTTGTGACGCTTGCGGGCGTGACCCCAATGAGATCCAGCTTATAGCGGTCTCAAAAACCAAGGTTGCCCGGGATATCGAAGAGGCGTCGAGAGCCGGAATCCTCGATTTCGGCGAGAGCTACGTCCAGGAGCTCGAGAAAAAGCAAAAGACCCTTGCTGGCGTTCCGTTGCGGTGGCATTTCGTCGGACACCTTCAGACGAACAAGGTGAAGTACATCGCCGAATATGTCCACCTTGTCCATTCAGTGGATAATCTTCGGGTGGCGGAAGAGCTCCATAAACGCGGCATTCAGTGCGAGAGGGTGTTGGACATCCTCATCGAAGTCCATTCGACGGACGAGGCCACGAAGTGCGGTGTTCTGCCGAGAGATGTCCTTGGATTCGTAAAATCGATTTCCCCGCTGAGCGGCATCAGGATTCAAGGGTTGATGACAATGGGTCCCTTTTCCGAGGACCCTGAAGATTCTCGAACATCGTTTCGAATCGTGCAGGAGTTGAGGGAAAAAATCCGGAGAGAGGGAATTGAAAGGGTATCGGTGGATCAGATCTCCATGGGCATGTCACATGATTATGAAGTCGCGATCCAGGAAGGCGCTACAATCCTTCGAATCGGGACGGCAATCTTTGGAAAACGATTGATTGAAAGAAAGAGCGGAATAACCGATCGATCGGATCGGACGATCCTATAATGGGAGGGTACACGGCATGAAGATCACACCACTGGAAATCAAGCGGCAAGAATTCAAAAAGGTGATGCGCGGGTTTGACCCGGTGGAAGTCGAAACCTTTCTCGACATGCTTTCAAACGAGCTGGAGGATGTCCTGACGCGGAACAAGGGTCTCGGTGATCGCATCATTGAGTTGGAAGTTCAGCTGAAGGATTACAAGAATATGGAAAAGACCCTTCAGCAGACCCTCATCCAGGCTCAGGAGGCGAGCGGCAAATCCATCGAAAATTCGAAAAAAGAGGCGGAGCTGATCGTTCAGGAAGCGCATCTGAAAGCGAATCAGATTGTCGAGAAGGCTCGCCTCGATTTTGCGCGTGCGAAGGAGGAGATTTCGACCCTGAAGGCGAGAAAGGAAAGCATGATCAGCCGGCTAAAAGTCCTTCTCTCATCAGAGATCGAGTTGATACGGGCGCTGGAAATCGATGATGAGGAGTTCGTGTCCAGGGAATCGGGCACCAGAGGGCAACGGGATGATTTCGATGTTGATGAAATCGTAAAGAACCTCTAGTCACATACTCTCCCGAAAATTTTATGCAAACCCTAAGAGAGCAAATCGAAGAATCGCTTGCGTTTGTTCGAAAGTATACCAAGGCCACTCCCCCAGTCGGAATTATCCTCGGTACTGGACTCGGGGGATTGGCGAGAGAGATCACGAAGGAACTCGAGATCGATTATCGGCGCATCCCTCACTTTCCCGTTTCGACCGTGGAGTCGCATCGCGGTCGGCTTATTTTCGGCAAGCTCGCCGGAAAGAAAGTGGTGGCAATGCAGGGAAGGTTTCACTTCTACGAGAAGTATACCATGCAGCAAATTGCCTTCCCGGTGCGCTTGATGAAGTTCCTCGGTGTGAAAACGCTTTTGATTTCCAATGCGGCCGGCGCGCTGAATCCAATCTTTGACCGCGGCGACATCATGATTATCTCCGACCACATCAACCTGCTCGGCGACAATCCGCTGATTGGCCCGAACGATGATAGCCTCGGGCCCAGGTTTCCGGACATGTCCGAACCGTACAGCAGGCGCCTGATCAAGCTGGCCGAAGATGTTGCGCTCGATTTGAAAGTCAAGGTCCAGAAAGGTGTGTATGCGGTCATGCAGGGTCCGAACTTTGAAACGCGCGCCGAGTATCGATTCCTCCGGATCATTGGTGCAGATGCCGTCGGAATGTCGACCATCCCCGAGACCATCGTCGCCGTACATATGGGGATGGATGTCCTTGGCTTCTCGATCATGGCCGACGAATGTTTCCCCGATTCGTTGAAACCCGTTTCGCTTGAAGAGGTGATCGAGGTTGCAAAAAAAGCAGAGCCCCGTATGACCGCGGTGATGAAGGAAACCGTTCGCCGTTTGAAAGTCTGACGCCCCCGGTCGTTGCGATCCCGGTTCGAACAGTCATAAGACCACCCATGATGGGACGTTGAAGAGAGTGGAGAGTGCCGATACGATATGTTCAAGCAGCTGAGTGACAGAATAAACTACCACGAGTTAGAGCAGGTCATCCAGAAGTTCTGGGATGCCGAAAAGATCTTTGAGAAAAGCATCTCGGATCGCGAAGGGGCTTCTCAATACACTTTTTTCGAGGGCCCTCCAACGGCAAACGGTCGTCCGGGGATCCATCATGTGATGAGTCGCACGCTCAAAGACCTCGTCTGTCGGTACAAAACGATGAAGGGGTATCAAGTTCATCGTAAAGCCGGTTGGGACACCCATGGCCTGCCTGTTGAGATCGAGGTTGAGAAACACCTGGGGATGAAACACAAGGATGAAATCCTCGATTTCGGAATTGCAAAGTTCAATGATGAGTGCAAGAAATCGGTCTGGAAGTACAAGACCGATTGGGAAGAGATGACGCGGATGATGGGATATTGGGTCGACCTCCAGCATCCGTACGTCACCTTTGAGAACAACTATATCGAATCGATCTGGTGGGCGTTGAAGCAGTATTACGATGCAGGGTTGATCTACAAGGGGTACAAGATCCAGCCCTATTGCCCGCGATGTGAAACGCCGTTATCCTCGCATGAGGTTTCGCTTGGATACAAAGATGTGAAGGATCCCTCCATCTATGTGAAGATGAAGGTCCTGGGGGAGGAGAAGACCTTTTTCCTCGTTTGGACGACCACGCCATGGACGCTGATTTCTAACGTGGCACTGGCTGTCCATCCCGAAGTCACCTACGTGAAAGTCGAGCACAAGGATGAGTATCTGATTCTTGCCGAAGCGCGTCTTGCCGTGCTCGGCGAGGAATACAAAGAGGTTGAGAGATTCAAGGGAGCTGATCTTCTTGGCAAGGAATACGAACGTCTCTTCGCGTATCATGACACTACCGAAAAAGGGTGGTATCTGGTCGGTGCCGATTTCGTTTCGACGGAGGATGGCTCAGGAATCGTCCACATGGCTCCTGCGTACGGTGAGGATGACTACCAGGCGGGTCTACGGCACAAATTGCCGACCATCCATCCTGTGAACAAGTCCGGAGAGTTTGGACCAGAGGTGACAGATTTCGCGGGAAAGTTCGTCAAGGATGCTGATCCGGAGATCATCGCCAATTTGAAGCGTCGCGGCTTGATGTTCAGGAAAGAATCATACATCCATAGCTATCCGCACTGCTGGCGCTGTACATCTCCGCTTCTCTACTACGCCCGGGAATCATGGTACATTCGCACCACCTCATATGCGGACCGGATGATCGAGCAGAACAAGACGATCAAATGGATTCCCTCGGAAGTCGGGGAGGGGAGATTTGGGAACTGGCTCGAGGAAAACAAAGATTGGGCTTTGTCCCGAGATCGCTTCTGGGGAACACCGCTCCCGATTTGGGTTTGCGCGGAGTGCGGAAAACAAAAATGCGTCGGAAGCGTCAAGGAACTTCGGGCAGGAAAGAATGTCCGGGAGCCGCTCGACCTGCACAAACCGTATGTGGATGAGATCATGTTCGAATGCGATTCATGCCACTCGGAGATGAAACGGACTCCCGAGCTCATCGATGTCTGGTTTGACTCGGGGGCAATGCCGTTTGCGCAATGGCATTATCCGTTCGAAAATAAGGAGGTGTTCGAGCGATCGTATCCGGCCGACTTCATTTCAGAAGGAATCGATCAGACACGGGGATGGTTCTACACGCTCCATTCGATTGGAACGTTTTTGTTCAACAAGCCGGCATTCAAGAATGTTCTTGTCAACGAGCTCATCCTCGATAAGCAGGGACAGAAGATGTCGAAGTCGAAGAAGAATTCCGTCGATCCGTTTGAGCTGATCCGTAAGTACGGCGCGGATGCGACGCGATGGTATCTCGTTTCGAACAGCCCGGTCTGGCGACCCACGCTCTTTGACACAGAGGGAATTGCAGAGGTTCAGAGGAAGTTTTTCAGTACGTTGCTGAACACCTACGCGTTTTTCGCGCTCTATGCGAATGTTGATGGATTTGACTATTCTGAGCCGCGGATCCCGGTTGCCGAGCGATCGGAAATCGACCGCTGGATTCTTTCGGAGTTGAACTCGCTGAAGAAGAACTATCATGCGTACCTTGATGAGTACGACGTTACACGCGCCTCCAGGGCAGTGAGCGATTTCACAATTGACATGTTGTCCAACTGGTACGTCCGGCGAAACCGGCGCCGATTCTGGAAAAGCGAGCACGGCAAAGACAAGACGGCCGCGTATCAGACCCTTGCGGAGTGTTTGATTTCGCTCTCGAGGCTCATCGCGCCCTTTGCACCATTTCTCGCTGAAGAGATCTACCGCAATCTGAAGCAGGGAACCAAGCTCGAGCTTGCCAGCTCCGTTCACGTTTCGCTGTTTGATGAGGCCAATGATTCCGAGATCGATGCCGACCTCGAAGATCGTATGGAGCGAGCCATGAGGATCGTCGGCCTGGTCCGATCGATGCGGATGAGGTCGAATCTCAAGGTGCGTCAACCTTTAAGGAAGATCATTCTTCCCGTCACAAACGAGAAACGGCGGAAGAACATTGAGCGGATGGCCGATGTGATTCTTGAAGAAATCAACGTGAAATCGATCGAATATGTGAGCGATGACTCGGAAATTGTTCACAAAACGGCGAAGCCAAATTTCAAGACTCTTGGACCGAAGTACGGGAAAGCGGTGCAGGTCGTTGCAGCCCGAATTCGTGAGTGCAGCGCCGCGGAAATCAGCCAACTCACTTCCCAGGGAAATTTGACTCTCAGCGCAAACGGATCGGAGTATACGATTAGTCTGGAAGATGTTGAAATTATTCACGAAGATATTAAGGGATGGATGGTCGAATCGGACGGCGGCATGACGGTCGCGCTCGATACGGCGCTTGACGATGAACTGATCGACGAGGGGCTGGCCCGGGAATTCGTGAATCGAATCCAAAATATCCGGAAAGAATCAGGTTTCGACGTGACAGATCGCATCCGGATCTATCATCAATCGTCTGAGCGGCTGGCACGATCCCTGAACCGTCTCGCTGAATATGTAAAACAGGAAACCCTCGCGCTCGACCTGCTCGTTGCAAAGCCGGTTGATAGGGAGCGAATTCGATTTCAGGTAGAAGATATCAACGGAGAGCAATCGGAGATCGGACTGGAACGATTGACGATCGATTCCGCCTGACGAGAACATTCAGAAATTGAATAGTGAATTTCGTATCAAAGGGGAAAACCCAAGGAGAGCGTTATGGCGACGAGGAAAAGTTTAAAAAAACCAGTCAAGAAATTGACGAAGCCTGTCGTTCGGAAGACTGCAACAAAGAAGGCGGCTCCAAAGTCGAATACTAAGCAGGTCGCACCTGCGCCCGTGCCGAAACCCGCCGCCCCCAGAAAAGGATATGGCAAAGCAGATCTCGAACACTTCAAAGCGCTCATTCAAGAGAAGCGACAAGAGATCATTGAAAACCTCGACCAGCTCCGCTCAAGGATGGTCGACGTGACGACAGGGGAGTACCAGGCAGAAAACTCCGCGTATTCGCTTCACATGGAACAAGGAACCGATACCATGGAGCGAGAAAAAGCATTTCTTTTCGCTTCGCGGGATGTCAAATTCCTCAATTATCTCGACGATGCCCTCAAGCGAATCGAAAAGGGAGAGTACGGATTCTGCACGGATTGCGGGAAGTTGATTGAAAAAGAACGCCTCGATGCGGTGCCTCACGCTCAACAGTGTGTCGAGTGCAAACTGGCCCGCACCAAGTAGCCGGGTTACCCGAACTCGCAATCCATCACCTTAGTCTTCGAACACTATGCGAATTCTCTGCGTCCCGGCTTTCATTGTTGTGGCCGATCAAATCTCGAAGCTCCTCGTGAAGGGCTTCTCAATCCCCGCGCTTAATCTTCATCACGAGGGGTACGTGATCGGAACGAGTTTTTCAATCATCGGAGATTTCGTCCGGTTTACATATATCGAAAATGCGGGGATCGCCTTTGGGATCGATGTCGGTGGAAAGCTCTTTCTTACACTGTTCACCCTCGCTGCGAGCATCGCGATCTTCGCGTATCTGCTGAAAATCAAGGATGAACCCCGCATCCTCCGTGTCGCGCTGGCGATGATCCTTGGTGGCGCCATCGGCAATCTTATCGATCGCGTGTTCTATGGAGTACTCTACGGCGAGGCCCCGTTGTTCTATGGCCGGGTCGTGGATTTTATTGATATTGATTTCTTCAATATCAATCTCCTTGGCTATCAGGTGCATCGCTGGCCGGTATTCAATATTGCGGATGCCTCGGTTTCTGTCGGTGTTGTCATTCTTCTGCTATTTCACAAACGGTTCTCACACGCGACGATGCCCGTAAACAGTCTCGAATCAAGAGGTCCGCAGGCGACACCAAATGAGGCTTCAGACAAGACGGCGCACACGCGCTAGTTCCTCGTTGTTCATTCCCTCATCCCAACTGGTGAAATGCTGATGGAGAAGCGAGAAGCATTGACCAGCCAGTCAGAAGATCTTCGCGAAAGAAGACGCATCGTGGTCGCTGCGAAGCAGAGCAAAATCAGACTTGATCTCTACCTCACCCATCAAATCGAACATGCCACACGCAGCAAAGTTCAGAAGGCAATCGAGGACGGACTGGTTCTTGTGGACGGGAAACCCGTCAAGGCGAGCCATAGCGTCTCCCCTCACGAAATTATCGATATCACCTTTCCCCGGCCTCCGCGGTCATCCGCGCAGCCGGAGGACATTCCCCTCAATATTGTCTTCGAAGATGATGCGTTGCTCATTGTCAACAAATCTCCCGGCATGGTCACGCACCCCGCTTACGGCAACTACTCCGGCACGCTTGTCAATGCTCTTTTGCACCGCTGCAACCGCCTGTCGGGTGTAAATACGGAAATGCGTCCGGGGATCATCCATCGTCTCGACAAAGATACGAGCGGCCTCATGGTGGTCGCAAAAACCGATTCGGCGCACCATTTCATTGCACGGCAGTTTTCGAAAAGAACGATCGAGCGCGAATATTGGGCGATTGTCTGGGGATCGTTCAAGCAACAGCGCGGAATAATCGAGGCGAACGTTGGGCGAAGCAAGAAGGACCGCAAGAAAGTGACGGTTACTGAGACCGGAAAACATGCGGTAACCGAGTATGAGGTGATTGAGAAACTCGACTATCTTTCCATCATTCGACTCAAGTTAAGGACTGGGAGGACTCACCAGATCCGCGTTCACCTTTCCCATGTTGGACATCCTGTTTTCGGAGATCCGACCTACGGAGGGCGGAGTGAAGCCTGGGGAGGACTGAGAGGAAAGAAATCACAACAGGCAGTGAACCTTCTCAAGATGATGAACCGACAGGCCCTGCACGCGAAGACGATCGGATTTATCCATCCTGTTTCCAAAGAATTTGTGAGATATGATTCGAATCTGCCGGATGATATGCAAGAGATAATCGAATCGTTTACCGCTTCGACACCTTGAGTATTGGCACAAACAAAGGAGAACGACTATGAAGAACTCACCCAAGCAGTTCGCAAAAGAGGCTCTGACAGTTACGTGGTACGGTCATTCAGCATTTACCCTCGCATCTCCATCCGGAAAGACGGTACTCGTGGATCCGTGGATGGAAAACCCGAAAGCTCCACCAGGTGCGAAAGACGTCGCGCCGGTAGATCTCATTCTCATTACACATGGACATTCTGATCACGTCGGGAATGCCGTCGAAATTGCACGCAGAACGAATGCGAAAGTCGTAGGGATCTATGAAGTGTTCCTCTATCTCCAGGGGCAGGGAGTGACTGGCGCGGAGGGAATGAACAAAGGGGGAACCATGAGTGTCAACGGCATTAAAGTAACAATGGTCGATGCCAAGCACAGCTCCGGCATTGACGCAGACGGCAAGGTTGTTCCCGGCGGCGAAGCAGCGGCGTTTGTCATTGAATTCGACAATGGATTCAAAGTGTATCATGCCGGCGATACCTGCGTGTTCGGCGACATGAAGTACATTCGCCAGCTTCACAAACCGGATCTTGCGCTGTTGCCAATCGGAGATCTGTACACGATGGGTCCTCGCGAGGCCGCCATTGCTTGCGGGCTCGTGAATCCGAAGTACATCATCGGGATGCACTACGCAACGTTTCCTGTGCTCACAGGCACTCCAGAGGCTCTCAAGAAACATTTGCCTGCCCCCATGCGGAAGAAAGTGTACGAACTCGTTCCGGGTCAGCCAAAGAGCTTCTCGGCATGAAGCGTTGCTGGTGACCTTCCGAAGGTTGCATAGCTCAATCCAAGAAACCTTCGGAAGGTTTGAGACCGGTAGGACGAGAGTCCCCTCCCGTCCGAGAGAAGAAGAGCCGTAACCATCCGAAGGGAGCGAGAGAAGCGGGAAGAACCTTCGGAAGGTTCATTCCTCGCCCTCGATTACGGCTGGCAGAATGCAGAAAGCCCGAAGTCATTTCGGCTTCGGGCTTTCGTGATTTGAGATCCGCGTCGGTTCTAGTTGTTTCCCGAGAGATGGGGGTGTTTATCCACCGCCGCCTCGCTTCGCCCCAGTAGATCGTGACCGCTCCTTCGATGAAGGTTCCTCTCGTTTGGGCTCGGGCTTCGCGGCAGGAGCTTCTCTTCGCGGCGGCTCAGGGGCCGTCCGTTCACGCGTTGGACGATCGGGAGTTGCGCGAGGAGCAGGTGATTCGCGTTGAGTCTCGGGTCGCACGCGCCACATTTCCTGCGGACGCTGTTCGGGTCGCTCCGGTCGCGCAGGTGCTGATCGGAGCTCGCGACTCGGTTCACGCACGTCTGACGGTGGAGCTGGAGGATCTGTTCTGAACTGTTCTTCATCTCGTCGTGTCGCCCCACTCCGACGATTTGTTTCGCCTTCCATTCGTTCGCGGCCTTCGGGCAATTCGAGATGGTCAAAGTCGATAGACATCCGACGTTCCGGTTTTCGCGCGTCGATTCTCTCGGGAGGTGTTGAGCCGGCATCCGGGGCGCCGCGATAGACCTCGATTCGTTCGCCTCGTCCGTCCCGAACGAGCCTCTCGCCTCGCTCGCGTGTCTCTGTCACATTAATTCGGTCGATGCGCGTATTTCCCTGACGCTCAATATATGAACGATCAACACCCTGATTGATCACGCGATCGCGATCAACTTCATAACTCCCCGCCGAACGTGTCGTGCGAATCAGGCGTCGGCTTTGTGATTCGTTCACGACATACCTTGACATGCTGTTTGCACTTATATAACGATGGGGAACGAAACTCCAATAGTGCGACGGCGCTGACCATCGCTTCGTGAATCGAATACCGACGGTGTAACTGAATCGTGCATACGGCGGCAGGGGAGCCCATCCTACGTAATCATGATCGTATCTCCACTCAACCCATGCCGGGCCCCATGTATTGTCCGGAATCCAAACCCATCCATAGTAGTCGTCGAAGTGCCATCGGCCGTAATGAAATGTTGCCCATCCGAATGGCTCATCAGAAATCCAGTACCAGCCGTAGTCAGTCCATGCCCAACGTCCATACATGTAGGGGCGCCATCCTCGACGGACCTGCATTGGTCGCCATCCGTAGAATCCTCGTTCGATCTCAATCCAATCCCCGTATGGTCTGAGCGCGGAATAGAAATGACCGGGAGATCCGAACGACATCGAAAATCCGAATTGAAGTTGTGGATCGATGGAAGATTCCGCGGCGTGCAACTTTGTGGGAGTCGTTAAGAGAATAAGAGCAGTAATCAAAAGGACTTGTTTCATGACACACCTCGTATGGAGAAATTTTCTGGTTCTCTGCGTCTATAGCAGGCAATCACCATGCCACTTTGCAACACGCAAGAATATTGAAATTCTTTGAAATTCCACAATAATCGCTGTCCTAAAGTCCATTCAGACCGTGCACTGATATCTACGCGACAAGATGCATCCTTCTCGCCGTGTCATGGTGAATAAGTACCGGACTGGCTCACTGGAGCAATCGGAAATACCACCAACACTCAATGCTCGCCAGTGTCCTATCCCAGAATCACTTTGAGAAAGCAAATCGCGGAGACGCAGAGACCTCAGAGATTCGCAGAGGAATTAGATGATTTGGGATCCATTCTCTGCGATTCCTCCCCGCCTGACCAGCGGGCGGGCGCGTTCTCCGCGTCTCTGCGTTGTAGCTTTGCTCAAGTTGTCTGTGGGACACGACACCAGACGGCACTGTGTGATTTTGTTGCAGCGAGTGAGGTGGAAAAGACTATGCATCTCCTGGTACCAATCTTTCCCAAAAAACGCGTATCTTCGACGTTGCAGTTCAACCTGCCATCAAGGTTTATAAGGAAGCCGCGAAGCATGCACAGCGTCCAAAAACGACTTTCCTTTGTCGATCGTTATCTCACGCTCTGGATTTTTCTCACCATGAGTGCCGGTGTCATCATCGGCTTTCTGTATCCATCGATCGCGGAGTTCTGGGATACGTTCAAGTCCGGAACAACCAACATTCCGATTGCCGTGGGGCTCATCCTCATGATGTATCCTCCGCTCGCCAAAGTTCGCTATGAAGAATTGCCGCGCGTCTTTCGGAACGTCAGACTACTCGTTCTTTCGTTGATCCAGAATTGGATCGTAGGGCCGATTGTGATGTTCGTGTTGGCCATCGTCCTCTTGCCGGATAGACCTGAGATGATGGTCGGCGTGATTCTTGTCGGATTGGCGCGATGCATCGCCATGGTTCTGGTTTGGAATGACCTCGCAAAAGGTGATACCGAACTTGCCGCAGGATTAGTGGCGTTCAACGCCATTTTTCAGGTGCTGCTCTATTCGGTGTATGCATACTTTTTCATTACAATCCTTCCGCCGATGTTTGGAATGACCGGGGCAATCGTTGACGTCTCGATCGGCGAGATCGCGGTCACGGTCCTGATCTATCTTGGCATTCCGTTCGGCGCTGGAATGCTGACACGTTTGGTGCTCGTGAAGAGAAGAGGTAAGGATTGGTACCACGGAGCCTTTCTTCCGAGACTATCACTCGTTACGCCGATTGCACTTCTCTTTACGATCTTCGTGATGTTTTCGTTGAAGGGAGAACGGATCGTCCAGCTCCCGATTGACGTTCTGCGCGCGGCGATCCCCTACACAATCTATTTTGCCGTAATGTTCTTTGCCACGTTCTACCTGGCAAAACGTCTTGGCTCTTCGTACTCTCAAACGACGACGGTCGCCTTTACTGCCGGAAGTAACGATTTTGAGTTGGCGATCGCTGTCGCCATAGCGGTATTCGGGATAGGCTCAGAGGTTGCGTTCGCGACCGTAATCGGTCCTTTGGTGGAAGTGCCGGTGCTCATCACCCTCGTCAACGTGTCTCTTTGGTTCAAAAAGAGATATTTTGGTGGGGGAGCGGAAGATGATGTACGGCTCAAAGATGAATCAAACTGAAGAACGTTTCGATCACGAAAGGACTTTATGATCCGCCTTGGCATTCAGTCAACATCGAAGGGACAACGATAATGAGATTTTTCCTGATATTCGCGTTGCTGAGCGCGCTGACCTGCACAATGGTTGGACAAGATAACCCCGTGGGCAAGGTTCACGGATATGTCTTTGGGGATTATTTCTATAAAGTGCAGGGAAATGACCGACAGGTGAGTACGACGCAATACTCGAAAATCCCCCAGGATTTTCAAGCATTTCAGTTTCGCAGGTTTTACCTCTACTATGACCATGACCTCACAAGTCGATTCACCGCACAATTGCTCCTCGAAGGAAATGACAAGGTGTTTGAATCCGGTGGGCGTCATACCGTATTCATCAAGACCGCCTATCTGGAGTGGAAAGATATTCTCCCGATGAGCAACCTTGCGTTCGGTCTTGTTCCGACACCAACATGGTCGTGGGCCGGCTCTGAAAAAACATGGGGCTATCGGTCGATTGAAAAAACAATCAGCGACTACCGGGGCTTCGGATCTTCGTCTGACATCGGGGTTGCCATGAGAGGATCGTTCGATGCGAACCAGATGTTTGGTTATGTGGCAATGATTGGGAATGGGACAGGTCAGCGGCCGGAATCGAACAAATACAAGAAATATTATGTCGCACTCATCGTGAAGCCGATGAAAGGTCTTGTGTTCGACGGGTACGCGGACTATGAGCCGGCGGCATTCCAAAAGAGCATTCTGACCCTCAAAGGATTCGTGGGATTTCAGTCAGATCAATTCTCGGTTGGGGCAGAGTATATCCATCAGACCCAGAACAAGGCGGGTGTAAACGGGATTGATGTTGTCCCTGCCGGGGCGTCGGTGTTCGGATCGATCTCGCTCTTCAAGCAGGTGAATATGTTTGCGCGGTATGACTACTGGGATCCAGATCTCAAGATTGGAAGTTCCGGGTATAAGGAATACTTCATTGTCGGTGGATTCGATTTCATGCCGATTCCAAGCGTTCACATTATGCCGAACGTCTGGGTGAATGCGTTTGATCCGAAAGGAAAGACGCCACAAAAAGAGGCCGATATTGTTGGAAGGATTACTGTCTTCTTCATCTACAAATGAAATGAAAGGAGCGGTTCTTGGAGAGAGCTGGTATCTTCAGGAAATGTTGAACAGAAGCATGCATAGGGCCTTCACATTTTTCATAGTCATCAATCTCATCTGTTGCGCGGCGATCTTCTCAGGATGCGGTATGATGTCGCTTCTCGGTACGAGTGAATCGGAGAGATTCGAGCGCTTTGCGCAGGACTATTTCACCACTCGATCTCAGCAACGAGGCGGAGAGTCCTCCGACTCCGATCGCCTGAGTGTGAGAGCGGATTCGGTTCGTACGGTTTCAGCAAAGGAAGCGCTGACCCGCCTCCGGTCGATTGATACTACAAGACTTCTGGAGGACAAAAGAATCGATTGGCTTCAGCTCGAGGCCGCGATCAAGCGGACATTGAGAGACACGATTCTTCAGGAACCGGTAAAAATCCCGGGTCGGTATGTCACGGTTGGCAATTTGTACTGGCAGGTTCTTGGAGATCGTAATATTCCGGCGAGGGAATGGAAAGAGATCCTCAGGACGCTTGGCGAAGTGCCAGCGGTCGTCAAACTTGGAAAGAAGCAACTTCATCAACCACCTCCACTATGGGTACGACTCGCCGGCAACACCATTCGCCGAAACGAGGAGTTCCTGGGCGGTTTGTTTCGCGAAAGAATTGCTGTGGCGGCTCCCGATTCAGTTAAAGCTGAACTCCTGGCCTCGGCGGAAAGAGCAAAAGAAGCACTCGCCGGTTTTCGACATTTCCTGGAAGATAGTCTGAAGCTCGGGGAGGAGACATCCTGGGCTGTTGGATCTTCGTACTACGACTGGCTTCTGAAAGAGGTTCACTTCCTTCCGTACAATGCGGAAGAATTGATTGCCGAGGGGTGGCGGATTCACAAGGAAACCAAAGAAGCTCTTACCGAGCTGGCAAGACGCGTAGACCAGAACAAAAGTGTCCCCCAACTTGTTGAGGAGATGAAATCGCGTCATCCGTCCGCAGGGACTATTATCGAGGCCTACAGGCGAGAGTCGGACCGGGCACGTGCGCTATTAGTCTCTCGGCAACTCATCTCAATCCCGGAACCGGAAACCTTGATGTTCGTTCCTACGCCACCTGCGCTCCGGGAAACATACGCATGGGCCGGCTATGGGGGAATCCAGATGCGGGATAGTATCCCAACGGGAAGATTCTTTGTGACTGACGTCGTTCCGGAGATGTCGGAATCCCAGGTTCACGAAAAGCTCCGGGCGCAGAACAACGGATGGATCACCGTGATCGCACTTCATGAGGGATATCCGGGTCATCATCTTCAGTCCCTTTACGCGCGAAGAAATCCAAATCAGGTGCGTTCCCGACTCGGAAGTACATACTACGGCGAGGGATGGGCCCTTTACACCGAGGCCTGGATGGCGCGGTTGGGATTTTACAAAAACGCCGACGATAGTCTGGCGTGGCTGCAAATGCGACTGTGGCGCACGGCGCGAGTGATCGTCGATCCCTCCATTCATATCGGTTGGATGACCTATGAGCAAGCCGTACAATTCATGGTTGAGGAGGTCGGATTGGAGCGATCGGCTGCTGAGGCGGAAGCAAACCGCTACACCACATGGCCCACCCAGGCGCCAAGCTATATCATCGGGTGGCTGGAGATCGAAAAGCTCAAGCGTGAGTTGGAGATCAAACTGGGTGACCGGTTCGACGAGCGACATTTTGCGGAGACTCTCCTCAGCGTCGGATCGCTGCCGCTTGAGTTGTTGAAGCGCGCGATGATGGACCGTTATCGGTCACGCGTTGACCCGGCGAGCGATTAGCCCGTGAACTAACCCGGGAGTATAATTGTTTTCCACTGTTCGTGAATCAAAGGTCTTTATGAACACTTCTCTTCGTACATGGTTAGTGTGCCTGATTTTCGTTCTGACGGGAAGCCCGGGCATGTTCAGTCAGACTCCCCCGCCTCCCGATTGGAAGCGCGTCCATGAAGTAACCATGGAGGGAATAGACGCGTTGTACAATTTCCGATTTCGTGAGGCGGAGCAGAAGTTCGAGGTGGTGATTCAGATGGCCCCGAAGGATCCGCGCGGACACTTCTTCAAGGCAATGATCTACAGCTACCGCTTCGCGTTCTTCCGAAAGCAGGAGGATTTTGACAGATTCATTGTCCTATCCGACAAGGTCATCGAGGTCTCTGAGGAAATCCTCAAATGGGACAAGAAGAACTCGACGGCGATGTTCTATGTCGGGGGGATCTATGGGTATCGTGGAATCGTAAGATCGATCCAAGGTCAGCTCCTGAGAGCTGTGTGGGATGGCCGGAAAGGGTACGGCTACCTGGAAGATGCAGTTGAGGCCGATCGCACAAACGCAGATGCCGAAATGGGGCTGGGTCTGTTCAACTACATGGTCTCACAGATTCCGGGATCATTTCGCTGGGTTGTGAAGCTGATTGGGTTTGGGGGGGATCGGGCAAAGGGGCTCGAACAACTTGAACGTGCGGCCACCAAGGGTGTGTATGCGCGCAATGAAGCCCGTCAATGGCTCTCGCAGTTCCTGCAGCAGGAGGAAGAATATGAACGGGCGTTTCAACTGATCGACCAGCTTGCCTCCTCATATCCGCAAAATCCGTTTTATGAGCTCTACCGCGGTAATTCGCTATTGTATCGACTTCGCAACGCCGATGAGGCGCTGAAAAGCTACCACAGAGCGCTTGCCATCCAGAATACCGAAGCTGAACACTTCATCAACGCCGCCCTCGATCAGATCGGCGATGTCTACAGGTACCGGAACGAGTTTCCCGAGGCAATTAAGTGGTACTCGGCGTTCATTACCGCACAGAGCGCTGACACGGCGTCGCAATCGCGCACCCGGTACTGGATTGGTTTCTGTTATGAGCTTATGGGAGAACGTCAACTGGCGTTGCCGTACTACAGGGTCGCTGCCCATGCGCGCAACGCGGCGGAAAGGATTTCGACTCCTCTCACAAATGAGGAGATTGCGATAGAACGTCTGGACAATTTCTTCAGCGCCGGTGAGTATGCCAAAGTGTTGGAGGGGGTTTCCGCTGTTCTGAGGAATCCCTCTCTTTCCGCCGCGCAACGGGCGCAGCTTCATCTCCTCAGCGGTCGGGCAAGAGCGGAGACGGGGGATATCAACGGCGCACTGTCCGATTTGGACAAAGCCCTGGCTATCTCACTTCCAAAGGATTCTTCCATCCCTCCGAACAGCCACTACCAGAAGGGCCTGATCTATCGAAAGAATGGGAGGAAGGATCTTGCGAAACTGGAGTTCGAAAAAGCCCTCACCTTCGATGGCTTTTCGGGAGGACGATGGTTCAAGCAGCGGGTAGAACGGGAATTGAAAAGACTCGAATAAGGATTGGATAGCTGACCGTCACCTTTCCCGAAGGGACGGCTTCGCCGAGAGGTGACGGTCAGCTACGTGCGTGTTAGGCCGGCTTCCCGGTTCAATTATTTTGGCGCTTCCCACTTCTGCAACACCTGACAAACAGCATCCTCCACTGCGGCACGCGCCTCGCACCTGTCGTGCCCCCTCGCCAAAAGCTCGTCGTATTTTGTCTCCCGATGGCGGAGGTGAGCAATCACTGCCAGACGCACCGCTTCCTCATCCAACGATTTGGCAGAGGCAGACCGCCCGACCCGTCCGCTATACTTGAAGCAGGCATGCTCTGCTATTTCTCGTTCTCTTCCAATGGGACATCCGGGGAAGAGTTCTCTTGCCCTTGCGGCAAACTGGTCCACGTACCGGCGATCCAATTCCTCTCTGCGAGTAGCCTCGCGCTCCCTGCGGCGCTCTCTGACGTCGTAGTCAGCCAGGCACTCCACTTCCGCCTTTTCCAATGCTTGCGTTTCAACCAGCAATCCCTGACGTTCATATCGCTTTCGCGCGCGACTCCACTTCAGTACAACGGCAGAAAGAGTCGAATGTTTGCGGGCGCGTCTGGTCAAAGCCGCATTGCCGGAAGGAAGGAAAAGAAGATGGTCCAGGTCGGCGCATGCCAAACATAGGGCGACCTTATCCCCGGCGAGAGTGATCCAGGCTTTCGAACCGAGATCCTCACGACACTCGTTGCAGCGCGATTCTCGGTTCGAGATGAACACTTTGAGTTCTTTCTCTCCACTCTGCAATTTCACGTCTGCTCTCGAATTTCACCAGCTGTTATTGATTCCGGTCCGACGCACCGGAGCTAAGCTGCCCGCCGAAGGCGGGTCAGCTTGTTGAGCGTTGTATGTGCGTCTCTCGGTATCGCGCTGTCTTTGAGCGGGGCTCCCACGTTGAGTCCCGACGTTTTCTGGCGGGACGAAATCCCCGCCTGCCTCTCGAGAACCACGGTGGCGGGCAGGCCGACGCTTTTTGTCGGGGAGCTGCTGGTTAGGCGGCAACTTCACATCACTACGTTCTTGGGGCGATACGTCGGCCAAGCGTGAGTAAACCAGAATTCCTGAACTGCTCAAACGCTTCGGCTGAAAACCCAAATCGTTCACAATCTTTTGTGACGATGGCTTGCAGCTCCCCTTTGGAATTGTACTCAGCGTTTTCGATTCCGACCTCACGTGCCTTCTTCTGAACGTAAGGCCAATTCTCGAGCGTTATCTTCAATGCTGTTCCTCTATCAGGTGAGTTGCTGCCTAACGGATGGCAGTTAAGCCGTGGACCGCGGACGGTTGAGTTTGTAGACTGTATAGTTGCTTTATATTGGCCCAAGAAATTCATCGTCCGCTCATTCCCGTCGGCTTGTGAGCGTTCTTGGAGAAACCCGCCTCTGGCGGGAGCGACCGGTTAGCTGGCCGTTTATGGAACTATTGGTTGAGAGCTTCGAGAAACTGATCTACGGTGAGTCCCGCTTTTGAAATGAGACCACGAAGGGTTCCCCGTGCAACTTCTGGATGGTCAGGTATCGAGAGAGTCGCAATGTGGCCCGGTTTCGTCATGATTATATGACTCCCTCGTTGACGAGCCACTTACCACCCCAGTTTTCGAAAGGTTTTAAGGACTTCGGAAGGACGGAGAACAGGAACCGGTGGCATTACACGGCAACATCAACTTGACGTGTTGTGACCGTCAATGGCATACCCTTCTCTGACCGCACTTCCAGGCATTGTTTGATTGCATCCTGAATGTTTGCTTGGGCTTCCTCTTCGGTTTTGCCCTGACTCATGCAGCCCGGAATTGCAGGACAGTCGGCGATATACATCCCGTCTTCGTCCCGTGTGATTGTTATCGTAAACTTCATTTGATTTCCTCCGCTGTAGCTACTCAGCGTACATATTCTATGGCAGTAGAACCCCTACGGGGTTCTGAACTCTATTGTTATTTCTGAACTACACACGTGCAATCCGTACGGGATTGGTAATACAGACGCGTTTTTCGGAAAGACTCCGTAGGAGTCGCACGTTTGTAACAAGAACCAAAGCAGGAAAAAGGAACTCCGTAAGGAGTTCAACTCGCCTGCGGCGAGCCAGCATCGTCTATTGGCTAAATGGCTTTATTGAAAAACATGCTGAGTAGTTACCCTCCGCTCATCCAATATCCGACATCCAGAGAAAAAAAGCAACCTCTGTTACGACCACCTAACGAACTGGCGCTAACCTGCGGCGCACTGTCCGACAATTATCGTACACACCGCGGGTGGCTATGACTGATTTATTTCTGTGCGTTGGCATTAGACTGCAGCCCGCCAATTCCGTCAGGTTGAGCGCCTTGTTAGGCGGGCGGCAGATGTTCATCTCCGACAGCGCCAGTAGAAGGGCCGTCGTTTTTGATTTGCAATGGCCAGGACACGAACTGTATCGTCAACGACGGAGTACATAATGCTATATGGGAACCGCCGGAGGAGCTTCCGTCTAACAACCTTCAGCATAAATGGAGCAGCTTCGGGATGGTCTCGGATCTGTTTGATAGAGCGTTCGACCTCTGCAAGAAGTGCCACGCCGAGGCCGGTGACCTCCGATTCGTAGTACTGAGCCGCATCGTTCAACTCTACGTCGGCCAGTTCATGAAATGAGACCGACGTGATCATTTGAGCCTTGCTCGAGCTTCTCGGAGTACCTCGTTTGCCGGACGGGCCTTTACCTTGCCACTGGAAAGCTCCTGATGACGTCGGAGCGCCTCCTGCGCCCAGAGTTGCTCATTCTCAGCTTCCGAAAGCTCGTCCAGACTATGAAGCAACCTCTCAGCTAACTTTGCGCGTGAACGCGAATCCAACTTGAGCAACTGTTTCTCGATTTGCTTTACGGTCATCGCTTCTATCCTCCTTCAGTCCTTCCTGTAACGTTGATGTTCCTACTGCCGCCCGTATAACGGACTGCGGCTAATCCCGATTCGACAAATTTGTTGTTTTCCAAACAAATTGTGGTCGAATCGAGGATCCCGCTAAAGCGGGAGCTGCCGCACCCTGCCTGCGTGCCGGAGGCACTCCGGCAGGCAGGTGATAACTTTCAAATTGTAGATAACGAACCAAGTTCGTTCACTTCACTTTTGAGCCAAGGGCTCATAAGCCTCTGGCTTACAAATCTGCACTGCACCCATGCAAGCCATGCGCCATGTACCTGCGCTCAATCCGTCAGCTTGTTGAGCGTGGTATGTGCGTCTCTCAGCATCTCCCGCTTCCCAGGCACGCTGTACGTGCCACGTAAAGCGTGGATTCCCCGCCTGCCAAAGAAACCTTGTTGCGGCGGGCAGGCGCTTACAAAGCGGGATT
>Ga0208244_100340_pt1 | contig 50491 bp, 45 predicted proteins | sample SubbioCR12Aug_5A_FD_184828 | JGI IMG/M metagenome (GOLD analysis project Ga0208244, IMG submission 184828) | Serpentinite rock and fluid subsurface biosphere microbial communities from McLaughlin Reserve, California, USA - CR12Aug_5A (SPAdes) | ecosystem: Environmental > Terrestrial > Deep... | reverse complement strand
AGTCCATTAATTCGAAAATTAACGGGTTCTCTTGCTTGCTTTTTGGTCATCAATATGTCAATGAGCTTTTTTTCCCCTCTTCCCTCCTTTTTCTCTCATTTGGGGAGTGCAAAGGTAATTACTTTTTTATTCCTGTCAAGTATTATTTGAAAAAAATTGAATTTTTTTTTAGCACTCTCTCTAGTTGCAAGATTTTCAACTATTTCCAGTTGCAAAAAAAAGGGATTCACTCTATTTTAATTCATCTAAAGAATTAAAACGTAATTTAACAGAAAGAATCTCCGGACTATTGCCTATCCTTATCGGAGGCCCCCAGGTTCCAATGCCAGAAGTAACTATTACATTGGTTTTGTTAATTTCCTGATGGCCGTATCCTACTTTAAAAATTGCATTTACTAAATAATTGATAGGCCAAATTTGTCCTTTATGGGTATGTCCTGAAAACTGAACATCTGCGTTTAGTAGAACCGCGCTATTAATATCAACAGGTTGGTGATCAAGAACTATAACCGACAAACTTTCATCAATTTCGAAATCATCATATAGAGCTTGTAATGACTTTCTTGAACTTGAGCCAAACCTTGCAGATTCTTTATCATCTCGTCCTATTATATATATACTGTTATCAATTAGTACGACACTATCTTTTAAAACAACTATTCCGTGTTCGCTTAAATATTTAGATGCGGCTTCAACTCCTCCAATATATTCATGATTTCCCATAATAGCAAAAACTCCTTTAGGAGCATAAAGCATCCTTAAGGTTTCCCCAAGATTTTGCCTTATAACAGGTTCAAGATCTTCATCCAGCAAATCACCTGCAATTAAAATAATATCTGGCTTCAACGAATTAATTTCGCTAACAACCCGACTGAGATATCCATTTCCGATAATTGTGCCTAGATGAATATCTGAAACAACAGCAATATTCAATTCCTTTAATTCATTTGAGTATTTTGAGATATCAATTGTAATGCTTTTTATAATTGGTCTTCTTGCATTTATAAACCCAAAAACAAGCAATCCGGCAACAAGCAAAACACTGAAGATAAATGTAATCGTTTTTGCTTTTTGAAAGTTGTCTGTATTCAATTGAGGGAAAATTCCGAAGAAATAGTTAGTAATTTTTAAAACATCTAACAATAAAACTATTAAAATAAAATACAATAATGCTCCCATCCAAAAAGAACCTATCCAAACAAGCGAGTCGCTAAAAAAGCTTATTTGTATTCTTTCAAGAACTCGGCCAACAAAATAAGAGGCTGCAAGAGTCCAGAATGTAAAAACAAACAATTTTCTAAGTAGGCTTCCGGGTTCAAAAACGGCAATGCTTCTAGAAAAAATATAATAGTTAGCTAAAAAGAAACCTACAATAACTATGGAGAAAAAAATTAAGAATTGCATGTATTTATTCATTTATAAAGACTTTAAAAATATAAAATCACTATATGTAACAAAAAAGCGCAATGTAAGTTTTATGTTTCAAAAAATAATGCAAAAAAAAGACTTAATTTTGCAAAAATTTTGAATCTGCATGTTTCGACCACTAATCAATTTTTTTATTCTTTTTTTGATAATTGTTTGCATTTGCTTTAGCTCTAGTGGCTCAACAACAACAAATTATTTTGCAACCAATATAACTGTTCTTGATTCCTTGAAGAACAATGCAAATGATATAATTAATACTCAACCGGCTGTTTTGTCAAGCAGCCAAACAGATATTGCTGATTCGCCTATTGGGGTAATGGATAGCCTTATGATTCCGGCAAGTGTTTTTGACAGCGTAATTAAGTCACCCACCGTTATCTCAAAACCAAAAATTATTATTGAGAAAAGCACTGAAAGTATTGCAATAATCAAGAAGCCATTATACAATGAAGAAACTGTTACTACAGTATATGTTGATTCTATTCTTTTTGCAGAATCACCGCAAACAATTATCATTTCAGGGAATGAGTTTTTTAATGAAAGTCTTCTTCCAACAATAAACTCTGATCCCATAAAAAGAAAAAAAGAAAACTTTAACTGGCCGGCAATAGTTCTATTAATTCTGGCAGCTCTTGTGGGCTTTGCAAGATACCTACAACCGACGGCTGTCAGGCATACATTCAAAGCGGCTTTTAATAACCGTAATTTTTTACAATTAATTAAAGAGCAAAATGTTTTAGGAGAATGGTTTTCTTATTTGCTCATTACTGTTTTTTTAGCGGCTTTCTCTTTGCTGGTTTTTTTAAGTCTAGATTTTTCTGGCTACATAAATACAGAGTCAGTGTCACAAAGCACTTCAGTTTTTCTTTTGGTTTTTGCATTAACAACAGTGTTTTATGTTTTGAAATACCTAGGGTTAAGGTTTATTGCATTCGTTTTTAAAACAGATAGTGCAACAAGCTTTTACTTTAAAAACATACTGCTTTTTAACCAGATTATTGGTCTGATTATATTTCCATTTTTGTTGTATAATATTTTTTATCAGAACACATTTGTTTTAATTATTACTTGGATTCTATTTGGTTTGCTAAGTGTTTTCAAAATATTAAGGGGCATAGCAATAGGACATAATGCATCAAATTTATCTGTGTATTATTTATTTTTGTACCTTTGCGCCGTTGAAATTGCGCCTATATTACTAATATTGAAGACTTCTGCAAATTATTTTCAGGGATTGCATTAATAAAACGAAGATTAATAACAATAAATTTAAGGAGACGCTACTTTGAAAATCAAGAATATTTTAATATCTCAGCCTCAACCGGAAAATGAGAAATCGCCTTATGCTGAAATAATAAAAAAATACAATGTTGACATTTGTTTCAAGAAGTTTTTTAAAATAGAAGGTATTGGAGCAAAAGAATTTCGTCAACAAAGAGTTAATATTCTTGACTATTCTGCTATAATTTTTACCTCAAAACACTCCATTGATCAATTCTTTATTTTATGTGAAGAGCTTAGGGTAAGCATTCCTGAAACGATGAAATACTTTTGCACGTCTGAAGCTATTGCTTTGTACCTGCAGAAATATGTGCAATTTAGAAAAAGAAAAATCTTCTTCGGGAAGAGTAATTTTGCCGAACTTTTAGATATAATCAAAAAGCAAAAGACTGAGAAATATCTTTTCCCATGTGCAGAAAGTCACCAGATGGATATTCCAAAGCAACTTGATCAGGCGAAGGTAACCTTTTTAATGGCTCCGATTTATAGAACAATTCCAGATGATTTGTCAGAATTAGATATTAATAAGTTTCAGATGTTGGTATTTTTTAGCCCTATTGGAATTGAATCTCTGCAGAAAAACTTTCCAAATTTTGTTCAAAATGAAACAGTTCTTGGTGCATTTGGCGAGGCAACAGCTAAAGCTATTGAAAAAGCAGGCTTTAAGCTAACCCTTAAAGCACCAACTGAAAATGCTCCATCTATGACTATGGCAATTGATGCTTTTTTAGAATGTAATCGCAAAAAACAATCACAGGCTTAAGTTCATACTGTAAGCTTTTCTTATTATAAAACAACATGCAAACTTTCAAAAAAAGTGAAAGATTATGCAATTTCAATCTTAAAAGTATTCTTTTTGAAAAAGGAAATTCATTTTTCAGTTATCCATTTAAAATCCAATGGTTAATAATTCAGAATCCTATTGAAAAGTATATTTTAAATAATCACATCCAACAATACACTGTGTCGGATAATGTGACAAAAATAATACAACAACAAAACCCTTCATTTCCGCATAAGAAAATACCTCAAAATGCTTTTTTTTACTATCCTGCAAAATGTCTAATAAGCGTTTCTGCAAAGAAATTCAAAAACGCAACAGACAGAAACTATATTAAACGTATCATAAAAGAAGCATATAGAAAAAACAAAAGCTCTTTTTATTCGTTGTTGAATGAAAAGGAAATGTTTTGCCTTATAGGGATTATTTATACAGGAAAAGCAGTGCCTGGACATGAAGAAATAGAAAAGAAAATCATTTTATCTTTACAAGAATTAGAGAAATTGATTTTATCCTCATTAGAAACCTAACTAACCGACATTTTTTGAAATGTTTTTAATTAATTTAGCTGCAAAAATGTTTAGGCTTATCTTTATAGGCTTAATTAGGATATACCAATATTTAATATCGCCCCTAATTCCGGCTTCATGTCGTTACACACCAACATGCTCGCATTATGGTGTTGAAGCAATTCAAAAACATGGGCCAATAAAAGGGGGATGGTTAACAATAAAAAGGATTTCAAAATGCCATCCTTGGGGTGGAAGTGGCTACGATCCGGTGCCTGAAAAAACTACTAAAGAAGAAAAATATGAGAGAAATGAAAAACCTATCGAGAAAGTTTAAAAAAGCAATAATAATTATTCTCATAACAGTATCTGTTGTAATTTCTGCAGGTTTTGTTAACAAAAACTTTGAGCTGACAAAGAACCTAGACATATTTGCAACTCTTTATAGGGAGCTTTTTATAAATTATGTTGATGAAATAAATTCTGCCGAACTAATTAAAACAGCTATAGATAGCATGTTGGAATCACTTGATCCCTATACTGTTTTTATTCCGGAATCTGAAATAGAAGATTATCGGTTTATTACTACAGGGCAGTATGGCGGCATTGGAGCCATAATTCATTATAGAGAGAAAGAAGTTGTAATTACCGAGCCTTACGCGGGCTTCCCGGCATATAAGGGCGGATTGGTTGCCGGGGATGTGATTGTAGAAGTTAGCGGAAGGTCTACTGCTGATATGGATTTTGATGATGTAAAAACACTATTGCATGGGCAACCCGGAAGCGAGGTTGTGCTTACAGTTAGAAAGTATGGTTTGGAAACTCCTCAAAAAGTTACACTAACAAGAGAAATAATTAAAGTGGATAACATTCCATTTTATGGTATGATAAATGAAAAAACAGGATATATTAAGTTAATGGGATTTACTCAAAGTGCATCTGCAGAATTCAAAGAAGCATTCATGAAGTTAAAACAAGAGCATAACCTTGAAAGCCTGGTAATTGATTTAAGAGGAAATGGAGGCGGTTTGCTTAATGAGGCTGTCAATATTGTCAATTTATTTGTAGATAAAGACAAGACAGTTGTTGAAACAAAAGGAAGGATAGAAGAAAGAAACACAGTGCACAAAACTTTAAATGTTCCAATTGATAGGGATATACCAATTGCTGTACTAACAGACAGAGGCAGTGCTTCAGCCTCTGAAATAGTTGCAGGCGCAATTCAAGATTTCGATAGAGGCGTTATTATCGGCGAAAGAACTTTTGGCAAAGGGTTGGTGCAAAATATAATTCCTTTGGTTTACAACACACAAATGAAAGTTACAGTAGCAAAGTATTACATTCCAAGTGGAAGGTGTATACAGGCCATTGATTACGCGAAAAAGAATGAAGATGGTAGTATTGCAGAAATTCCTGACTCTTTAAAAGTTGCTTTTAAAACAGCCAATGGAAGAGTAGTGTATGATGGAGGAGGATTAGAGCCTGATGTAACTGTTGAAAAACCATACCCCGCAAACATCACTGTTGAACTAATTATTCAATACATGATGTTCGATTATGCCACAAAGTTTTTCCATGAAAACAAAGCTATTGCATCAGTTACTGAGTTTGAAATTACTGATAATATATATAATGACTTCATTTCTTTTGTAAATGGGAAAAATTTTTCATTTAAATCACTCAGCGAAGAAAAAATGGATGAGTTGATAGCTGCTGCCAAAGAAGATGAATATTTTGAAAATCTTGAAAAATATATTGTTGATTTAAAACAAAAAGTTAAAGCAACAAAAGAAAAAGACATTTACACCCATAGTTCTGAAATAAAAAGATTACTAAAGGATGAAATTATCGGCCGCTACTATTATTCTAGAGGAAGAATTGAGGCATCACTAAAAGCGGACGAAGATATTCTAGAGGCTATTAATCTGCTAAATAATCCTGAAAGATATAAGTCAGTATTGTCTGGTAAATAATTTATCCAAACAATAATGAGAATAACTGGTCAACCCTTAAAACCGGGATTATCTTTATTGATTTAAATTGCTTCTCAAGGCCTTTGGTGTTATATTTTGAAACATAAATTTCTTCAAAACCAAGTTTTTCGGCCTCGGCAATTCTTTGCTCTACGCGCATGACCGGGCGTAATTCACCTGTAAGCCCAATTTCTGCAGCAAAGCAAGCTTTTTGATTAACCGGAATATCCTCTGCTGACGATAGTATAGAGCAAATAATACTTAAGTCTGCTGCGGGGTCGCTGATTTTTAGCCCTCCTGTTATATTCAAAAATACATCTTTAATACCTATTCTGAATCCGCATCTTTTTTCCAGAACTGCAAGCAGCATATTAAGTCTTCTGGTATCAAAGCCTGTTGCTGACCTTTGCGGTGTTCCATATGCAGCTGAACTAACTAGCGCTTGGGTTTCTATTAATATTGGACGTATGCCTTCGATAATTGCGCCAACTGCTACACCACTTAAGGGTTCATCGTGATGTGAAATAAGCATTTCTGAAGGATTCAGAACTTCGCGCAATCCAGTTGACCGCATTTCGAAAATCCCTAGTTCGGAAGTGCTTCCAAATCTATTTTTCATTGCACGCAGAATGCGATAAATGTTGTTATGATCGCCCTCAAACTGCAATACTGTATCTACCATATGCTCCAGTATCTTGGGCCCTGCAAGAGAACCGTCTTTTGTAATATGTCCGATAAGAAAAACAGGCGTAGAAGTTTCTTTCGCAAACTTCTGAAATTCATGTGCACACTCTCTAATTTGTGATATACTTCCAGCAGAGCTTTCAATATTTGGAGTAGTAAGTGTTTGAATAGAATCCACTATTATCATTCCCGGATTAATTTCAGCTATATGCCTAAACAATTCAGAAGTGTCTGTTTCCGTAAGGACAAGACACGAAGAGTCTTTATAGCCAAGCCTTTGAGCGCGCATTTTAATTTGGACAGGGCTCTCCTCTCCTGATACGTAAAGAGTTTTTAGACCTGTATCTTGGAGTGCTAGCTGCAGCATAATTGTAGATTTCCCAATTCCCGGCTCACCTCCTATTAAAACAAGAGAGCCCGGAACAATTCCACCACCAAGCACTCTGTCAAATTCCTGAATTTTAGATGAAATTCTTACTTCATCTTTGTATTCAATATCATCAATAGACTGAGGAGATACTTTTGATGAGAGCCTCGACTTAACAGAAGATGCGCCAGAGGATTCTCTTTGAATTACTTCTTCGGTGTATGTGTTCCATTCTCCACACGCAGGACACTTACCTATCCATTTAGCAGATTGAGCGCCACAGTTACCACAGAAAAAAGCTGTTTTTATTTTTGCCATTTAATCTATTTGCTGAAAATTACTAAAAAGAAAAAGGGAAAACCATGCTGAGAAGCATATTAGGTTCTCCCTTTGCAACCATGAAAACTAGCACGTAAATATATATGTTTTTTTTTAATTAGTTGCTTAACTTGATAAATTCTTTATACATTATCCCCCCGTCAACATCATTGCTAATTACCAACTCATCATTGGAAAGTTTAATTACATCCCATTCAGTATTGTAGGAATCAATTGACGTTCCATCAATGTTAATATATGTTCCAAAAACACCCCAATCTAAAAAGAAAGTTCCTTGTTCATAAATCCAAGTATTTTCAGGATTAGACCTTTCATACCTTATTATTGTAAAATTGAAGTCGATAAAATGCCATTCTTCAGCAATTGTGCTGTTAATGTCAACAACATCTACCCATTCCCACTTTCCTTCAAGACGTTCTTCATATTTTTCTGTGCATCCGCCAATCAATATTAACAGAGCAAACAAAAAGAAAATCGGGTTTTTGATTGAAATTTTCATAATTGTTTTTTGTTTTTCACAAGGCAAAAATAATAAAATTAGGAACATATAAATATTTTAACTTCAAAACATTAACTTTTGGATAAAAATAATAATTAAAACATAAAATCTAAAACCTCAAAACAATTTTACCCCTTCATAGTCATAAAAATGTTTTGTTTTTTTTGTAGTTTTACAAAAAATTGAAACATTAGTTCTAAAGATATATCATATATGACTGAAATTACAGAAAAGAAAACACCACTAGTAACATTTCCACTTGATGAAATGGTAAAGCTGGTAAAATCATTTACTTCTCAAAAACTAGCATCATTGCTTGATGTAACAGATCTTAAAGCAGATACACAAGAACCAAAGATTTTAAAAATGGCTGAATGGGCTAAGTCGCTCAATTGTGCTTCTGTATGCGTCAATCCGGTTGATGGCTCCGACATTCTTCCATTGGCATTAAAGGGTTCTAAGGTAAAAGAATGTTATGTAATTGATTTTCCTCTTGGAAAACTCGATATTGAAATGAAATCAGTTCAAACATCTTATGTTGTTAAAAAGAGCAGGGAGCTTAGAGGGGAAGGAAAAGGAAAAATGGAGCTCGATATGGTAATTAATGTAGGGCGCTTTAAAAAGGACCCGAATTATGCACTTGAAGAAATAAATGCAGTATGTGAGGCGGCAGACGGAGAGCCGGTTAAAGTTATTGTCAGGTCTTCTGAGCTTACAGTAAAGGAAATTTACACTGTTTCTGAGATTGTTGCTCGATCAAAGGCTGCATTCATCAAAAACTCTACAGGTATGGACGCCTATGGTGCTTTACCCGAGCATATGAAAATAATGAGAGAAGTTGTAGGAAATAAAATCGGAGTAAAGTCATCAGGGGGAGTGTCTGATGCTGCCACAGCAATGAGGCTAATATATGCATCTGCCAGAGATGAATCTTTACAAAAACCAGAGCTTTTCAGAATAGGAACAAGCTCTCCATTGAATATAGTATCAACTTTTGGCTGGCTTGCAAAAGCGCCTGAGCATTGGCTTGGCGCCGGAATCATTCCATGTAAGATATGCCCTTTCTACCACAATACAAAACTACGTGTTGAACTTAGAGAAGAAGCAAACTCCTGGTGTAGGCAATGCATTCACAACCATTATCTCGTCAATAAAGATTTTTAATAACCTGATGAGAGGTTTTTTTAAGAAATAAGTATAAACGAAAATATATAAAACAATGACTTTAAAAGGCGGTTATCACGGAAAGCTTTTAAGAATTAACCTTAGTGAGCGTACGGCTAAAACAGAAGCAATCCCCGACAAAATTCTTGTCGATTATATTGGGGGAAGAGGACTTGGAGCTAAATTATTATATGATGAAACTCCAAAAGGGACAAACCCGCTTGGACCTGAGAACAAGCTTTACTTTATTACAGGTGCTCTAAATGGCGTTAATGCACCAACAACAAGCCGATACACTGTTGTTACCAAGGCTCCTTTGTCGGGAACAATAACAAGTTCCAGCTCAGGTGGGCATTTTGGGTATAGTTTAAAAGCCACAGGCTTTGATGTAATTGCAATTGAAGGAAAAGCATCAAGCCCTGTTTATATCTCAGTAAACAATCAGAATGTTGAAATTAAAGACGCAGGACATTTATGGGGTAAAGACGTCCATGAAGCTTCTGACATATTAATTCAGAAGTATGGTGAAAAAGCCGGCATAGCAGCCATAGGAGTTGCTGGCGAACAACAAGTGTTGCTTGCATCAATCATGAATGAAAAAAATCATGCAGCCGGACGTTCAGGTATTGGAGCGGTACTTGGCTCTAAGATGCTTAAAGCCATTGTTGTAAACGGCGACACAAAAACCCCAACGGCAAGCGAAGAAGCCGTTAAAGAAGCTATTGCCGAATGGAGAAGATATATTGGAGAAGCACCTCTTACGAAAGACGTTTTAAAAGAATATGGAACTCCCGTGCTTGTTAATGTTATTAACAATTTAGGAGCATATCCAACGAAAAATTTTCAGGATGGGGTATTTCTAAATTATCCTTCTACATCTCCAGAAACATTTAAAGAACTTCACTTTGTGAAAAGATCTCCATGTCATGGTTGCCCAATTGGTTGTGCTAGAATAACTCAAACGGTTAAAGCGCAAGGGAAAGGCCCTGAATATGAAACTATATGGGCTTTCGGTGGTTTATGTCTTGTTGAAAATCTTGAAAAAATTATACATGCAAACTATGCCTGCAACCAATATGGCCTTGATACTATTTCAACAGGAAGCACAATCGCGTGTGCAATGGAGCTTTCAGAAAAAGGATATTTCGATAAAGAAGCAATGGATTTGATGAGAGAAGCTATTGGCAAAGACCTCAAATTTGGAGATGAAGATGCTATCGTAACGCTTTCAGAAAAAATAGGGAAAGCTGAAGGAATAGGAAAAATATTGGGAATGGGATCAAAACGTCTCGCAGAAAAATACGGACATCCTGAGCTTTCAATGACTGTTAAAGGACTTGAAATTCCTGCATACGATCCGAGAGGACTGCAAGGCATGGCACTTTCTTATGCAACTTGCAACAGAGGCGGTTGCCACTTAAGAGGATATTTAGTAGGAGCTGAAGCTATTGCAACTCCTTTCGAAATTGACAGATTCTCATCACAAGGGAAACCGGGATTAGTTAAGCTTTTCCAAGACAATACTGCTGTGATAGACTCTCTTGGTGCTTGTATTTTCACTCAATTTGCTATAAATCCAGACCATTATGCTTTGATGTGGGCTGCAGTAACAGGAATTGAAACTACCGGAGATGAAATATTGAAAAAAGGTGAAAGAATATGGAACTTGGAAAGATTATACAACATGAGAGAAGGTTTCACTCTTGCTGACGACACACTTCCAAACAGAATTCTTAATGAACCATTTAAGTTTGGACATTCAAAAGGAAGAAATATTGTCTTAAAAGAAATGCTTGACGAATATTTTAAACTCCGCAATTGGACAGCAAAAGGAGAAGTTTCCAAGGAAAAAATAGATGAATTGGGATTGTAAATTGTTTCTAACAATCAATAAAGAAGCGTACCTTAAGGTACGCTTCTTTAATTTAGGCAAATCACTTAGCAAATAGGCAGGGTATTTGTTTACTTTTGATAATCATAAAAACTGATGTCCTATGAAAACAAAAACAATAATTACTTTATTTCTTTCCATATTTTTTACAACAGCAATAATTGGTCAAACAGGAATTGTAATAGATAGAGGTGGAAAAACATACAAAACTGTAAAAATTGCAGGGATTGAATGGATGACGGAAAATCTTGCCTATAAACCTTCAGTAGGATTATACTGGACATTAAATGATGATGAAAGTAATTTAAAAACCTATGGTTATTTGTATAATTGGGAAACAGCACAGTCTGTATGTCCATTTGGGTGGAGACTTCCAGAAAAAAAAGATTTCCAAACACTACTAGATTCTCTTGGCTGGACACCTTCAAAACAATTTGAAGCATTAATAGTGGGCGGCATTAGCGGCTATGAAGCTCTTTTTGGGGGCTGGAGACACTTAGAAGGAGACTTTAGAAATGCAGGTCAAAATTCATTATGGTGGACATCTGGAGAGTTTGACGAAGGCAATGCATGGGCATTAGGAATGAGCAAAAATCGCAGAGGAGCAATTTTAGGATACCATCATAAACAGAATGGGTTTTATGTGAGGTGTGTAAAATAACCCAAGGAGTAAAAATTAGTGACTACATTACAAAAAGCCCTGCAAACTTTTGATTTACAGGGCTTTTACTTGTTTTAGAAGCTCCTCCTCTAGGATCCCGAAGCTTCGGGAGACCCTCTGATTAATCCCGCATATGCTGGACTCTAACCAACTGAGCCAAAAATCCAACAGGCTCTTCAACAATAAGCTTTAATAAGAAGTTAGGGACCATATTATGATTGCCAATCGGACTCCTCTAACTCAAAAATATTATCAACAGACTGTTTGAAAACGTGAGCAATCTTAAGAGCTAGAATTGTTGACAGATTATATTTTCCTAACTCAATTGCATTTATTGTTTGTCGGCTGACTTTAACTAATTCCTTCTTTATTCACAAATTTTGTGAATAAAGGCGGCAAAATATATTTCTTTATTGTCAAGAAAGCTATTATTATCAGCTTCTTTGAACCTTTCTATAAAACACTATGAAGTTTGACTATTACAACTACAAATGATTAACAGAAAGATGATAAAGGCAATAGAACGAAATGTGATTTCAAAAATTTTACTTTTCATAGTATCAGATGTTTAATTGTTCCTACTCATAAGGCTTTTCTGTTCCTCCCTGTTTTTTACAGTGGGTTCTGTTCTCCTCTTTTCAATGTGAAAGATGCAAAAACTTTAATTTATATGTTAAACAATTAAATATGTTGATAAAAAAATATTTATCACGCTTCAATCCTCTTATATCTATAGCATAAAATCTTATTAACAGCCTACTATTTATTAATCTTGATAAAAATCGTATATTAGCACTATGAATAAAGCATTTCAAAAAAGCCTATCTCAAAAAAAGTATGCTAAATAAAAAAGCCACTCACAAATAATTTCTGTAAGTGGCTGGTTTAGAAGCTCCTCCTCTAGGACTTGAACCTAGGACCCTCTGATTAACAGTCAGATGCTCTAACCAACTGAGCTAAGGAGGAATTTTCGAATTGTCAAAAAACGTTTCAAAATTCGAGTTGCAAATGTAGTAAAAATTTTATTCAACAGTAAAAATTTGAAAAAAAATTTCACTACGTTTTTGCGTTTGCTAGGTATTTAATTATTTGGTGCGCTAAGATAAGTAGGTTTGGGGAAAAGTCGCCAGAGGGAAATAAGGAATCTGATCATTACAATCATTTATCTCTGCGGTTTTTGCAAAGCTTTTGCGCTTTTTGCGTGGAATTCTTTTTTTTAACCACGGAGGCACGGAGACCACAGAAATTCACGGAGAATAGGCCCCCCAAATGTTTCGTTCCTAGGAACTCTCATGTATTCGCATTCCATTATTTTATATACATTTCATCCCTGTGGGATTTAGCCTATATCTTCAAAATATGAGGAAATAGGGTGTCAGGCGTTAAGTATCAGGCGTAGGATTTGTGTTGATTTGTGGCATTGTTTAATTTGTGGACAAAAAAAGAATAATGTTCAATGAATTGAAAAATACACAGCGAATCAGTTAATTACAATTCTCGGTTGTATTTAAAGCAATACAATAAAAATTTGTATTTTTACAACTAGTGTTTTCAATTAGGTGCAGATTCTATTCATAAAAGAATTCAGATGAAATGTGCATTAAGCCTCATATACACTTACATGGTTGCTTATTCATGTAGACTCAATTCAACAAAATAGCAAATTATGAAAACAACATTCACTTTTATCCTTGCAATAATCCTTTACTCGCTTTCTTATGCCCAAAAAGGAGAAAGTAATATTGACCGTACATCAAAAAACGAGTCATTTAGAATTATTGACAATAGTAATTTTGGTGGATCCCAAAACATTTTGCCTTCAATGAAGAGCAGCAAAAATGGGGATATCTATAAAGTTACTTTTCTTGTAGATGTGTCAAATGCCTGCGCTGAAGGGAATATCTGGTTTGACCCTGAAAAGCATGATTTATACATTTCAGGCACATTTAACGACTGGACAATGCCGGGAACTGACGAATTATTCAAGCTTCAGCCGGTTGAAGTTCAAACAGAATTCTTTGAAAACTGGGAAGGGTTTGATTATTGGACTACGGACCTTCATCCTTGGACAACCTATCAGCTTACCTCCGGAGAAACATGGGAAACTCATTATATAGATTTTCCGGGAGAAGGAACAGAGTTTGCCTGGATAATATTTAATCCATTTGAAACCACCCCTCCTATCGATGACACTCACCCTCCTATGAGTGGAAATTCCTATGCAGCTGCTATGCAATATAAGGGACTAAATGACAATAAGTGGTTAATATCTCCCAAAATGGAAATCACAAGCTCTTCAATATTAATGTTTTGGGCGATATCTTTTAGCCATCATTATGGTGGAGGAGAACGAATGAGGGTAAGTATTTCCATATCAGGAAATGAACCTGAAGATTTTATACTTATATCTGAAAGGAATTATATAGAAGTTCCAAGAGAATGGACATTATATACCTACGATTTAAGTGAATATGCCAATCATAATTTGTTTTTAGGATTTCAATTTGTTTCTTCAGATGGTGAAATGCTTATTATTGATGATATTACAGTTTCAGATGTAAATTTCCCGGGCAATAAGGTCTATTATCAAATAACTTTGGAACTTCCTGAAGGTGTTCATGAATACAAGTATTATCTTGTTGAAAATCAGCCAACTTGGGATATTGGATAGTGGCAAGGATCACCAAACAGAGAAATTCAAGTTACAAATAATCTTACTGTAGAAGATGTTTTCCCTAAATGCTCAAATACTATTGAAACATATAAAAATGGTATAGTATTGTACCCAAATCCTGCAAATAACATCATTAATATAGAGTCGGAAAATTATATTAACAGAGTATTCTTGTTTGACCTCAATGGAACTCTGATATTGGAATTTCACAATCAATCCAACCATGCTACAATAAACATTGAAAATCTTCTTTCCGGTTTTTATGTAGTCAAAATGTTTACCAATGACAATATTATAACCAAAAAGCTTTCAGTTATTAAAAACTAAATTCGCAGCGAAGGTTGTTTTAGGGACAAACAAAAAGTCTAAAAAATAATAAATGTCAGCTTAGACGCATCGTTTCAATCTATTCTATAAATTTGTATGGTTTAAAAAGATTTTTTATGGAAAAACTAACAAAGATTGTAGCTACAATTTCTGACAAGCAGTGTGAAATTGATTTTCTAAAGGCTCTTGTTGATGAGGGGGTTAATGTTATAAGAATAAACACTGCTCATCAAGCACCAGAACAAAGCCTTAAAGTGGTTCAAAACATTCGCAAAGTGAGCACAAAAGTTCCAATTCTGATTGACACCAAAGGTCCGGAAATTAGAACTGTTGCTTCAGATGTTGATGTTATTGTTAGCTACGGAGAAACTATTAAACTTTCCGGAGAAAAAGGGAAGCAGTCAGATCAATCATGCATATATGTTGACTGCTCTGATATAGTTAATTTGCTAGATGTTGGGAAATGTATAATGATAGACGACGGAGAAATTGAGTTGGTTGTTTCTGAAAAACACAATAACTACTTACTTTGTAAAGTAATGAACAACGGCATTATAAAACAAAGGAAAAGCGTTAATTTGCCTGGAACAGCAGTCAATCTTCCAAGTCTTACGGAAAAGGACCGTGAATTTATTCAGTTCGCCATAGATCATAATATTGCATATATAGCTCATTCTTTTGTCAGGAATAAAGAAGATGTGCTTGAAATTCAAAAAATTCTTGATAAGCACAACAGCAGGGTTAAGATTATTGCAAAAATTGAAAACCAGCAGGGCATAGACAACATTGATGAAATTTTAGAGCATGTTTATGGTATAATGATAGCCAGAGGAGATTTGGCAATTGAAGTGCCTGCTGAAAAAATTCCAGGCATTCAAAAAATGCTTATTGATAAATGTATCAGGCAGAAAAAGGTTGTAATTGTTGCAACACAGATGCTGCACAGCATGATAAACAATCCCAGACCCACAAGAGCTGAAGTTTCTGACATAGCAAATGCTGTATTTTTCGGAACAGATGCAATTATGCTTAGCGGAGAAACAGCCATGGGCAAGTATCCGGTTGAGGCTGTCAAGATTATGACTAAAACTGCCATTGAAGCCGAGAAAGTTAGATCTATGGTTTTTGACGGGGAGATTCTTCCACACGACAATAAAGTTTCTGTCTTTTTGTCGAATACTGCTGTGAGGTCGATAGAAGAGCTGAATACAAAAGCGATAATTACTGATACAGACACAGGAAAAACAGCACGTTACCTCGCAGCATTTAGGGGCAAAACAACTATATATGCTCAATGCTATGATGAGCGCGTGGTGAGGGAGCTGGGGATTGTTTATGGCGTATATGCTGATTATATGGAGGTTGAAACTTCAAAAAAACAGTTTGTTAAAACAACAATTAATAGATTAATAGAAAGAGGAGAAATAAACCCTGATTGTTTAATCGCAGTTTTGGCAGGTAACTTCGGAAAGAAAGCAGGGCCTTCATTCGTTGAGATTAGCACTGCTTCAAATCTTTTAAACTCATAATTATCGAGAAAAATAGTATTTTTGCTCGTTATATAATTACAAAAAGGCAGGCAGCATGGCAATTGACATCAAAAAGCTTACACGGGATGATATCCGTACTGCTATTCAGGAGGGGCAAAATGACTTCTTAAAAGAGGTTATTGAAGAACTATATCCGGCAGATATTGCCGAGATAATGGACGACCTTTCCCTGGATGAAGCCAAGCACTTCTTTTCTTTGCTTTCAAAGGAAGAGGCCGCTACAGTTTTGATGGAGCTTGAAGAAGATGTCAGGGAAGATTTTCTTGATGCTTTTTCAACTCAAGAAATTGCTCAGCTTTTTGTTGACAACCTAGACTCTGATGATGCTGCCGACCTTATAAATGAACTTCCTGATGAGAAAAGAGAAGAGATTCTTTCTCATATAGAAGACAGACAGCAAGCACAGGATATTGCAGATCTTCTGATTTATCCCGACAATAGTGCCGGTGGTTTAATGGATAAGGAATTTATCAAGGTAAATGCAAACTGGCACGTGGTTACCTGTATTCGCGAAATGCGTAAGCAAGCAGAAGAAGTTGAGCATGTTTATACTGTTTATGTTGTTGATGATGATGGGGTTTTAAAAGGACTGCTCTCTTTAAAACAACTACTAATTGCTTCTCCCAGAGATAAAATTGCAACCCTCTTTAATCCTGATGTTATTTCTGTTAAAGCACTGCAGTCTGGCGAAGAAGTTGCCTCTATTATGAATAAATACGACCTTGTTGTATTGCCTGTTGTGGATGAGATAGGGAGGCTTATTGGGCGAATCACTATTGATGATGTTGTGGATTTTATTAAAGAGGAAGCAGAGAAAGACTACCAAATGATGTCGGGTATTAGCCACGACATTGAATCAAAAGATAAAATCTGGGAGTTAATGCAGGGTAGGTTGTTTTGGCTTATTGTTGCTCTTTTTGGAGGAATAATAGGTTCAAGGGTTATTGCTAATTATGAAGACCAGATTAGTATTTATCCTGAAATGGCCTTCTTTATGCCGTTAATTGCTGCTATGGGTGGAAATGTAGGCGTACAGTCTTCTGCATTAATAGTAAAAGGTCTTGCGAATAACACACTTACAGCTGGTGGAATTATGCCAAAACTTGGGAAAGAATTATCAGTGGGATTGTTTAACGGCCTTGTATGTTCAAGCTTACTGCTCGGATATAGTCTTCTGTTTTCAAATTCATTTCCTCTGAGCATGACAGTTAGTGTAGCTCTAATGACGGTAATTCTTTTTGCTGCTATGTTTGGAACATTTGTACCCCTGGCTCTTAATAAATTGAAAATTGACCCTGCTCTTGCAACAGGTCCATTCATAACAACCTCTAATGATATTGTTGGCCTTTTCATTTACTTTATGATAGGACGACTTATGTACGGGGTGTTTTAAAAATTTTTATTTCATAAAAAAATAGTGTTATTTTTGTAGCAATAACCAAGAACTAATTAAACATTGGAAGATTCACCTGATTTATATTGTTTTTTACTGACAAATATTCTATCCGTATTCAGCCAATTCTCTGCCAATGGTATTATCGCATTGGGAATTATTATACTCCTTTTGTTTTTATCTGCCATGATTTCGGGCTCTGAAATTGCATTTTTCTCTTTAGATCATAACAATATTGATGAAATCAAAAAAAATCCCGGAAAAACCGGCGGGATGGTTTTGCGATTGATAGAAAAACCCAAATGGCTTCTTTCAACCATTCTTACTGCAAATACAGTTATTAATATTGCTATAATCATACTCTCATCTTTTGTGATGAGTAAACTGTTTGATTTTAGCGACCATCCTTTATTAGGATTCTTTATTCAGGTTATTTTGGTTACATTTCTGATTTTGCTCTTCGCAGAAGTATTGCCAAAGCTTTATGCCAAGCAACATGCAATGAGGTTTGCTGGCTTTATGTCGCTGCCATTGCTGGTGCTAAAAAACCTTTTTTATCCTCTAAGTGCAATTCTAGTTTATTCTACAAATATTATCGACAGGCGTATTGCAAGAAAAAGGCCCAATATAAGCATGCATGAACTAAGCCATGCCTTAGATATAACATCAGACCACGACCCTGAAGACAATAAAAAGTTTCTTAAAGGAATTGTACAGTTTGGAAATATCTATGCAAGAGAAATTATGAAGTCGCGCATGGACGTTGTTGCCGTCGATATTTCAACCCCTTTTAAAGAGCTTAAGAAAATAATTCTCGAATCAGGCTATAGTAGAATACCTGTTTATAACGACACTTTTGATAACATTGAAGGCATACTATATATAAAAGACCTATTGCCTTTTCTGGAAGAAAAAGATGACTTTAATTGGCAAAAGCTCATTAGGAGCAGTTTCTATGTGCCTGAAAGCAAAAAAATTAATGATTTACTTAAAGAGTTTCAGGAAAAGAAGATTCACCTTGCTATTGTTGTGGATGAATATGGTGGAACCTCAGGGATAATAACTCTTGAAGACATAATGGAAGAGATAGTTGGAGAAATTAAAGATGAGTTTGACGTTGAAGAAACAATCTATTCTAAAATAAACGAAAATACATACATGTTTGAAGGCAGAACACTGCTAAAAGATTTTTGTAAAATTACCGATACTGATTATGCAATTTTTGATAATATAAAAGGTGAAGCAGACAGTATTGCCGGGCTTATTCTTGAAGTAAAACAAGATATGCCCTTTAAAGGAGAAAAAGTAAATTATGAATGTTTTGAGTTTGAAGTTGATGCTGTTGATAAGAAAAGAATAAAAAGGGTTAAAGTAACTATCCTCAAAAATAAGAAATAAGTAAAAACCGTTTAGATGATAAAGAAGCTAGGATTACTATTGTTTGTCTTTATTTGGCTTGCAAACTCATGTGGAGAAACATATTCTCCTAAGCCTAGAGGATTTTTTAGAATTGATTTGCCTGCGAAAGAATACAGGCTGTTTGACTCTATATTTCCATACAAATTTGAATATCCTGTTTATTCTATAATAAAGCCTGATTTATCACCTTCATCAGAACCATACTGGGCCGACATAAACTTTCCTCAATTTAATGCAGCTGTACATCTTAGCTATAAAAAGGTAAAAAGCTTAAAAGACCTTCAGTTATATTTTGAAGACTCAAGAACCTTTGCAAACAAGCAGATTCCAAAGGCAACAGCTATTAGAGAAGGGCTAATTATTAACCCCGACAAAAATGTTTATGGATTGTTTTATGAGATTCAAGGAACCGGTGCTGCATCTACGTATCAATTTTATCTTACTGATAGTTTGAGGCACTTCCTAAGAGGAGCGTTATATTTTAATTTCCAGCCAAACAACGACTCACTTGCTCCTGTAATAGATTTTATAAAACAGGATGTAGAACACTTTATTGAAACTCTTGAGTGGAAATAGCTACGGTTTTTGTTGCTTTACAAAAGCAAGAGTTGCCGAGCACAAAACAGAGGATAGAATAATTGGGATTACAGCAGCATTGTACACCTGAGGAAGCCAATTCCAAAATATTAGCATAACTACTCCTAATATAAATACTGCCTTAAAGTATTTTTTACCCCAATTCTTATAAGAAAAGAATACAAACAAAGCATTAGTGGGTAAAGCCCATAAAAAGCTAAAGTTTGGGTTGAATGTTATATGATCTGTAAATAAAAACAATGGAAGCAAAGCAATTCCGGCGAAGCCAAGAATAAACAACCATATTTTTGCTACTGCCTTTCTTGTTGAACTATACGCCAATCCGAAGAAAACAAGAACAAAAAGCGACCAAAAAGCAACTAAAGGAGTAAAAAATCCTGGCTTTTTCTCTTTTAGTGTTTTCGGTGCAATTTCAATTTCTTCCAAAACAAGATTTTCACCATTTCCTTTTTTTGCATGTGCAAAAGCAACCGCCATATAGTCAGGCAAAAACATATATTCCCATGCGGTAGCTCTTCTATCAACAGGCATACCCAGGGCAACATCAACTCCAAATTTTTCCCATTTTAAGTTGTCAACATATTTTCTAACGAGCTCTCTTAAGGTAGTCTGCTCAAATTCATAAGGATACTCGTGCCAATGGATTTCGGCCTGATTATCAAAAACATCCCTAATTCTTGTGGCGCAATTATCAAAGAAAAAATCATACAGATAATATTTGTTCTCCGGCTTTTTGTTCTCTTCAAGAAATTCGAAAATCTTTTGTTTTTCTTCAATTGTCAAGTTTAGTTTTTGTTTTACAACTCCCCTACCCGACATTCGATACTCATACTCAAAATATCTAATTGGAGCAACTGACAGCATGTAATGAAGCTTGCCCCTTATAAACTTTATATAAAAATTTGGAGTGTTAAAATCAAAAGTACCATAATTATAAACCCTGTCTATTTGATTGTATGGGTCGTCTATAAAAATTGCACTATGTCCAAACACTGAATATAGTTCATTTCCAGGACTAGCAGTTAGCAAATAAACTTCTGCTTTTTCCGACAAAACATTCGTTGCAAAGGATGTTTGATAAACTGAAAAAGAAATCACAAACAAAAACAATAAAATTCTTACTAAATCTTTCATCTGAATAAACTTTATATAATTATGTCTGATATAATAATCTATTGTGCTTTAAACATTGTTGTTTAACTCAAACTCCTTTTCAATGTAGCTAATAAGCCATTCTGTAAGATCAACTTTGTCATGAATTAATCTCTCGTTATTTGGCTGAAGATTAATCTTGTATAAATTATCGGAGGCAATCTGAATAGCCCTTTCCATAGCCCTTCCCTGATCTTTAAGATTGTCAGAGAAATTACTGACTAATGAATATCTGTTTTCTTCTTCAAAAGTATAGCCACGTCCGTCTGTGTTTACATATATAGCAGGAGTGCCTAATACTGCTGCCTCAGATGCCATAGTAGCACTTTCACCGAAAAGCATATGAGCATAATATAATGCATGATGTAATCTGTCGGGTGCTAGTGGGAAAGCAAATTTAGAAAGCTCGTAAGGAATAGAGTTTTCAGCTGATATAAAAACCTTTCCGTACTCTTGAAGGCGATTTACAATATCAATTTTATTTTCAAGCGTAATTCCTTTGTTGCCAATATCATGACTGGCATGTAATGATACAAACCTTAAAATAAAAAACTTATCTTTCTCGTCGACTTCAAGTTCCTTAAGTACTCCTGGGTCAGGTGTAAACCTCTTAGGATGAAGATATAACATCTCAAGGTATGATGGAAATTTAATTTGCTTTTCACCCAAAGTTTGCATGTAACAATCAGGAGTAAGAATTTTTTGAGTAAACGGTCTGTACAATAATTGAATGAATTTGTTTTTTTCAGTATCGTCGAGAACTACCGATTTTCTTCCACAAAGAGCTGCAGCGTGTGCTGCATAAGGACTACAAAAACTCAGAAAAACATCCGGTTTAAACTTTTTCGCCAAGCGATACAGCTTTATATCTGTTTTTAGGAGATACAATCCTTTAGTAAGCAAATTTCGCCCACCCTTGCCCCTGCTATAAAAAGGAATTCTATAGTGCCTTAAAAGCGCATGATTACAATCTTTATCACGTGCAGTGATAAAAAACTCATGCCCTTTTTCCAGCATAATAGCATAGAAGTTCTTTATGTAATGAACATGCGCAGGATGGCCTAAATCAACAAATATGCGCATTAATGAGTTTTAATATATGCCACAGATAATTATTGTTCGGTTGATTCATTAGAAATTCCAAGAATTTCCTCAACTGCAATTTCAGCAATTCTTTTGCCTGCCTTGCCGTCCCACATTTCAGGAACTCTTCCGGGCTTTGCAGTCCCTTCAAGGATATCTTCAGTAATCTTTTCAGCTTTTTCTGCATCAAAACCAACCAGGTGGTTTGTACCAACATCGAGAGTTACAATTCTTTCAGTAAATTTTCTAATTGTAATGCATTGCACACCAAGATATGTGGTTTCTTCCTGAATTTCGCTAGTATCTGTCATAACAGCTTTTGATTTATGAAGCAATGACAAAAATTCAATATATGGGATAGTATCCATTACCAAAATATCCTTACTAATCTTTTTGTCGAGCATAAAACCATACAGGCTATTTTTCCCTTTTTGGCTTAACGGCCAAACTACTAAACATTTTTTTGCAATTCTGTTAAGCTTGTCAACAATTTCCCTCATCCTTTGCAGGTTGTTAAGATTATCCGGGTGTTCAAAGAAAACTACAATGTAGTCTTTATCTTTAATTTTTAGCTTTTCTACAGCTTTTGTTTCCTGGATTTCATCCCAGTAAATCTCAAGATTATCAACAAGCGGATTTCCGGTAAAGAAAATATTATTATTCTCTTCTCCTTCATCCCTAAGGTTTTTCATCCCACTATGCTCGCTCACAAAATGATAGTCGCAAAGAGTATCAATTAAAACTCTATTCATCTCTTCATGGCTTCCCCTGTCAAAATTTCTTAAACCAGCGTCTATATGAGCAAGAGTTATATTCATTTTTGAAGCTGCAATGCCACAGGCTAGAGTTGCATTTTCATGTCCCGACAGAAAAACAAGAGAAGGATTTTCTACTTTTAAAATTTTTTCAAACTCAAGCATTGAAGTTGCAGCTTGTTCAACATCAGAGCCTTCCCCATAGCTGACATACCAGTGAGTTCTAGGTAGGTCAAGATCAACAAAATTCCCCAAAGAGTTTCTTTCGTCTTTTTCCGGACCTAAGAAACAGATTATATTTTTAACATCTTTGCGATATTTCTTCAAAGCTTTGTCAATAGTAGCAAGCTTAACTAGGTTTTGTGGGGTTGATGCAATACTTACAATTTTTTGCATAGTATGATTTTTTTGTCTTACAAAGGTAAAAATAAAATATTAACGAGATTTTTCGTGTACTTTGTTTCTTTTATAAAAAAATATCCAAATAATTGACCCTGCAAGTATTCCTGCAACATTATAAATGAGGTCGTTTATATTAAAGGCACGATATAAAATCATTAACTGAAAAAGCTCTGAAGCAGCAGCCAAAAACACTCCGACCAACAAAACAAATATTCGGCCTTTATTTGTGAAGCCTCCAAACGAAAATTCGCATATAAAAACCCATGGGAGAAAAAGTATTATATGAAACAAATAGTCGAGTCTGACTTCTAACACATAGATTTCATTAATATCTGACAAAGTAGACTTTTGAAATGGGATAATTGTCAGAATAAATATCAAAGCGATGTATAAAAAAACGACGTAGCGTTTCATTGGTTTATGTTATAATTAAAACCCCAACTGCATTCCAAATGAAACAGTGGTTGATTTTCCGTGAAACAATTTTGGAGAAAACATATCAAGATATTGCTGAGCTGTTATACCATCAACATCATAGCCATGTATATTCATAAAATACACATCAGCAAAAATGCTAAAATTATTGTAGATAAGATATTTCGCCTTTACTGCAGTAGTTTCGTTAGACCATGTAATATCTTTCATAAAAGGCTTATCATCAACTCGGCCGATTCCATATAAGTATGGATATTCGTTCCCATTTTCCGCTTTTGAGTATGAAACTTCAAGAATTAAGCCTCTATATGGCTGAATATTTATAGCTAAAAACAATTCTCTTGCATTAGATCTAAGATAATGGCCAAGATTATATTTGTTGCTTTCAAAAGTTGTTGTAGGAGTTCGGTGTTGATATGTCATTGGATAAGTGTATGTATATTCCCCTGTAAGAGATACATTTTTTACAGGCCAATTACTTAGTCTTGCTCCTGCCTTGGTGCTTGTGAAATTATTCCTTTCATCGTCGCCAATTCTCGTTTTAGAAAATTCATCAATAAAAAAACTGCCATAAACATGAAGATGCTTAATCTGTCTTGAGCTAACATTAAAGAACATTGCAGAGTTGTGATTGTGCTTAAGTCCGGATGTTTGCGTATGCACGACAGACTTATAAAAAAAGAAAGGAATTAGATATCCGGCATAAACATTATCATTATCGTAAATAACAGAATTGCCAACTGAAATATTAAGTCTAGGTAGCAGGGAAAGAGTGTAGATATTTGCAGCAATATATTTGTTATAATAGACACTTTTTTCAAGAGAACCATCATATGGGAAATAGGTTCGAGAGCTATCAACAACCATGGAATTTAGCCAACCGTGGTAATAATGGAAGTCGAGCCATTTTGCGGGCTTCAAATTCAGCCTCAGCATGGGGAAAGAAGGCGATTGGCCGGAAAATATATTTGCCCCGTTATAGTTGTCGCCCCACATCAAATGATTTTTTTCAAAGTAAACTGCTCCCCAATTCCATGAAGCGGCAATTCCACCTCGCATTTCGCTAAATTCACCACCGGCACCACCACCTGTTACACCTTTATAAACACCACCTTGACTTTGAGTGAAGTATGTAGGACTAGATAGTCTGCCACCTTTTTGTTGATTATCTCTAATACTTGCATAAACTGACCAAGATTTTCCAATATAAGAATTTACTTCAGCCCCGCCCCATGTATGGCGAATTTGGCCGTTGTTATTAGAGTAAAATTGAACACCATAAATAGGTCTTAAAGAAAACCTGAACAGGGAATCTCTATAATCAAGAGTGGGTTGAAACAAACTAAATAAAAATGTGGAGTCTTTTCTATAGATGGTAACATCTGATTCCCTTTCAATATTCAATTCAATTGCAAATTCATTTAAATACTTATCAAGGATATGTATTTGACGTTGTGTTAGCTTATCTTTTTTTTGAAAAGCAGCGTTAAGTTTTGTGGCAATATACTCTCTGGAGTATGGCTTTGCCTCGCTGCTAATGTCAATGATATGTTCATTGGCAAGCTCGTCAATAAAATCGTATAATGCCTTGTTTGATATGTGCTCCGGAATAGCTTGGGAGAAGGCAATGACAGACGAAACTATTAAAAGAAATGAAAAGATTAAGGGTTTCATATGTTTTTTTCTAAAACGAATATGTTTTCAGAGATGCATCGTAGAGACGCCATGCATGACGTCTCTACAAAAGCATGGCGTCTCAATAAGAAAACGATAATATTTATTGTTATATTTCAATAATTCAAAATTGCCTTTAAACAACGATCGGCGGTTTTACCATCCCACAAGGCAGGTTTTACTGGCCTTCGAGGTGAAGCAACGGCATGCAGATATTCTTCTCTAATCTTTTCAATATCATTACCAACTAAAACGCTCACACCCCCATGTTTTGTAAGGGTTACCGGTCTTTCTGTATTCCACCTCATTGTTAGGCAGGGCGTTCCAAGCACTGTGCATTCTTCCTGCAGGCCACCGCTGTCGGTGAAAATTATTTTCGCGTCCATATTAAGCCTAAGCATTTCTATATAGCTAATTGGATCCAGCAATATCATTCCTCTTGTCCGTTTGACCTTTTTCCAGAGGTTGAATTCTCTTAGATTTTTTAATGTTCGCGGATGAATCGGCCAAATAAGGTTAATATCATTCACAACTTCATTACACAAAAAATTCACAATCTCAGTCAGGCAAGATATATCATCAACATTAGAGGGTCGGTGAAGAGTTACGATTCCATAACCGTATCTTTGCGGTGGTTCAGGCGGTATAAATCGGCCATCAATTGGAGGATTGAAGATATTGTTTTTAATTAAAATTTCATTGATTGCCAGCTTTTCTGCCTTGTGCCTGAACATCTCCAAGGTGTCAATCATTATATTTCCAACAAACTTGATTTTCTTTTCGGCAGCACCTTCTCTTCTGAGGTTTTCACCTGCAATTGTGTCCGGAGTAAGAAGCAGGTCGCAGATACTATCAGTAACAATTCTATTTATTTCTTCCGGCATTTTCATATCACCCGACCTCAGTCCAGCCTCAATATGACAGCATTTTACCCATTCTTTTTTAGCAGTAATTGAGCAAGCCAAAGTTGCATTAACATCTCCAAGCACCACAACCCAATGAGGTTTTTGCTCACGAATAACTTTTTCAAATTCTATCATTGTGTTCCCAACCTGTTCGGCGTGAGAGCCTGAGCCAATGCCAAGATTAATAGCAGGCTGAGGAATATCTAACTCCTTAAAAAACTGAGCAGACATTTTATCGTCATAGTGCTGGCCGGTATGCACTATCACGTGATCTATGTAATCTGCGCTTGTCTGACCAACAGCAGCGTTATGTTTATTAACAGCATGAACAAAGGGAGCTAGCTTTATAAAATTTGGACGCGCACCGACAACCGAAAGAATTTTCATTGTTTAATTCGTTTGTTTTGAGAGTTGTACGTGGTTTTTGGGAAAGAGTTATTTTTTAATATGTTGATGAGATGATGTGTTGATGAGATGATTCGATTCTTCTTTTTGCTTTACTGACCATTTTGTTGATTGGTTTTGCATTTTTACAATCATCGCTATAATATGTTCATATTTATCTAATAGACCTTCAAAAACATTTTCATCAATATACTTTTGAGCAGATGCGAACTCTAGCCATACTTGCGTTTCAGCTGCTTCTGATTCAGCGTCAGTAAGTTTTGACACGAAGTGCTTATCATATCTTCTTTTTCTAAAAGCTTCCGCAATATTTGCACAAACAGATCTGCTACTTCTACGAATTTGATCTGTTAAAGAGTATTTCTCATCATTAGGAAATAGCAATGTCAATTTGTAAACTTCAAGCGCTGCATTGAATGAGTGTTTATAAACTTCCAATTCTTTGTGAGATTTAATTAGCATCTGTTGTATTTATTTTCTTGTTTTGATATCCATATTTCATACTCTCGCATCATCGCATCATCTCATACACGCGTCAAAGAGGTGGTGTCTCCACAACTTTTAGTTTTTAACTATTGCCTTCTTAACCACATTCTTCACATTCTGCCAAATCAGCTCTTTCATCCATGGCAGTGGGCTGTCGGTCCAGCGTTGGGGGTGGATGGTAATCATGATTTTATCGGGTAGCAAGCCTTGTTCGGCGGCAGAGATAATGTCTTTGGTTTTTTTGAAGGGATGGGAGATAGGTATAGGGTATAGGGTATAGGGTATAGGGGTGGTTGGGGTTACTTTGTCTCTGATGCTAACCTTTTCACCGTCCCATCTTCTGCCAGTGTCGGTTAGATAAAGAACCTGAGAGAAATCAACATCAAAGTAAGGTTCGGCAATTATACCAAAATCACGATAATCATACTTTTCCCAAAGTTTGCGGTTATCCCATTTAGACAATGGGCTGCCATGCATACAAATGGTTTTTACATCTGCAATTGCTCTGAATTTATTCAGATTGCTTTTGAAATCTTCAATAGCTTTTTCAAAGGCGCCCTTGTTTACCGATAAATTTTCGTAGTGATATCCTATCTCATGCCCTAATGCCGCAATTTGTTTGATTATTTCTTCATTATAAGAACAGGGCAAACTTCTAAAATAATAAGAGCCAACAACACCAAGCTCATTTTCGAGCTTAGCTATTTTAAGTGCGTTTCTTGGGATTTTGTCGATGTCGTGGCGCAGGATGATAGCTTTTGTTTTTTTATCGCTATCTGTTAATTTGTTAAAAGTATAAAAACTATAACCCTGTTTACTTAATGCAAGAATTAAGGATTTTAGAGTGTTTTTAGTAAAATCAACCATTATATCTCAGGACTCCTAATCAATTAAAACCACCTTTATTGTCTGAATCACAGCATCTCTCCCAATAATTTTTACAAAATATAGACCATTGGACAGATTCTCTCTATCTACTATCATAACCGAGTGTTCGCTTACAGGCAATGAACGTACCAATAATCCAGTCGAATTATAAAGGGTTAATGCTTGAGCTTCTGCTGGAATATTTGAAATCATAAATGAGTCGGAAGCTGGGTTTGGATAAATCTTAAGTTCATCTTCTAAATCATTATTTGCTTTTTTGGGTCGATTTTTTTCAATATCCTCAGGACAAGGGCCAATTAAAGCACCTATATTTAAAAGCGCAGTAACAGCAGACTTGGCAACACATATAGTATTGCCATTGTGACATAATATAACTTTTTTTGCATTATCTATTTTTCTAAAATAAACATATTTTTCAGTATTTTCCCAGTTGTCATTAATTAAACGCTGATTAATTGAGTAGTTATTTAAATCATATTGATCATAAAAATAAAGGTTTCGTGTAGTTAATTAATGATCCAGCAATAGGAGTATAAATATGTCTTTCAAATAAATTGTTTTTTTCGTTATAGTGATAAATTCTGTTAAATAGCAAGCTGCCATCTGAAATCTTTTGCCCATACCATTCTTTAATCTTGTTAAATTCAGTATATGATATAAAATAATTTGCATAATCATAAAATTGATTATTTTTATTTAACAACTGAGCTGTGTAACCAATTCTTAGCCCATTTTCGTAATAATTTACAGATCTACTTTGAAGCTTCCAATCGTTATTAACCCAGTTATAAATAGTTTCATACCTGTCAGCTCCATTTGGTGCATTGGAATAAAAAACATTTTGTACATTTTGCCAATGATTGGCTTGCCATCTTTGAGATAATGTTAGCAGTAAAGTGCCACTCTGATCATAAGTGTAAGTTCTATTCGTTTGAGGCATCAATGAACGTGCTTCAATACTTTCAAAGTAATGAACCTTGCCTTGTGGGTTATAATAATACCTTTGTATTGATTTTTGTTCCCAAACAGAAGATTCGCTATTCCATGTATAATAATAAACAGAGTCAATTAATGCTGCATTTTCAACACAATTTCCTTGACTAAAGGTGTAAGAGCTGGCTTTTAATAATACTATTAAAGCAACCCAAATGCTAAAGTATAAAGTTTTCATATATTGTCATTTTTGTTTATTTTTCTTTTAACAACTCTAAAGACAAATTGTTTATAGTTATTAGCTTCTTTATGATTTGAAATTATTAAATATCTCGTCGGGCTTTACCTTGATAATAGAAAAACTGTCGGGATAATTATCAACAAACCACATCCAGAATGCAGTTACATCGATTTTGTCGTTGAGCATTTTTTGGCGACGTTGTTGCCACTCATCTTTTAGGTTTGGCATTGCCAGCAGCTCGTTTAGCTTTTGTAACATACTATCAAAATCTTCTGGAAGATATGAAAAAATGAGTCCGTATTTTTTCTCAAGCTCATTTGGAACAGATAATCTACCTGCAAAAGAATTACACTTTAAAGCAGGTACCCCCAGCTCTGCTGCTTCCTGAGTCATGGTTTGGCTGTCGCCAAGAAACATTGTGGAGTATGCCATAAATGAGTGAATTTTTTCAGGCGCAATAGAGAGCTGATGCTGCTTAAGTTCAGGTTCAATATCCCTTTCGGTGGTAATAAATATTTTGCCGTATGGTTTTAGTGCCTCAACTAAGCGTAACTTCTGATCAAGCGAAAGGCCATTTACGCCTATATCGTGATGCGCTTTGAACACGTTAAACCTCATTATAAAATATGGCTCTCCTATGGTTAAACCAACTTCCGCCAAAACTTTTGGGTCAGGGTTAAATCGGTTGGGATGAAGGTATGACAACTCGTGATAACCTGGGTAAAGCACTGTAGATGATCGCTTATCAATAATGGTGTTTGGCGATAGAATCGTATTTACAAATGGTTTCACCAGCCTTGCGACAAGTGGTTGAACATTGTCATCATCATCGTCAAACACAATAGATTTAACCCTTGAAACCGCCGAAACGTGCGCTACAGTTGCCGATGAACCGATTGCTATATCAACCTTTTCACGTTTGCAAATACGGTATAAAATATAATCATATTGAAGCTGGTTTAATATCTTTCCTAGCAAGCTGTCTTTTTTTTGGGGTAACACAATAAATTTAAAACCGTAGTGTTTTAAAAGGCTTTGCGCAACTTTTATGTCTTTAACCGTCCATATTACCCTATGACCAGTTTGCTGAAGCTCCGCGGCAAGGTTGCGGTAGTTATGAACATGGGCGGGGTGTCCAATGTCTATAAGTATATTCATTATCGTAAAAGCTTGTAAACCTTTTTAAGTACTGTGAATATGAGCCAATATCTCAATGGCTTGTTAATCTTAATGAACCTTCCTGTTTCCAATATTTCGCCGCCGTACTGTTTCTTGAAATCTCTCACACCGTAGTCCTCATCTGGCGAACCCGCTCCCATCCAGTCAAAGTATTTAAGACCAAGCCTTTTGGCAAGCAACATCAACTCCCAGTTAAATAAATCAAGAGGTCTTTTCTTTAGAAACTCCTCATCTCTTTTTGCTCCCAAATAGTAGCCGTAGAATGTGTCTTTATATATCAAACACGCGGCAAAAACCATCATTTGCCCATTTGTATCATACAACATGCAAAAAACTCTACTAACCAAAGTTAATTTCTTATTAATTGCTTTAAAACAAGACTTAGATGGAAATGGAATTTTAATTCTGCTGTAACTCTCTGATATTAAACTATAGCCATCATCTAACTCTTTATCTGAGATTTTATGCTCTGCTTTGAAAGCTAAGTTTGACTTAAGCGCTTTTCTAACCCCATTTCTACGAGATGCGGTTAATGCAGCCAAAAGTTCTTCTTCGCTAGGTTGTAGATTGTTAATTATACCAAGATGGGGTTTGTATTTAAACCCATTTCTTCTGAAAACATCTGCAAATCGATCAACATGAAAATTCCTAAGTTCAATGTAAACTGCCCTTTTGTTTTGCTTAAGTATTGCATTAAGCATTTCATCTGCAAGATGAATGTGCTTATCGTTCACTATTAGATTGCCATAGATCAAGGCACGGTTAAACAGCCGGTTAACCACAGGTGGGCCAAAGGGTTGGATATAGTATAGGCATACCCCTTGCAGATTACCATTGGTATCGACCAACGCAACAATCCCCGGTTTGCCAAGGGTTTTGTATAGTTCAAATGCATCAGGAGTGTGAAAAAATGTTCCGCGTGGGTGTTTTGCAACAAAGCTTAACCACTTTTGTCGGTCTATTTTTTTTTGGTTAGTTATTAATCTTCCTTCAGAGTGCTTCATTTATTCAGGCTGAAATAGGCCTACTCTAGTTAAAAAACTCAGTGTTTTCTTATTTTATTATACTCATAAATAAGACTATCTGCGATTGAACTTGAGTCTATCCCCAGTTCAACTATTCTATTTCTGCCCTCAGAGCGATTATTCATCGAAATTGCTTTTAGCAAAGCATTTGCAATATTTTTAGGGGAATTGTCAACTATAGCTAAACCATATGTATATCCAAAAAGCTCTTTTACATCTCCTACATCAGTTGATACAATTTGAGCATTACATGCCATACCCTCTTTGATTACATTTGGACTCCCCTCCCAAAGACTGGTAAGCAGTAAAACGTTACATGCTGAATAGTATAAGTATAGTTTTTCATTGGGTTTGTTCTTAATAAAATGTATTTCAATATCACAAGAACTTAATAAATCTATTGAAGATTTAGCTAATGGGTAATTTTTTTCAAATCTATCTGGGTCAGACGCAAAAAGAATATGTTTTTTATTATAATCCCAACCCAGTTTTTGCTGAGCAACATACCTTTCAATAGGCTTAAATTTGCCGAGATCCACACCATTGGGAATTACCGAACAACTTTTTATTTTCAATTCATCTTTTATTTTTTTACTTTTTACAATAGTTTTTGACCAAATAAACTTAGCAAAAACCCTGATTAAGTATTTAATGGCAAAGTGAGAGTATACTTCACTGCCCATAAGAGAAACAACAGTTGGTTTACAAAATGCTAATGCCACGATAAAACCTGTCAATGAATAATGTGCATGAAAAATGTCGTAACTCTTCCTGATATTAAAAAGTTGCTTTATCGATTTAATATACCCTATGAACCCACTACCACTTATTGGATAGTAACTTACGGCCACCCCCTTGGAAACTAGCGAATGACCTTGATTATGAATAATTATACTTACTTCTCCTGCTTTTTTTTCCCTAGAAATAAAAAGTATTCTCATTTACTTTCTAATAGTTTTAAAACATGCTCTATTCTTAAATCATAGCAAGCATTTTTTGCAAAATCACCCTCTTCAAAAAACCATTCATTATTAATAAACCTATATCTGCCAATCTTACCATTAACTTTCATTTGATACCGGTCACTTTGTCCAAAGTAACATTGCATTTCGTTAACTAAAAAATCTCCCTTTTCTGTTTCAAAAAGGTCTACTGCCAAAGAAGTAAATCCAATTCTGTCTGTTATTTCTTTAATGAAATCGAATAGCTTAATTGGAGGGTTTTCATATCCTTTAATAAGAGTGCCACTTGCCTTTTCACCTATAGCAATCTTTTTGTGAGCAAAAAACGAATCTCCAATTCTTACACATCGCCACTCAAAGTTGTGTGGAATATGTTGTTGAAAAATAAGGTAGCCTATTTGCTTCGTTTTTCTTTTGATTTTATAGAGACTAATTTTTTTAATAATGTCCTCAGGATTAAAAATATAATGCATTCCTCTCTTTAGTAAGTTCCCTTTATCTAAATTTGGTCCCCATCTTTTAGGTGCCCCCTTTGTCGAAAAGGATTGATTAATATATTCGATTGCCTTTTTTTTTGTTCTTAAGATTTTAACTCCACTACCAGAAGCCCCAATGTTAAACTTTGCTACAATCGGATATTTCGTTACATCGCAAAACTGCATTGCTTCTTCTTTGGAATAAAAAACAAAGGTTTGGGGGTGTTGAATATTGCTTGATTTTAAAAAGTACGATAAGAACTTCTTGTTTTCGTAAACCAAAACCTCATTTAAAGTTGGGTAAATGGTTTTGTTTAAAACTTTAGAAATTATGTATAACCTTTCATCATATAGTTGTTTAGATTGGTCGGACAAACCAGGCGGGCGGGCAATAAATACTTTAGCTTTGGATTGTATTACTTCATCGAGCCAACTATTTGATGATAAATTTACAATCGAATAGACTATTGTTTCTTTATTTTCATCTAATACTTTGACCCAAAGTGCTTGATCTTCAGAAAATTCATTGGAAAGCAGACAAATCTCGTGCTTTTTTTTCATCTGTTTAAAATTTTAGTTTTATTTAGCTAAATGTTTAATCTAGGGGTGCTTTGTAATTTTATTGTATTGCAAATAATGCATAACAATAATTGAGAATCTGTGAAACAGGCTTTCAGTTGTCATTAGATGTTGCTGAAGGAGGAACTCTTAGTGCAGCATCATAAATTGCATTTTTTGAACTGTTTTTTTTATTAATTAGTAACAATCTGAACCCCCCTAATCATATGAATATGTTGGCGGGTGTTTCTTATCACTAAATTATATCCAATAGATTAAAATTATTCCCATGCCCGTCATCAAGTGTTATAACTATCGCCCAGGGTGGCAGATCTTTCGTGAATACACAAAATCCTTAAGTTCAATAATGTTAAACCACTTTTTAAGAATTCGAATGTGTTTAATGAATAAGTCTGGCGATATGTTATGATAGTAGATAATTGTTATTTTACTTCGAAGATAAAAGGTTCTAATTAACCAAGGAATACCTGAGTAAAAAACAAATATTGCAAAAAGTTTCTTCAGCATCAAAATACAATGGAAATACTAAATGTCAATTACTTATAATTTCTTTGAATACATATGTAATACAAATGCGAATGCAATAAATCTATCCTGTTCCGCTTCGTCACCACAATTACTTATATAGCTATCAACTGGTATTAACTCATTTAACTTCGGATTATTTAAAACAGCCTGTAGAAACTTGTGCTTTTTAATCATCTTTTTGAAGTTGGCAGAAAGTTTTTGGTTCCTCTTTTTAATATGCATTCTAAAAATGTGACGAATATCTATGCCAAGCCTATAGGTTATTGTTGTGTTGAGAAAAGGGGGGGCAAACTCCCTGTTTTTTATCTCATAGGGAACTGCAGCTACGTCGCCACAGTTTTCGTTTATCAAACGTTTTTCAAATCTGGCATCATCTAAAAAGTGAATTAGGTTGTATGCCGTTTTTGAAACATTGTAATCGGTAAAAGGACTTGCATAGTAAGACAGTTGATTTTCGATAGAAGTCCTAATTCCTGGGCCCGATTGCACCCACGCCTCATTGTAATACCTATGGACATCATTAATATTGATAAACTTTCGATTTGTGTCAACTATATGCTTGAGCTTTGATTTAATGTAGCTTACAAGTTGCAATAAATCATGATTATTGCCAATTCGTTGTTGTCCCGACTTCCCAATGATATTGTTTAAAATCCATTTGTTATAGGAAAACCTAAACCTGTCGAGGTTAAAATCGTTTCTAAGCATTTCCCCTGCATGACCCGATAGGCCTAACCCCGATACACCTAGCACCTTTTTGCGGTAATGGGCTGTTCTGTACTCGCGGCTCCAACCATGGTTGGTTCTTATCTGTCCGTCGTAAAATAGGAAAGCCATTCTGAAGTTATGCTCAAGCTGCTCGGTGGTCATATCCTTGGTTGGAACAACCGGAATCTCAACACAATCCTTATTTACAGCCTGAGCTAACCTTCTTGCTGTTCTGAGATCGTCGTCGGGTGGGTTTTTATGGTTTGAGCCAACATTTACCTTATTAAAGTTGAAGTGATTTAAACACAACGCAAGAAGCAATCTGCTATCGTAGCCACTCGAAAGACCAACCTCGCATCCATGCTGGTTTGCAAACGACGAAAATGTGTTAAACCATTTAGCCAAAGCTTGCTGCTGCAAGCTATAAGCTTCTTTTTTATTGGGCTTCGATAAAATAACAGATTTTTTTGATAGTGGCAAGTATTGTATTTCTTGTGGTAGATTGACTTCGTTACCCCATCTAATTCGCTTAATTTCATTAAAATATGTGTCGAAACCAAAGGAGCAACCTGTAATCAAATTCTCAATTACCGAAAGCCTATTTAGACTTAATGTTTCCAGTTGCTCGGCAATAGCCAGAAAGGATGATGAAACAATTTTTTTGTTGTGGTTTACATAAACAGGGTAAAGATTCTCATCGTCATTTGTTAAATATAATGCTCCATTAACATACAATACTAAAGAGAAAGTGCCCTGAACAGAATTTGAATCAACCCTTTTTTCACAAAAATCGTAATAAAAACTTTGTAACCCCTCAAGCACTTGCTGTCCCTTGTATAAAAATGTGCCAACACAAATCACCATATCATTGCCAGCTGCAAAATGATTTATTTGAGGATAAACAATCTTTGGGTATAACAACAGATTAAACAACCCAAGGCTAAACTGCAAGGGCTTGCAAAAGCCCTTTTGCTCGAAAAGCAATTGTGCCTTTTCCACATCAGTGTTTGTTGGGTAAAGAATAAATGCTCCCATTACAAAACTCCCTTACTTTTAAAAAACTCCCTTACACCCGGTATTGTCAAAAGCGGCTTATGTACCTGAAGTAGGTTTACATCGCTGTTTGTGTTGGCCTCGAGAATAAACACATCATCGTTCGATAAAACAACGTCCCATCCAACATATGGTATCATGGAGGTTTTGCGTGCTGTTTGTAGAATTATTTCCTTTACTTTTAACCAGTTTGGAATTACTACGCCTTCAATTTGCTTGCCTGTATCAGGATGAACTGATTGCCACTCTAGTTTATCTTTACGGAGATAGGCAACAGCCTTCCCCATTTTCCCAGTATCAACATCAATGCCGGCACTTAATCCGCCACTACTCCAATTGTCAACATTTCCGCTTTTGAAAGTCCCAAACCGGTGAACAGCAATCGGGATAAATGGTTCTTGGGTTTTAGGATTAATCATTGTTACCACCCTTAATGTATTTAGTGCCTGAGGATAAAAACTGTTTGAAAATCCTAACTGATTAAAATGATTGTAAAGAATATAGCCCTTAGGGTCTTTAAGTTTTGACCTCAAACTCTCATCAGAATATGATTCGTCATTTATATAATTTCCACTAGGTGTTGATTTGAGAAACAGTATTCCAAAACCACCTCCTCCACCAAGTGGCTTTATTACCAAGCTACATCCCTTGCTTAAAAGCTCATTAATAGCAGTCGTAAGGGGTTTAACTTCATCTTTTGCAAATAATAAACCAGAGTTAATAAGCCCAAGACTTTTAATGGTATTTGAAAAGTAAAGATCGAAAATAAACTTGTTATCAATCAGATATCCAAAGTTTGTGTTAATAAATGGCGTTTTAACAAATCGCCGGTAATCTGATAAGTAGTCTTTATGGTTGTTTTCTTTAAAGTTATAAATAACATATGATTCTGACAGGAACCCTCTGCTGTAGCAAAAAACTTTTTGCCAAAAGGATGTTGAAACACTCGATTTTCGCTCTTTCCTAATCAGTCTCAAAGTGTTTTTTAACCTAACAAACCTATCCTTTAAACTGATCATTACTTTATTTTTTTGTAATCTCTTATGATAAATCCTAATTTGCCAAGCCACTTAAAATCAAAAAATTGCTTTAACGGGTTACGATAGTAACCAAAAAGGAACTCATACACCCTATCGATTGCTGATTCCTTAAACGAAATAGCAGCATTAGCAATTTTACTCTTGTTTTTTAAACGGTTTAACCAGGCCAGCCTTAATAGCTTTCTCCTTATGTTTAACCTTGGAATAATTATTATGTTTCCCTTAAGCTCTTTGGTAGGAAAAAACAGAAAGTCGTTATCGTAGATGCTACTCTTAGCAGCAATAATCCCAAGCTTGGTTTTGCGTTTTATTGCGGTAAGCTTTCCGTTTTTATAAAAATCGCCAAAGCAAATGCCACCAAGGCTGTAGAAAATATGATTCCCTTTGTATCTCTCGTATGGTTGTATGGTGTGAGGGTGATGCCCCATTATAATATGAGCGCCTGCATCAATTACTTGATGCGCTAGTTTTTGTTGCTGCTTTGAGTAAAAATTAGAGTAATCTGTTCCCCAGTGAATGCTGCAGATAACAATGTCTACCAATGATTTAATTAAAGAAATGTCGTTTTTCACCTTGTTAGCATCAAAATAGTTAAGCTTAAATTCATCAAAATCTTGATTTTGAGGGTTTGTTCCAATATCCACATAAGCTAAAAATGCAATTTTAGCTCCACAGCTCTCTAATATAACAGGAGCCAATTGTTCATCGAGCCACCCGGCACCAGTGTGCTTTACTCCAATGCTATCTAAAACTCCAATGGTTTCCTTCACGCCGCTAAGTTTGCAGTCGAATATGTGATTATTGGCCAAAGAAACGCAACTTATGTTTAGCATTTTAAGTACTTGCTTAATTGCCACTGGGCTTGTAAAATGGTGGTGGTTTTTTTTTTCATTCCTTTCGCTAGTTTCAACGGGCATCTCAAGATTTGCAAATACAATAGGGAAGTCTGCAAGAAGATTTTCAATATCTCTGAAACGAGTAGGATTTTTATCAATCTCTTGGCTGAAAAGACCATTAAGCGCAATATCTCCTATAACTGCGAAAGAATTAGATTGACGAGTTATGTTCTCCCCCATTTGTTTCTTGTTGTTGTTTTTCTTTTATATATAATGCTCTGGCTGTACCTATAAGACCGCCGGCAAAAAGCATAAATAAACTTCTAAAGTTTAAATCACCTATACTACCTGCTATTGAAATTAACATTGCCCCGACAATCAGTGCAAACAATGTCGATTTTCCCTCTTTAAAAAAAGGCGTATTCATTTTAAATCTTAGATATTTATTTGCAATCACGATATAAATTAACATAAACCAGCCAAGTCCGATTATACCTGTGCCATAAAGTAATGCCATATAATCAGTGTGCAGCATTCTGTGGCCACGATATAAGTATGTATTATAAATTACATCTGTCCCAATCAGCTTATGTTTTAGGGAGCCTTCTGTAAATTTATTTAGTACAAGATCTACTTCTCCTATTCTACTTTCTCTATCAGTAAACTCAGGATCTTGATATGCAAAGCTTTTTTCCCTGACCGAAATCACTTCATTTAATACATTGATATATAAAGGCGCAGTAATTATTAGTATAAATGTAATAACCATTAAACCCATTACAACTTTGCCTTTGTATGGGGTAAATAATAAATATACTATCCCACCTATAAAAAGTGCCAACAGGGCCGCACGCTTCAAAGAAATAAAGACAACTACTAATGCTAATACTGACAGGACAATTACAATAATTTTTTCTCTTCCAGTGCTTAGTACTTTAATATAAAATGGAACCATAAGAAGAATTATCACAATAGCCTTAGAAATATTTACTCCACCTGAGCCAAAGAAAAAAGAACTTTCCTCACCTCCGTAACCTCTTAATCCAATTTGAAAATAGTTGCCAATAAAAAAATTAATAACAAACAAAAAACAAGCTATCAACATTGCATTAAGTAGTTTTTTTAATTTTTCAGGAGTATTTATATAATAATAAGCAATAGGGAACAGTAAAAAGGATAAAACAATTTTTGGGGACTGCACTAAATTTAGATTAAGGTTTTGAGCAAATGGAATTAAAAGCATCCAATAAATTGCAAATCCAATAATAAAACTATTTGTTTTGTTTGGGACAAAAGCTCGTGGATACGAAAGAATTATAAAAAGTGTTAAGAAAATAATTCTGAAAAATCCAGGATTTGCTGTTGCCGGAGGAAAATAATTTGTAGTAATGCTTGCTAATCCATTAACAATAGGGATTAAGATGGTTATCCAATATAACCAATAATTATAAGTGTATCTCCTTTCCGATTTTAATAAATCAACCAAAGCACTCAGTATAAAATTCTTCTAAAAAAGTTTTATTATCAATTAAAAGCTTGTTATAATCAGGAATTTTTTGATTACCAATATGTCCTCTGTATTGAATATGAAACCCACTGAACTTCTTAATTCTAACAAAATATATATAATTAACAAAATGATAGAGAGACTCTTTTTCAGGTATTGGGATGTTTTCCATCCCAGAATATTTCTTAACCATTTCAAAATAACTGTCTTTAGAATCCGGTGACGTAACAAAAGATTCATTTTTATAATATGGGTCTCCGGCAATAATACACATCTTGCCATTATATGCAGCCTCTATTCCGATTGTGCTTGAATATATTAGCCCAAACATCATCCCTTCAATAAGCTTATAGGAATTTATTTTTTCGTGAGAATCAATCAGAAATACATTTGATGATTTTATTCTCTCTTTAATTTTATTGCCAATAAAATCACTGCTTGGAGTAATGAGTTTGAGTTCAGCCGGGTGGACTCTTATAATAAGCTTTGTTTCTTTTATGTTTTCCTGCCAAAAATCAATAACCTCAAAAATCCAATGCTCCATTGAATTAAATATTGTGTTTCTATCAAGCACTGCTGTGTCAAAATTCAGGTTAGTAAATAGACAGACATACTTATTGATGCCTGCAAGCTTTGAATCATCGTGTTCTTTATTTAAAACTGCATACATGTCTTTCCCCTGCTTAAGCCCATCAAAAAATTTGTCAACATTTATGACATCTTGACTCCTAAGTGGGTTTTTTATATAGTATGCTTTCATTTCCTCTTTCCAATTCAGCTTCATTACCTCATCTCCAACTTTGTAAATAAAGCTGTTGTTGCCTAAATATGTTTCATAAGAAACCACCTCAGTTCCATGCGAATTGGCCATGTCAAATAAATAAGAATTAAAGGCCAATGTGCCATTGTGTAATATTATTTTCTCTATTTCAGGGGTCCTTAACAAAAAATTATTTATCACATAATAAAATTTTAACCCTGCCTTAAGTAATTTTTTGTATATCCAAATTTCCTCTTCTGATTCATCAAATATTGATTTATAAAAGAATTTCAAAATACTCTTCTTGGTTAGAATTCCAATTTCAAAGCCATTACTTAGCTTAAAGTTGGTACAATCAGTAATCGTTTTTAAAGAATCTATTTTTTCGTATTCATCGATTATCTTTAATTCGTTTTCACTTGAAATGTATTCATTCATAAATCTTATGTCTGCATTTGTTAGTTTTTTAAGCTTATCATATCCCCCATAGCACTCATAACAAAATAATGGAATATCTTTCCTGTTTTTACCGATTCTTTCCCTTCCGCAAATATTGAAAGAGCTGTTGCAAACAAGTAAAACAGGGTGTAATCCTTTTGTTTCAAGGTGTTTAGCTAATAAAAGGACAACCAAATTAAAATTACTATTATTTCCAAACATTATAGGAAACAAAACCACATTCTTATTCCCTTTATCAGGTTGAAAGGCATTTTTGAAAGCTTTCCCGAAGCGCTTGTAATTGGAATATATATAAATGTTTTTTTTTATTCCTGATTTACTCAATATCCAATTAAACATTTTTGGAAATGCACTTGTAATTCCGATTCTTTCGCAAATAATAACAAACATTAGAAAAATACTTTTTAGCCTTGCAACTCTTTTTAAAAAGGCAATATTTTTCATTTTTAATTTAGAACTATCAGTCATTATTTCATTTTTTTACGTATTTATAAAATGTTTTCAAATAGCCTATAGAGTGAAGGTATAATAAAAATGCAATCCCAAACACAGCTATAACAGGTAGGTAAATCAAAACAATCTCTAAGGTACTTTTGTTAATAAAGAAATTCAAGAGCCACTGATTTATAAACAAAATACTAATTGATGAAAAGATTAAAATAGAATATATAGCTATAAACCGTTTAATATTAAACATCCCTTTATATATTTTTTGAAGATAAATAAAAACGGCAATGGAAAAAAAGAACTTTCCAGTAATAAGTGCAATAGGTATAGAATGAGGAATAACTTTTATTAAGGTAATCATTAGACAAACTTCTACGGCAAACTTTGCAACTACAAAATAAAAAAGTTGCTTATACTTTGATACTATATACATTGTTCTGGAAAGAAAATTCATCATTAGTCCGGGTAAAAATCCAATAGTTAGTATTTGGTAAATAATTAGGGTGTTTTTTACTGCGTCATTATCAAACTGCCCCCTTCGAAACAGCACAATTAATATTAATGGAGCAAACACAATAGACAAAATCTGAAATGCAAAACTCAACTTATTCAGTATTCCTTCCATTCTATTGGAATAATTCACAAAACTGTCTATGCCTTTTTCTTTTTGTTTTACTTGTTCAACGTATGTTGTCGTAAGGATAGATGTAAGCATAATCATCTTAGGCATCTCTGTCAACGACTTCGAATAGTTTAATGTACTTAGGTATCCTGGTTGAAGATAGCGTAAACTAAGTGTTCTTTCCCAAAAAGTAGATAGATGGTTCACAAGAGTTTGCATGCTTAGAGAAAAAACCTTTCTCAAAAGATTGACAATCTCTAACCTCTCCTCTATCCAATGTTTAGCTCGAAAAAGATATTTTAATGAAAGTCCATGAATGTTGAAAAACAAAATTGCATTCACTGATGAAGTAACCAACGCTCCAATAGCAAATGCAATTATGCCATATCTTTTTACTAAAAAGATTATAACAACAATGCCAATAACTTCTGATAAAAGGCTAGTGAAAACATAATACTTATAAAGATTTTTATAATACAATAGATTTTTAAATGTAGCAACCAAGGCGGTAGGTAATTTATTTATAATAACAATAACTGATAAGGTCCAAAATAGTGAAGAAGTATCAGCGCGGATGCTAAACACATTCAACCAGACTGGAACAGTTAATAAGTATAATGAACCTAAAAGCAGCGTAATAATCGATATACAAAAAGAAAAGATAACAACTAACCTAATATTTTCTTCTGCCTTGCTTTTCATAGCCGTGATTAACACTTCCCCTGCGCCTCCACCAACCATACTGCTAAGCATTGCAGGAATAATCTGTGCTGCCAAAAAGATGTCGATATCCGCTGAAACGCCTAAAAAGAAAGCTAATAATATTTGTTTCCCAAGATTGCCTAATTTTATTACAATTTGGCCTAGAAAAAGGAAAACAGAATTTTTAGCCTGCGAAATATTCATTCAAATTACTATTTATAATCAGCCATTTTTTGATATATATCCATTTGTGCAAGCTGTTGTTCTATTGATATGAAAATTTGGTGTTTGTTTTCTAAAAAAGCTTCCACTTGCTTGAAAAGTCCCGGCTTAAATGATTTATCTATTACATCGTCAATATATACATCTTCTAGTTGAATGCTTCCTTTCTTCTGAATCATTAACTTTTCCATAGGTTTAAAATACAATCGATGGTTTTTTGTTAAAACTTCTACCACCCATCTTCCTGGGGCTTCCCAATTAGCCTGATAGCAAAAAAGCGCTCCTGTTTCCGACACTCCTGCACCTGCAAAAACCGATGATGACGGATGCCATTCAAACCCTCCTGCAGTAAAACATTTTACTTCTTTGGGGAATCCTCCTAAGTAAAACGCCAAATCAACAACATGAGTTGAATTGTTTAAAAAAAGACTTTCTTTTACGCCTGGATGCTTCTTTAAGGTTGCAATAATATGGCTCCACTCTGTAAATTCAAAATTGAAAGATGTAACACCCCCATCCTCTTCAATAATCTCTTTTGCTTTGATAACGGAAGCATAGAATCTGCGGTTGTATGCTAGTAATACTGTTGCATTCTTCTGTTCAGCAAGTTTGGCAACTTGTTCTATCTCGTTTTTATTTAATCCACCGGGCTTTTCACAAAGAATTTGTGTTACACCAGCCTCTATTAGTTCTATCGTTGTTTGAGCTAGCGCTTCAACCCCGGTTGCAACAATTGCATGGGTTGGCAATTCTTCTGCCTGCAAAATGAAAGCTGAAAGTCCGCCTGTTATAACCTCAACACCTGTGTTCTGTTTAAATATTTTGGCTTTTTCTTTTCCTCTTCCAATAACCCAGAAATCTACATCGAGCGATTTTAAAACCTTGGCATACTCAACAGCCATTGAGCCTGCACCTATTAACCATATTCTTTTCTTCATTTATATTATGTTATTGGTATTGTTTCCATTAACTTACATGTTATACTTTCGTATTTACTCTTAAGCATATTCAAAAATGGTTTGTGGGCATTGTAAGATTCTTCAATTGTAGGTAAATTGCTCTTGTTATTAAGAATTATATCCTCAGCTTGAAAGCCTGTTAAGCTGCTTTGATAAATAATTCCAACTTCAAATTCTTTGACTAGGCTATTATTGTCTTTATCAAAAACACTTATAATATTCTTCGATTCTTCAATTCTATAGCTCTTACTTGCCTGAATAATTTCAATTGATGTTGGTCTCATTTCTTGGTTAGAATCCAAATGGTTGCATTCAATTTTAAAAGCGCTTCCATTTTTGCTCATCCCAATAAAATATCCATAGAATTCAACGAATCCTTTGCGTTTGCTATCATAAATCTTATTCTCAATACTATCTTCTGTTATAACATATTCGCTGTCGCCAGATAGGAAAAAAAACAGATCGATGTAGTGAACCGAGTTGCAAGCCAAGCCCCATTCTGTGCCAATTAGTTTAAAGTCAAGAGGCCCTTTATTTTTTAACTCTTGAGCTAATTTTTTATATCCAACAAAATACCTGCGGGCACAGTTTACCCAACTCTTAACACCTTTGTCATTTAACAGTTCAAACACCCTCTTAAATTGTTCAACACTCTGAAATGCAACTTTTTCGAATATAATATTTGAAACATTATGACAATAAAGCAATTGCTTAGTTATTAGTTCTCTAATATCAGCATTTGTGGCAAGTATTGCCAAGTCGTAATTTTTAGCAGGTAGCTCTTTGAGTGCTGTTTTCATTTCGCCAATTGTGACATTAACTGGCGATACTTCGAAGAATCGCTGCTTGGCCACCTCTAGGCTCTCGGGACTAATATCAACAATATCAATATCTAATGCCAAAGTGCTTTTAGCCAAGCCCTGCAAGTGCCTGCTACCAAGCTGACCTGCTCCAATTAGTAAAACTCTATATCTCTTCATTTAAGTTTGATTATATGCATGTCCAACCGCCATCAACCATAATATTCTGACCAGTAATGTACTTGGCGCCATCTGAAACAAGAAAACAGGCCACAGGGGCAATATCTTCGGGTGTTCCCATTCGTTTCAAAGGAACTTTTTGTTCATCTCTATTTACAAAGACAGGGTTTTGGTATTTGAAAATTCCTCTTGCTGAGAGGCTGTTTGATCAGTTTTAACTTGTTTGGTTTATTTTGCGTTCAAACTCCTTCTTCATGAATTCAGCTATTTTCCAGTCAAATTGGGTGTCAATATCAATCGAACTCAATTCATCCATAATATATTTTCGAACCTTTCTAATTTTACTTAAAGATTTTTTCTTTAAGGTTAAAACATCAATTATATAAATTGCTCCGTTAACTTCATAAACTTTGGGGCAGTCTTGTCGCCTGGTAAAAGTTGACTTTTTTGATATTTCTAAAAATCCTTTCTTGTTTTCTTCTCTTAGCGTGTAATATGGGTTTGCTTTTGTTTCTTTAACTGATACTAACATTTCGCAATTGCTATCGAATAGTTTCAATGCTTCTTTAATATGAACACCTCTTCTATATGGGGATGTAGGCTGTAGTAAAATAATAGTATCGGGTACGAATATGTTTTTTTCGTAATAATCAATTGCATGTAAAAGCACCTCATAACTAGAGGCGGTATCAGTTGCTAATTCTTTAGGTCTAAAAAAAGGCACCTTCATTTCTAGATTCTCTACCAATTTGACTATTTCTATATCATCTGTTGAAACGCATATCTCTTTATCACTAAATACTTCTCTAGCAGCTTCAATTGTGTATTGAATTAAAGGCTTGTTGGCTAAACACTTAATGTTTTTTCTTGGAACACCCTTTGATCCCGCGCGTGCAGGTATGATAACTAATGGAATCATTTGAAATTGATTAATTGAATATCTCTTTTTGCCTTCTCATAGTCTTCAAGCTTACCTATGTCGAGCCAATACCCATCAAGGGGATAGGATATCACACTTTTCCCAAGCTGAATTAGCTTCTCCATCAAGTCTGTAGCATTAAAATTCATCTCTATGGGGATATGTTTCAAAAGCTCCTTCTGCATGATGTAAATACCGCCGTTAGAATAATAAGTATATGTAGGTTTTTCTTTTAAGCTTAAAACATGTCCGTTTCCTGTTTCAAGCACTGCATATGGAATATTAACATGATAGGGTATGGTCACAACTGAAAAGTCGGCATCCTTCTCAACAAAGTCAAGAAAAAAGTGTTCATAGTCGATGTTTGTAAGCAGGTCGCTGTTGTGTACTATTAAATAGTCGTGCTTAAAATCTTTTATTTTAGATACAGATCCTATGGTTCCGCTGGCCTCTTTCTCATAAACATATTTAATCGCAATATTACGTTGAGAGCCATCTCCCAAATGTTGTTCAATTTTTTCTCCTAGATATTTTAGAGTAATCCAGAAATCGTCAATTCCATATAATGCCAGTCTATCCATAACATGGTCGATAATAGCTTTTCCGCCTACTTGTAGCAGAGGTTTTGGCGTGTTATCCGTAAGTGGTTTAAGCCTTTCTCCTCTCCCTCCGGCCATTATAACTACGTCGATAGGCAAATAAGACTTTAGCTCTCTAAAGTTTACAATATTTACAACTCTGTCTTTACTGTCAAGAATAGGAATTATCCTGAAATTATTCTCTCTGTATTCTATAACTTTGTTGATATTATGCTCACCTTTTCTAATAAATCTTGGGTTTTTCTGAATGATTTCCTCAACTTTATTGTCTATTCCATACCCTTTAAGGAGACCTCTTCTTACATCACCGTCGGTGAGAGAGCCAATAAGCTGATTGCTGTCATTTACTATGAAAATAATGGCATCTGAGGCAAGCTTATTTAATCTTTCTAAAGCTAGTCTTATTGTAGACCCTGTTAGCAATAAATGGTTATGATATGTTTTCAATTTTTTCTTTTATTTTTTCTTATAAATAGAGGGTCTTCTGTTTTGAAAAAACACTCTTCAAAACTAATTTCTTTTATTAACTTATAGGCAAGTTTTGCGCTATTTCCTTTTCCATAAATATTTTTTATACCCTTAATTTCATTCAAAAACTTGTTTGAAGTTGCTTTAAGAATTGCTTCTTGAATATCGCCAATATCTTGCTTGCAAAAAATCACATTTGGGTTAGCTCTTCTGCCTTTCTGTCTTTCGCCAACATTAATAGCGGGTATTGGAATTGAAGCCGACTCCATTATCCCTGAAGACGAATTACCAATTTGAAAAGTTGCGCTTTTATATAAAGACATAAAAACATCTTTCTCTAAAGTTTTAAAAAAATAGAAATTATCCTTCATTGCATATTCTTTTGCAATTTCAATAATTTCCCAATTCCCAGGGTCAGAGTTTGGATAGCTAATGAATGCTGGTATATTATTATTTTCTAAAACATCCAAAATATTTTTAAACCCAAATTTATCATTATCTTTTGACCTTTTCATTGGGTGATATATTACTAATGCATATTTATGCGGCATCTTTTGGAGTTTAAAAACGTCCGACAAATCGGAGGGCGCAAAACCGCTGTGACCATAAAATCTATCTAAGGAAATGCTTCCAATATTAAAAATACGCTCCGGACTCTCTCCGATGCATATTAGTCTTTTTTTGTGCTCTTCATTAGATACAAAGTGATAAGTAGATAATTTCGATATAGAATGCCTTATATGATCATCAACGTGCCCTGTTTGTGTGTGATCTCCACCATAAAAATGGATTGTAGGAATGTATAAATATGTTCCTAACAAAGCCCCCACCATAACATCTTCTCTGTCTCCGGCAAATAAAATAACATCGGGTTTAAAATCACTTACCACATCAATCGCTGATATAAGCATAATAGCAGCAGATTTAAGTCTTGACTTTTCCGAATCAGAATCTAATAATGTTTCTAGTTTAGCTAATATTTTAAAACTGTCACTTTCAATTAGTTTTATTGTATTCCCAAATGTTTTGGAGAGATGTGCTCCAGTCACCAATAACCTAAAATCAATTGCAGGGTCATCATTTAAAAGTCTATAAAGTGGACTTAATAAATCATAGTCAGACCTAATTGAAGTTAATCCTAAAATTTTTTTCATTTTAAAAAATATCTGAATCAATAAAACGATAGTGCCAATTTTTTATGTTTTCTATTTCACTGTTATTTGAAAAATTAATAACACCAAAATAGCAACTAAATTCTGATTCCCTAAATCCAATCTTCTCAAGCTCTAAATGTTCTTCACTATAAAGGTTTGACCATATGTTTAGATTACATTTTTCTGCTTCTTCTAAGAACCGAATAGCCTCTACAAGCATAAACTCTTTTATCTTGAAATTTTCTGCATCAACAAAGAACTCCATTATATCTATGTTGTTGTAATTGTTTTTTTTAAAAACCATGTACGCAGAAACACTATTTCTATATTTAACTTCTACTGTGAAATAACGGTTTGTCGGATTAATTAGTAATCTCCATTTTAAGAAATTCTCGGTCCTTGCAAGCTGTATCGGTTTATGGGTTACAACAAAATTTTTCATTCTTAAAATAGACTTTTCACATAATGGTTTAATTTGAAATTTAACATCAGAACTCTCCTGTATTGCAGTTTTTTTATCATCTTGAGCTACCTTCTTAGTCATAAAGCTTAGAACGGCCAAGTCTGTCCAACCAAGATGTTTTTTATAAGTATAATGTGAATTGTGGTTGGCAAATCCAAAACATAGTTTATATCCTTCTTTTTTAAGTTGTTTGTGCAAAAGGTTATTTATTTCTTTATAATATCCCCTTCCTTGATAACTGGGATGTGTAAACCCCATGTTCATTAAGCCAGCTTTGTGTTTTTGTCCTTTGATAAATATCTCAACAGGGGAAACAGCATAATATGCTGCAATGAAATCTTCTATTTGAGCATAGACCGCTATAACTCTTCTTTCAATTGGATTATTGTTAAACCTCCAATCCCAATAACCATCAGGGAATGTCCTTTTAAAAGCAGACTCCCATGCTGCTTTTATTTTATTCGTCATAATTGGTTTTTCCCAAAAAAAATGATAAGTCGGGATTGATATCATCTTTCTTCAAAAATTAGTTGAAATGCTTCAGCATATTTAACTCCAATTCTGCTTCCTCTGTATCTTGCCAATGATTCAATAGTCGATAAAGAACGAGGCAGGAAATCATCCATTATTTCTGATTTATATGTTTTTGCGATTTCCAATTTTCTATCAAAAAAATCTGTTATATCGACAAATGTATTAGGTATAAATACATTTTCAATCAAAGCAGGTGAAAACTCCGTTTCTGAAAGGCATTCATACATTAATATTTTTTTAACAAAGGGGAATCGAAAATTTTTTGTGCAACTATAAACGGCTTGAAAGACGATCTTGTGATCAGTATGAACATCGCTTCTATTTACAACAAATATTTCATTGGGCATTATTTCATTAATAACAGATGATATTTTTTTTATGAGATCTCCCAAGGGTATTGTATCAAGTTGTGTTGTTGGATAGTCAAGTTTATAGACTTTGTTAAACACAAGCATTTGAGAAATTATATCTATCTCTTTTTGTCGTGATAAAACGAAATCTTTATCCCACCCTAACTGTTCAGAAACATTTGTAATTATCAACCAATATAATTCCGAGCCTTGTTCTTTTAGTTTAAGGATTGTACCTCCGCAACCAATTACTTCATCATCAGGATGAGCCGAAACAATTAACGTTTTAGTTTTGTTCATAATAACTACTTTAAAGTTCAACTCCTTGATCTATGTCAAAATCTTTGGGAGCTTTTTTGCCAATTAAAAAATCAAAATATATAGCTGACAACCCATCATTACTTCTTTTTAAACATATATTGCTATTATTAAAAAAGTCTCCCTTTAAGATTTTTTTTGCCGCCACAACTTTTTTTCTAGCTAATTCAATGTTTTTCATTTCTGTTATTGTGGGCTCTTTTATCCCACTGCCGCCTATTGCCTTTTCAATATTTCTAATTGCTTTAATCATAGCAACAAGCTCATTGGGCTCAATAGATGCTATATGGTCTGGCCCATCCATCTTTCTGTCAAGAGTAAAATGTTTTTCTATCACGCATGCACCTAGTGCAGCAGCAGCAATGGGAATCTCAATGCCTAATGTATGGTCGGAATATCCGACTTTTACTTTAAATGCTTGTTGAATTGTAAGCATTGCCTTCAAATTAACATCTTCATATTGTGTAGGATATTCTGAATTGCAATGCAGAACAGTAATTTGGTCGCGCTTAAGACCCTCATTGATAATCACATTTATTGCATTATCAATTTCTGCTAGAGTTGACATCCCAGTACTTAAGTATATAGGTTTCCCTTTCTTTGATACGTGCCTTAAATATTTGTAATTTGTGATTTCACCAGAGGGTATTTTAAACAATTGCATGCCCATTTGATCCAAAAAATCAATACTTGATTCGTCAAACCCACTCGATAAAAACTTTATTTTTCTGGTTTTGCAATAATTATTAAGCTCAAAATGCATAAAATCTGTTAATTCCAGATTTTTAACCATGTTGAATTGTGAATTATCCTTGATGTTAATATTCTTTTTTTGATAAGTGGCCTTTTCTGTGTTTTTAGTTACCAGTTTTTCAGCCTTAAAAGTCTGAAATTTCACATAATCTGCACCTGCTTCAGCAGCTTTGTCAATAAGTTTTTTTGCAATTTCAAGTGAACCATTATGGTTGACTCCTGCCTCAGCAATTATGATTACTTTTTGCATTACTTTATAAATAAACTATTTGCTTTTATAAAAGTATTAGTGGGTACCTTTGTTGAATTAACAACCACAGAACCACTGCCAATAAATGAATTCGCTCCTACAAAAACATCTCCATTGATGATTGCTCCGGTTGCAATATGACAATTACTTTCTATGCAACAATCATGTTCTATTAATGCTTTTGAATTGATTATAACGTTTTCACCTACAATCGAATCTGGACCAATTTGTGCATAGTGCATAATAATTGAGCCTTTCCCTGTTTTTGCATATTTAGAAATATATGATAAGGGCGAAATAATTGTGGGAAAATTTGCCCCAAGAGAGCATAATTCATTATATAAAAAGACTCTTCTTATATTGTTTTTTATAAATCCTAAACTTATATGAAAATTACTGTATTCCTTGACTAGTTCCGGCAAATCATTGTCGGTTGCAATTACTGTATACCCAAGAATATTTTGTCCCATTTTTTCTTGTTTATCAACAATTCCAGCAACTTTGTAACGATTTTGTAATTCTATTACATCAATTACAGACTTGCAATGCCCGCCACCACCAACTAGAATAATCTTTTCCATAATCAAAAATAGCGATTAATATTTATTTATTAGAACTAAATTCAAGTAATTAATGCAACTTTTTACGAGGATATAAAGTAAATAATATTTTTCAAGACAAAGGAGAAAGAAATTATCTTTCCCCTTGTCCTGATGGATAAAGTTTAAATTGGCTTTCCTCGT
>Ga0208244_100339_pt1 | contig 50619 bp, 47 predicted proteins | sample SubbioCR12Aug_5A_FD_184828 | JGI IMG/M metagenome (GOLD analysis project Ga0208244, IMG submission 184828) | Serpentinite rock and fluid subsurface biosphere microbial communities from McLaughlin Reserve, California, USA - CR12Aug_5A (SPAdes) | ecosystem: Environmental > Terrestrial > Deep... | reverse complement strand
AATTTCTTCACTCGAAATGCTCCTTTCTGATTGGCTTTTGTTTTTTGATAAAACTATAATAGCCTTATCTGAAGGGCATTTCGAGTACTTTTTCACTTTCTCCCAAAATAATTATACTTGTTTAGGGGCTAGTGCCACATCAACACCTTTCTCTCGGTTCGAAGCTGAATTTGGAAGATATTCGATCTCGATCCCAGCGTGCATCAAGTCCTGTTGAAGATTTCTGTCGCTTCGTAATTGGTACTCATTTGCTTCAGATGAAGTAAACATCCCTTGAGTCCAGGATGCGTAGACAATTCTATAATCTGTGTAGCCCTTTTCCTTCGTTCTGATGTAAGACTCAATTAGGGAATGGAAAGGTTTGAATGAAAGCCAGCCCAAGTTGCGCTTGTGATAGAAGTATCTTTGGGGATAGGCGAAGTATGAGCCATCGTAAAAAATCCCAATTCTGCAAATCGACTTATCTGCCATAGTACTTGTTCCTCCTTAATCCGAAAAAATGCCGCATAAAGGTGCCGGCCCAAGAAAAGCCTCGGTCGCTTGGATGTCAGGGCTTTGGCCCGCGTTAGGCACACGCCGCATTGGGGTCATATCTATTTTCTTACCGTCCATCTTTTCCACCAAATTCTGCAAACATTAAAGACCTGATCCAGCATTCGTGATTTATACTCACATCAGAAAGCTTTAATCTCGGGTCGGCGGTCTACAAACTTTGCAAGCGACGTATCCCGCATCTAAAGCCTCTTTGGTTGATTTAAATTTCACGAGATTTTCTTGTTTGGTTTTCTGTGCCCATTGGCAAGAAGGATAATGATATTTGTTAGACTTAGCAGAGCCGACATACTTGAACTCTACCGCAAGAGATATGTAGATAAAGGACAAAACCACCATTGAAACCAATAAAACTACAGCTATCCTTCTCACCCGTCTCACCACCTTTCGCTCCAAATGTAAACCCATCCATTAACATTGTGCACGTATTGTGCCAAAGTACTCTTACTTACAATATAGCGAAATTGTCCTTAATATTGGTGGGTTAGGATGGTCTCAGGGCTTACTTATCACCCTTGGTTCACCACTATGGACCATTTTTTGCCACCTGTGGGACTTTCTGTACAGACAGTGACAAGCACTCTATTGGAGGTAATGGAAGTCTATTTTCTTAGCGTTCACCTTTTCCACTAAATTCATCAAGGTTGGAGCCTTGATTCTACATTCCTGGTTAAGTTCTCATTATGTCCTTTCTAAGAAAGGTGTCCGGGGTCAGGCTTCTTTTTGACACTCTCGAACTTTTCTCATTAACTTTGGATTAGGCGGCCTTTTTCATCCCCTGTTTTCTATAAAAATCGTTACTTTTTTTCTGAGCCTTTGGTGCAACATGAAGGCTGACCTCCCCCCCTGCTGCCCTTACCAAACGCACCATTGAATCTAATGTGAAATTGACATTGCCACGAAGCGCCTTAGTAATATAAGCAGGGCTGACTCCAAGGCGTCGTGCAAGCTCGCTCCTGGAGACTCCGTTTGCCTCCATAATTTTATGAAGTCCCTCAGTAAAATCGAGAATGAGGGAGGCAACCCAATAAGTATCCCGTTCCTTTGCCTGATCGAAAAGCTCTTTAAACGATTTTTTCTTCATTTAGACACCTTCTTCCCCGTATATGGGAGATGTTGTCAGATATTGAAAGGTTACCACACCATTTTGTGTTGTCAAGGGAATCGTATGAGATTTCTGAAAAAGTCCGGAAATCTCTGGAATCATTTTTTTTGAAATCTGTGTAATCAGAGAGCGAAGAGTAGTTTTTTAGAGCTCTCTATATTTAAAACAAACATCTTAGTCGCTCCGCTCATCGCAATTGCATTTCTTGATGCCCCCCTCACCCCAACCCTCTCCCCAGCAGGGGAGAGGGGAAGAGTATATGATGGCGGAGGTTGACAGTCCTGTATTAATCTGCTTAAATAAAATCATAACCAAACGCAGGCTGAAGCCTGCGGCTACAAAACTGGTAAACCGACGGCTTCAAAGCCTGCCGCTACAAAAGAATCCTATGAAGATCACTGCAATTATTCCTGCGCGATATGGATCGACACGTTTCGAAGGGAAACCCCTTGTCGATATTCTTGGCAAACCGATGATTCAATGGGTATACGAAGGGGTGGGGCAGTCGAAATTGATCGGGGAAGTCATGGTCGCCACCGATGACCAGAGAATCCTGGGGGTGGTACAGGGGTTTGGCGGAAGGGCTGTAATGACTTCTCCGGATCATCCTACCGGAACCGACCGGGCGGCGGAGGTGGCGCGAAAACTCAGATCCGAGATCATCGTTAATGTCCAGGGAGATGAACCCCTGATTAAAGGTTTTATTATTGACAAAGCCATCCGCCCTCTTCTGAAAGATGAGAGTCTGGATATGTCCACCTTGATGACAAGGATTGAGGATGTGAAGGATTGGCTCAATCCCAACCAGGGGAAAGTGGTTGTGGATCAAAAAGGTTTCGCCCTCTACTTCTCACGCTCTCCCATCCCCTTTCCCCGCGATCTTAATATGGAACAAATTCTTCGTAGCCCTGCCGAAAAAAAAGGAATTTTTTCAAAAAGGGTCTTTAAAACGATCGGCCTCTATGTCTATCGCCGTGCTTTTCTCCTGCGGCTTGCCAAGATGAAACCCACCCCTTTGGAAAAAATAGAGAAGCTGGAGCAACTTCGCGTTTTGGAAAATGGCTATAAAATCAAGGTTGTTCCGGTTGATTATGAACCCATCGGTGTGGACACCCCCGGAGACCTCCAAAAGGTTATCGCCTTCCTCAACCGCAGTGGTTAAGAATCCGTAACAGATTGTTTCCATTTTCTCCGATTTCTACGTTGATTTTTTCACAATTTTAAGTTATATTTAATTGATCGCTTAAAGGAAAAGATGAAATCAAACGCAAGGAAACCCTATCTTCCTATTTTTATCTTACTTTTCATCCTTTTCTTCGTTTTTGCCTGTTCCACCCCCTCCTGGTTCCCGATTAAAAAGGGGCCGCCTCATAAGGCGAAGATAAAGGAATTGGTGGATAAAGAGGTTATCATCATCGACAGGAAGGAATATGTGAAGGTCCTCAATCCCCAGGCCTCTGAAGGAGGGAAGCAACCTAAATATCTCTATATTCCTGTGGAGGAATATTTAGCCAAGAGAGAAGCCTATGCCGCCCCGTCCCTGCGAGGTGAGCAGGAGAAAAGAACCTCCCCTGCTGCCACAACTCTCTCCCCTTCTCCCGGGCCGGAAAAAGAGGCTCTTTCAACCTCTGTTTCAGTCTCCCCCGTTGCCCACTTAAAGAAGAAGGTGGTGATCGCCCACTTTGATGATCGGACCACTTCTGCCGAAGAGACCTTCGGCGACTGGTTGGCCGAAAGACTGATGAAAGAAATGACGCAAAGGTCCTTCCAGGTTCTTTTTGTTGACTATCAGATGGTAAAAGAATTTCTTGAAAAAAAGGAGGGCTCCTCATCTGATCTGGATTCCCCGAAAATCTCAAAAATGCTCAGCGAGGTTTTCGGCATTCATGCTATCGTTCTGGGAGAACTCTCGGGGCCCTATGTCTTCACCACAAAAGGAACAAAGGGTCAGGATGAGACGTCAACAGCCATTATTAAAATAGAGATGAAAATTATAGATACCTTCTCCGGTAAAATCCTCAAAACTCTTTCGGCCCAGAATGCCATCGTTCCCACGAAAGAGAGGGGGGCCTTCTCCGATGAGAAAGCAAAAGGAAGAGCGTTTGACCTGACGGTTTCAAACCTCAGTCGATCCCTTTCAAGGGAATTGGACCGTCTGGACTGGTTTTGCCGGGTTGCCAAAGTGGATGGAGAAGAGGTCTATATCAATGCAGGCAAATTAAGCGGGCTCAGGGTGGGAGATATGATGGAGGTGTTTCAACCTGGGAGCCCTGGGGAAAGAAGGCTGATGAGGGGAAAGATTCAGATCTCAACCCTCTTTGGAATGGATGCTTCTATCGGAAGGCTGATTCAGGGAAAGAAGCCTGACGAAGAGGATATTTTAAAACTCGCCGGACGCGAAGGAACCTGAGGCCTCGCTCAACTGCTCGCCTGCAATCAAAAAGCCAGGCTGATACGAGGAAGATAACTTCTTTGGATAGTGAATGATAAGGAAGGAGGGTAAATGTTATGTTTCACATTGGTGATAAAGCCGTCTACCCGGGTCACGGGGTAGGAGTCATCGAAGCCATTGAGACCAAGCGTATTTCGGGTAAGGAGCAGAGTTTCTATATCCTCCGCTTCGTCGATAACGGGATGACCATCATGGTCCCCGAAGATAATGTAGAATCCGCCGGCCTGAGAACCGTGATCCGGAAGATCGAAGTCCGGAAGGTGATCGGGATATTGAAAGACAGGGAGATCACCCTTGATAATCAGACATGGAACCGGAGATACCGGGAGTATATGGAAAAGATCAATAAGGGGTCCATCTACGAAATTGCGGAAGTGTTTCGGGACCTCCATATCCTGAAGTCAGAAAAAGAACTCTCTTTCGGCGAGAAAAAAATTATGGACATGGCCAAAACGCTCCTGGTCAAGGAACTGGCGATCGCCAAGGATGTGAAAGAGTCGAACATCCTGAAAGAGATTCATATGATCTTTGGGGCATAGGCATCTCTCTCCCCCATCTCATCTTTATATCAATCAAAACGTCATCGAAAGGAGGTGAACGAGTTGGATACTTGGATTCTACGTCTTTTTCTGTTTTTCATCTGCGGTGCAAGCGGATACTTCTTGACTAAGGGAATTTCACCCCGGATGGGTTTGTTCGGGCTTTTCGGGGGTCTGCTTCTCTCCGGCCTGACCCTCCTCATGGAGGATCGGTTGAGAAGAGTTCCTTTAAAAAATCTTTTAGGAAGTTTTATCGGACTGATCCTTGGAGTCATCTTAGCCAATCTCATTTCCAATATTTTCTTTCCCTTTTTCTTCAATGAACAACAAATGGCCTTGCCTGTGATGGGTCTGCTTTATGGGGTGTGCGGATATACCGGTCTGAGGATCGGCTTAAAAAAGGCAGCCGAATTCCATCTGCCCCATGGTCTAAAGGATTGGAGCCCCATGGGGAAAGAGATTCCCCGGGATGGAATCGCCAAGATTCTCGACACCAGTGTCATCATCGATGGCCGCATCGCCGACATCGCTGAAACGGGTTTTATGGAGGGTCCCCTTCTTATTCCTCAATTCGTCCTCGGCGAACTCCAGCACATTGCCGACTCCCATGATCCCATCAAACGAACCAGGGGAAAAAGAGGGCTTGAAATTCTCCACCACATTCAGAAGCAGGTCAACGTGGATGTTCGAATTGTGGACACGGACTACGCCTCAGTCAAAGAGGTCGATGCCAAGCTGGTTGAACTCGCCAAAGAAGTCAATGGAAAAATCATCACCAATGATTCCAACCTCAACAAGGTCGCCGGACTCCAGGGGATAGAAGTGCTCAACATCAATGCCCTGGCTAATTCTTTGAAACCCGTTGTCCTTCCCGGAGAGGAAATCAATGCTAAAATCGTTAAAGAGGGGAAGGAGATGGGACAGGGAGTGGCCTATCTCGATGACGGCACCATGATCGTGGTGGACAATGGAAGGCGTCAAATAGGAAAAAATGTTGATGTCATTGTGACCAGTGTCCTTCAAACGCCCGCCGGAAGGATGATCTTCGCCCGTCTGAAGGAGGAAGCAAACCGGGAAAACAGGGGAAAAGATTACTATTACCCCCTGGACAGCGAATTTTAAGGGAAGGTTGGAATAATAATGGAATTAGAATTATGAATTAAGAGTTATGAGTTATGAATTCAAATTCTAAACTCTAAATTCTAAACTCATAATTCATGATTGACCTGTTCCACTATTCCATGATTCCATGAAGTTTTTATTGTCGAATGATGAAAGCAGACGCCATCATCGTCTCTGCTGGAAAGGGCCAGCGATTCATGGAGGGAAGAAAGAAACAGTTCTTCTTCCTGGGAGGAAAACCGATCCTCGCCCATACGCTTGATCAATTCGACGCATGCCCCCTCATCCGGTCCATCCTCCTGGTGGTTGGCCAGGAAGATCAAGACTATTGCCTGAAAGAAATCATCGAAAAATTTCAATATCGGAAGATTTCACAGATCATTCCGGGCGGAAAACGGAGACAGGACTCTGTCCGAAACGGGCTGGATGCCCTTTCCGCTGATGCAAAGATCATCGTCATCCATGATGGGGTCCGGCCCTTTGTCACAAAAGAGATGATTGAAGAATCGATCCGGTCCGCCACCCGTTTTGGAGCAGCCATCATCGCCATGCCCGTAAAGGACACGATTAAAATGGCCCATCCGGACGGAACGGTCCTCAAAACTCTGGAGAGAGAATCTCTCTATCAGGCTCAAACTCCTCAGGCATTTCAGGCCCCCTTTATCAGAGAGGCTTATCTCAAGGCCACAGAAGATGGTTTTATCGGAACGGACGATGCCTCCCTCGTAGAGCGATTAGGGAAGAAGATCCACATCCTCCCGGGGGCTTACACCAATATTAAAATTACCACGCTGGAAGATCTCATGCTGGCAAATCTCATCCTCAAGATGAGGGCCCATACGAAGGGAGAAGAGGGATGAGAGTTGGTTTCGGTTATGATGTCCATTCCCTCGCGCCCAACCGGCCATTAATCCTCGGAGGGGTTCGTATCCCATACCTCTACGGACTCCAGGGCCATTCGGACGCCGATGTCCTCCTCCATGCCATCTGCGACGCCTTACTGGGAGCCATTGCAGAGGGAGATATCGGAAGACACTTTCCGGACACGGATCTCAAATACAGGGATATTAAAAGCACCCTTCTCCTGAAGAGCGTGATGGCAATGGTAAAAGAGAAAGGATTCCGCCTACTCAATATTGACACAACGATCGTTGCTCAGAAACCGAAACTCCTCGACTTTATCCCAAGGATGGTGAATGAAATCGCCCAGGTCGTTGAAATCGACACATCGCGGATCAATGTGAAGGCCACCACTACAGAAGGGTTGGGCTTTACAGGCAGAGGCGAAGGAATCGCCGCCTATGCGGTGGTGCTGGTGGAGGAAGGTTAATTACAAATCCAAATGTCAAAATCGAAATGTCAAAGGATTCCAAATTTCATATCAATTTAGTCTTATGAAAAGAAGAATTTCATGAGTTAATTGACCAAAAGAATCATCATAAAATCCCCCTTAATCCCCCTTTGCCTGCCCTTGGCAGGGAAAAGATTACCAAAGGGGGAAACCCCTATCTCCTCCCTTTGGTCTCCGACCCAGAGTGGTCTCTGACCCGGAGGGCAAAGGGAGGTGGGGAGGGATTTTATAAAGATTTTCAAACAGCTAAAGTATTACCAAATTTCAAAGAAAAAATCTTTTGACATTTGAGCTTTGAGCTTGATTTGAAGTTTGAGCTTTGATATTTGATATCCTTCAAGGACTTATATGAGTGCTAATGTTCGTGTTCGTTTCGCTCCTGCTCCTACCGGGCTTCTCCATATCGGAAATGCCCGAACCGCCCTCTTCAACTATCTCTTTGCCAGAAAGGAAAAAGGTACATTCATTCTGCGTATCGAAGATACGGATGCGGAGCGGTCGACCGATGCCTCCATCGAGGCGATCCTTCAGGATCTCAGGTGGCTGGGAATCATCTGGGAGGAAGGGCCTGATGCAGGCGGGCAGAGCGGTCCCTATCGTCAATCCCAGCGACTCTCACACTATCATGGCGATGCGGAAAAACTGCTTGGCGAAGGAAAAGTCTATAAATGTTTCTGCTCTCCCGAAAGGCTTGAGACCCTTCGCAAGGAACAGCTCTCAAGGGGCATGATGCCAAAATATGATGGAAGATGCCGTAATCTCTCCGAAGGGGAGATCTCGAAAATGGAGTCAGAAGGCCTCCGGCCCGTTCTCAGATTTCGGGTGGACAAAGGGACGGTCGTCTTTGAAGATCTCATCCATGGAAAGATGAATTTTGATTCGAATGGGATCGGGGATTTCATCATCGTTCGTTCCGATGGGATGGCAGCTTACAATTTCGCCTGCGTCATTGATGATCATTCGATGCAGATATCCCATGTCATCAGGGGTGAAGACCATCTCTCCAACACCCCCCGGCAGATATTGCTCTATCGCGCTTTGGGATGGCAACCTCCGGTTTTTGCCCATCATCCTCTCATCCTCGGTCCGGACCGATCCCCTTTGAGCAAACGACATGGAGCCACAGCGGTCTCTCAGTACCGGGAGGAAGGCTTTCTGCCGGAAAGCCTTCTGAACTACCTCATCCTTCTTGGATGGACTCCTTCCTCCGGGGAAGAGATTCTTCCTCTGGAGAAAATCGTGGAAACATTCTCCCTCTCCGGCCTTTCAAGAAATGCTCCCACCCATTCCCGAAAAAAATTGGAATGGCTCAACAGTCATTATATCCGGAAAGCGGATAAGGGTCGGCTCACCCGATTGCTTCTTCCCTATTTTGAGAAAGCTGGCATTCCGGTCAACCAACAGGATCAAACCTATCTTATCCAAATCTGCGGCCTTCTGAAAGATAACCTTTTTCTTCTTTCTCAGGTTGAGGAATATCTGTCCATTTTTTTCGATGAAAAATTCTCTTTCGAGGAAGAAGTAAAGGCCATCCTGATTCTCCCTGAAAATAGAAATCTTCTTCAAACGATTCTAAATGCGATAGAAGGTTGGTCTGAAATCGAAGACGATAACACATCGTCCCTGCTCCGTCAGCTCGAAGAGAAGACTGGCAGGAAGGGGAAATCCCTTTATGGACTTCTCCGGGCAGGGATGACTGGAAAGATGAAAGGTCCCGAACTGGTCAAAACCCTTCCCCTCCTTGGAAAAGAGAGGATGATGAAGCGGTTGAAAATGGCGTTAGAGATAGCCTAAATTTCAAATTTCAAAATACAAATGTCAAAGGAATGTCAAAGTCCAAATCCCCAAATGTTATGATATTTGAGCTTTGCGATTGATTTGACATTTGAACTTTGGTATTTGACATTTGAACAATATGCCTCTTCGCATCTACAACACCCTGACCGGCAAAAAAGAAGATTTCCTTCCCCTCCGGGAGAAACAGGTGGGAATGTACGCCTGCGGAGTGACGGTTTATGACCTCTGTCATATCGGCCATGCCCGTTCGGCAATTGTCTTTGATGTCATCTACCGGTATCTTCGCTACCGGGGGTATGATGTAACCTTTGTCCGGAACTTCACCGACATCGACGATAAGATCATCAAACGGGCCAATGAGGAGGGCGTGGACTACAGGGCCATCGCCGAGAAATATATCGAAGAGTTTAACATCGATATGGGAGGGCTTGGCCTGGAGAAACCCTCTTTTGAGCCCAAAGCCACGGATCATATCTCCGGGATGATCGACCTCATCTCCACCCTCATCGAGAAAGGATCTGCCTATCCGAAGGATGGCGATGTCTTCTTCTCCGTAGGAAGATTTAAGGATTACGGGAAACTCTCCGGACGAAACCTCGAGGAGATGCAGGCCGGCGCCAGGGTTGAGATCGATGAAAAAAAAGAGGACCCTCTTGACTTTGCCCTCTGGAAATCGAGCAAACCCGGCGAGCCTTTCTGGAAAAGTCCCTGGGGAGAAGGAAGGCCCGGCTGGCATATCGAGTGCTCGGTGATGAGTCAGAAATATCTTGGAGAGACCTTCGATATTCATGGCGGCGGAAAAGACCTCATCTTTCCCCACCATGAGAATGAGATTGCCCAATCCGAGGCTGCAACCGGAAAGCCCTTTGCCCGCTACTGGATCCATAATGGCTTTGTGAATATTAATAAAGAGAAGATGTCAAAATCGCTCGGAAACTTCTTAACGATTAAAGAAATTCTCAAGCAGTGGCATCCTGAAGTCCCCCGGCTCTTCTTCCTCTCCCATCACTACCGGAGTCCTGTCGATTATTCGGAAGAGAGCCTCCTCGAAGCAAAAACCGGACTGGACCGGTTTTATTCAACTCTCAAAGCCATTAAAGACGAAATCGAAATAATCCCCTCCCCCTTGACGGGGGAGGGTAAGGGTGGGGGTATTCATGTCCTCGAAGAGGCACAGAAGACGATCCACTCATTCCAAACCCGATTCGAAGAAGCCATGGATGATGATTTCAACACGGCTCAGGCCCTGGGATATCTTTACGACCTCCAGAGAAATCTGAACAGCCTCCTCGACATTTCAAAGGGTCATCCAACAGAGGCGATCCTGACTTTGCTCAAGCAGGGCCTTGATCACATTCGGAAAATCGGCGGGGTTTTTGGACTCTTTACGGGGGAGCCCTCCGAATACCTTGTCCGGCAGAAAAAGGAAGGACTAAAGAAGTTCAATCTCTCCGAGGAAGAGATCCTTCAATCCATTGAGAGAAGAAGTCAAGCCAGAAAAGACAAGGACTGGAAGAAAGCAGATGAGATACGAAACGACCTTTTTTCAAAAGGAATTATCTTAGAAGACACCCCTTCGGGCACCCTCTGGAAAATCAAATAATTTTAATCAAATATGGAATATTGGAATACTGGAAGAATGGGTAATTCATAAAAATAAAACTTTAATAAATTATTTTTTCTCATAAAACCAATATTCCCTAATTCTACCATTCCATTATTCCATTTTTAATGCCGCATACGCCGCCCCAAGGATTCCTGCATCATCACCGCATTCGGCCCGGACGATTTCAACCTTCCCCCTCTGCCCTTTCATCGCCCTTTGATGGACGACTTCTGTGGCGCTTCGAATAAAATAGTCCCAAGCCCTTGAAACCTTTCCGCCGATCACAATCTTTTCGGGATTGAAGAGGTTGACGAGGTTGACCAGCCCCAGTCCTAAATATCCGCCCATCTCATTAAAAACATTCAGGGCTGTTTCGTCTCCCTCCTGGGCGGCCTCAAAGACTTCCTCCGAGGTGATCTTCTGAAGATCGCCTCTGTTTCTCTTTAAGGTCTCTTTCCCTTCACCTTTTTTGATGGCTTCTAATACCATTCTCCGGATTCCGCTACCGGACGCATAGACCTCGAGGCACCCTCTTCCTCCGCAACCGCATAAAGGCCCTTCCGGGTTCAGCACCATGTGGCCCACCTCCCCACCCATTCCGTCTGCTCCGTGGAGGATCTTTCCCGCAACAACGATACCTCCTCCCACTCCTGTCCCTAAAGTGATGCCGATATAGTGGCGGCATCCCCTTGCCGCTCCCTTCCAGCCTTCCCCCAGCGTAAAGGCATTGGCATCATTCTCAATGGCAATGGGAAGAGAAAACTTTTCCTGAAAAAATTCTCTCAACCGAAATTCATGAAGGCCCGGAAGATTGGGCGGAGCGACCAATACATCTCTTCTCATATCGATAGGCCCTGCAACGCCGATTCCGATCCTGATCTCTGAAAGAACTCCTGGAGTCCCTTCCTGAATAACACCTTGGATCCTTGAGGCCAGCTCATCCATCATGGCCAGGCTGCCCCTGGACATATCCATAGGATATTGAGTCTTCTTAAAGATCCGGCCATCGGGAGTGACGATCCCCATCCTGATGTTCGTCCCTCCCGCATCCACTCCGACAAGATACTGCTCCATTGTCACCGTTCCTTTGTCTCTCCGGTTCATCCAGTTGGTCTGATCAACTGAAACAATCAATGGACGGTTGGATTCCGCAATCCGAAATCTGCGATCTCTCCGAGCCAGAGAGCTCTCTGAGCCGGAGGCCGCAATTCTAATCTTATTCCCTTCTTATCCACTGGATCAGCCCGTTCACCTGAGTGATGAGATACGAAACCATGATGATCAGAATCACAAGCAAAAACGTATTCGTATTGACAATCCATAAAATATTCATCTCGCCCTCCTATCGTTGCGTGTATCGTCTCCCGTCCATCGTCTATCGCCCTTCGTCATAAACTCAGTATGAAGATGATCCTACTTTTTGTCAAGATTTTTAAAATACAGCCTTCAACTATCATCAACCCTCTATCTCCCATAACCCGATATTTTCCCTTGTCTGCCTGTTTTATTTCTGATATAAGTAGTGACAATGTTAGCCCGTGTTCTGAGCAGCGCGGTTTTTGGAATCGATGCCTATGTGGTGGAGGTCGAGGTCGATATTGCCCAGGGCCTTCCTGCCTTTGCCACGGTCGGCCTTCCCGAAGGCGCCGTCAAAGAGTCAAAGGACAGGGTCAAGGCCGCCACCAAGAATTGCGGCTACGACTTTCCCTCAAGACGAATCACCGTAAACCTTGCTCCTGCCGATAGAAAAAAAGAAGGGGCGGCCTTCGATCTTCCCATGGCCATCGGCATTCTGGCCGCCACAGAAGTGGTTCAGAAAGGGAAGCTCAACCGCTATTTCATCCTGGGGGAACTTTCCCTCGACGGCCAGGTCAAACCGATCAAAGGATCCCTCCCCATTGCTGTTGCCGCAAGAAACGCAGGTCTTCGAGGAATCTTGCTCCCCAGGGATAATTCAAAAGAGGCCGCCGTAGTCAATGGAATTGAGATTCTTCCTCTGGACACCCTCTCCGATTGTGTTGAATTCTTAAATGGATCCCTCCACATCGATCCTGTTGTCCTGGATCTCGACGAAGTCTTTAAACAGGAGATGAACTATCCGGTCGACTTCAATGAGGTGAAAGGCCAGGAGCATGTGAAGCGGTCTCTGGAGGTGGCTGCCGCAGGCGGACATAATGTGATTATGGTCGGTCCGCCCGGTTCGGGAAAGACAATGCTCGCAAAACGCCTTCCCACGATCCTGCCGGATATGAATTTTGAGGAGAGCATCGAGACGACGAAGATTCACAGTGTGCTCGGGCTGATCCCGTCGGATAGGGCCCTCATTGTCACGCGGCCTTTTCGAAATCCCCATCACACGGTCTCTGATGCAGGCTTGATCGGAGGAGGACAGATTCCCAAGCCGGGAGAGGTCAGCCTTTCCCATAACGGCGTGCTTTTCCTCGACGAACTTCCCGAATTCAAGAAGAATGTCCTGGAGGTGATGCGCCAGCCCCTCGAGGAGGAAAAGGTGACGATCTCCCGGGCCGCCACCTCTCTCACCTACCCTGCCCGGTTTATGCTCGTTGCCGCAATGAACCCCTGCCCCTGCGGTTATTACAGCGATCCCAACAACGAATGCACCTGCACCATTCCCCAGATCCAGCGCTACCGGTCAAAAATCTCCGGTCCGCTGATGGATCGCATCGATATTCATGCCGAGGTTCCGGCGGTGAAGTACCGCGACCTGGCAAGCCGTGACCCGGGAGAGCCTTCCCGTGAGATTAAAAGACGGGTCGATGAAGCCCGGAGAATCCAGCTCGATCGATTCAAAGGAATGAAAATCTACTGCAATGCCCAGATGACGAACCGGCATATTAAGAAGTACTGCCAGATTGATGAGGCAAGTCAGAGGCTGCTGGAAGTGGCGATTGACAAGTTTGGACTGAGCGCCAGGGCTTATACGCGGATTCTGAAGGTGGCTCGAACCATCGCTGACCTCGAAGGCCAGGAAAATATCCAGTCCGCCCATCTCTCCGAAGCCATCCAGTACCGAACCCTGGATCGAAATCTGATTTCTTGAATTAAGTACTAAAATGGATACGGTTGAGTTTTTTTACGATTTTTTAAATAAGATTGGGGCGCCGAATATTTTAGCGGTTGGCATTGTCCTCATCGTCCTCTGGCTTCTCATCTCCGGCATTCGAAAAGGGTTAAAAGGGGGACGAAAGGACAATGGCCCAGAACAAGATGGGGAAGATTAATTTGGTTTTCTCATTCAGGGAGATTTTTTCTGGAGTCTCCACGAAAGCAGGAAGGAGATGGTCAGAGCCACCAGCATCGCCGACATGGAGAAGAGGAAAAAAAGGAGGATGAGCCTCTCTTTCATTAAGGCATATTTATTTTCGAGAATACCCACATACAGAATTCCAACAATCTTACCTTGAACATCTTTAATCGGCTCATAAGCGGTGATATACCAATCGTCAACCACGAAGGCCCTCTGAATCCAGGGCAATCCCTTCTCCAACACCTGTTCCTGAACCTCTTTCATTGCCCGGGTTCCGATCGCTCTGTTTCCTTCTTTGTCTAAAACATTTGTAGAAATCCTCACATCGTTAAGGAAAATGGTTGCCGTCCCGGTATCCTTTCCTTTATATTTAGCGTTCTTAAAAACGATATTTTTAATCCGGTCCACGATTTCGTAATTGCGGTTAAGAAGTACTCCTCCTGACAATACCCCTAAAACTTCCCCATTGAAATCCAATATGGGGTATGAAGATTTAAGTGTCATGCCGGAAGTTTCTTCTAATTTTTCGGTTGGTTTCGCTTTTGGTGTTGGAATCAATGTCAAAGCAGCCCTGTTGGCCAATTCTTCACTCTCTTTTAAGAACTCCTCTCTTGAGAGAACCTCAGTTCCTGAAACTCCTTTTTTCTCCAATCCCCCTTTGATAAAAGGATTACCAATCAGGCTGTCCCCTGATGATTTTGGGTTATGAAATCGGTGGACGACTACTCCCCTCTGGTCTGTCAGCGTCAGGAAATCGAGCCCTTCTTCGGTCATCAAATCGGATAGCTCATCTCGAATTGGAGCGAAATTTCTCTCTTTCAATCCCTTTTTCAGGACATGCCTGATGGAGGTCCAGCGGATCGTCCGGTCAATATCTCTTATTTTAGAGGCATAGACATACCTTGCCGTATTGAGGTCTTCTTTAACCCGTTCTTGGGCCTCGCTAATAATCTGGTTTGTGATGAGCGAGTTGACAACAAGGCTGGTCATCACACCCATGAAACAAGCAAGAGCTAAAAAGATTAGAGCCAGCTTAGTTTTAGTTGAAATTTTCATAGGTTATAGGTTATCAAAAAGAATCAAAAAAGTAAAGGAAAATATTTCTTGCCATTAGAAACCATATCTGCTAAATATATTGTGAAATATTTCATTAAATAAACGGACAGGAGGGATGGTTCATGAAACCTTATTTTGAAAAGATGACCGATTTTGGGAAACCTTTAACTGAGCAACAGATCAAAAAGGGAGAAGAAAATGTCAGACAGATTAAGGAAGTGGAAAAAACAATTGCAGAAGCTGTAGAAAAAGTGAAAAAGGCAGGCCTCTCCACCGAAGAGATTAATAAAAGAGGAGAGATGACCGTATATCAGAGGCTCGAATATCTGTTGGATCCTGGCACCTGGTGTCCTTTACACACCCTTTATGACCCGATGGACGAAGAATCGGAAACTACCGGCGTAGTAGATGGATTGGGTAGAATCGGCGGAAAATGGGCAGTCATCATTGGTTTCGACAATAAAGTCATGGCTGGAGCCTGGATTGCCGGACAATCCGAAAACATCCTGAGAGTGACCGATATGGCCAAGCGGCTCCATCTTCCCTTGGTCTGGTTAGTCAACTGTAGCGGCGTAAAACTCCCTGAGCAGGAAAAGGTTTACGCCAACCGGAGAGGAAGCGGAACGACCTTCTTCAGGCATGCCGAACTTGAAAAATTGGGCATTCCCGTTCTGGCCGGGATCTATGGAACCAATCCGGCTGGAGGAGGTTACCAGGGAGTCAGCCCTACCATTCTCCTCGCCCATAAAAACTGCAACATTGCTGTCGGTGGCGGCGGTATTGTCAGCGGGATGTCTCCTAAGGGCATCTTTGATGAAGAAGGAGCGGAATTGATCATCGACGCCACCCGAAAGTTTAAATCTGTTCCGCCCGGACGTGTCGAAATTCATTATGATTCCACTGGTTTCTTTAAGGCAGTCTTCGAAAAGGAAGAAGGGGTGTTGGATGGCCTGAAAGAATATATGAAGTATCTGCCGGCCTACGATCCTAAATTTTTCAGGGTGGCCGAGCCCAAAGAACCAAAGTTTTCTCCAAAGGAGATCGACTATCTGGTCGCCTTCAATCAGAAGCTTGCCTACAATTTTGATGAAGCCCTTGCCAGGTTGACCGATAACAGTGAGCATATGGAATTCAGGCCTGGCTATGGCCCCGAGGTCTATACAGGCCTGGTGAAGATCGATGGCTTTTTAATTGGCATCATCGGTAACCGGCAGGGATTCTTGCCCAAGGGTTATCCTGAATATGCTCCTTATCCGGGAATCGGAGGAAAGCTCTACCGGCAGGGTCTCATCAAGATGAATGAGTTCGTGACTCAATGCGGAAGAGACCGAGTGCCGATTGTCTGGTTTCAGGATACGAGCGGCATTGATGTGGGAGACATTGCAGAGAAAGCCGAGCTCCTCGGTTTAGGGCAATCCTTGATCTACTCGATCGAGCAAACCGAGGTCCCGATGATGTGCATCGTCGTAAGAAAGGGGACAGCCGCTGCCCACTACATCATGGGAGGACCCCAGGCAAACAATAATAATGTGTTTACCTTGGGAACGCCCACCACAGAGATTTATGTCATGCACGGTGAAACCGCAGCGGTCGCCTCATTTGCAAGAAGACTGGTAAAAGAAAAGGATTCAAGCCGTCCGCTCAAGCCCACCATTGATAAAATGAACGCTTTGGCAAAAGAATACTATGAGAAGTCAAGGCCTGCTTATTGTGCCAAAAAGGGGTTGGTCGATGAGGTTGTCTCTTTCGCAGATTTAAGAAGATATATGGTGGCTTTTGCAGACTCTGCTTATCAAAATCCCATCTCCCTCTGCCCCCACCATCATATGATGCTCCCCAGACTGATCAAGGGATAGATAACCTTCATCAACAAAATCATACAAAAAGGTCTGCCACGCAAATGGCAGACCTTTTGTATCTTTATCAACTAAGATTCCATCCTCTATCGAATGAGAGGGCAGGTTGACAGACTCGACTTTCATCGGCTATATTTCAAGCCTGTAAGGAGCATTCATGGCACGAATTCCCATCACACGTAACGGATACAATAATCTCGCAAAAGACTTGGAGAACCTGAAGAAGGTCGTCCGTCCTCAAGTCATCAAGGCCATCGAAGAGGCGCGTGCCCACGGGGATCTCAGCGAAAATGCGGAATATGTAGCCGCCAAAGAGCGCCAATCCTTCGTTGAAACGAAGATTCGAGAGATCGAACAGAAACTGGCCAATTCGGAGATTATGGATACGTTTCAGTCCACCGACGGTAAGGTAGGCTTCGGTTCAACCGTGACCGTTGAAAATTGCGAAAACGGGGAAAAGGTCACCTACCAGATCATCGGACCTGACGAATCGGATATTCCCTCTGGTAAGATTTCAATCGCTTCTCCTCTGGGCAAGGCCCTCATCGGCAAAGAGGTTGATGACGAGGTCGTCGTGAAAACTCCCGGGGGCACGAAAAGGTATACCCTTCTGAAAATCGCCTGATCAAAACCTCTCTCAACCCGCTCCTTTCCTGACAACATGAATGGCAGTCGCCTTAAAAGAGGCTCTCACCTCTTTTCCTTCGTTCAATGACAACTCCTCCAAGGAATGCGTTGTCACATAAGCAACCAGCGGGAATCCGCAGTCGAGATGGGCCTTCTGATATGGACCCAAAGGGACGATCTTTAATATCCTTCCAACAAAGAGGTTCCTTGCGCTTGTTGCCTCCCGATGGGGTTGTGTTGAGAGAGTCACATTTTCCGGACGGATACACAGGAGCACCGTTTCTCCTAAATGGGCCTCTCCGACAGCCTCGATCTCTTTGCCTTCAACAGAAGCGATAAAGCTTCCTCCATTTCTTTTAATGACCTTTCCAGGAAGAATCGTCTCCACGCCTACAAAGGAAGCTACAAATTCAGTCGCCGGATAATTCATCACCTCTTCGGGAGGACCCATCTGCTGGATCATACCATGATTCATCACAGCGACCCGATCCGAGAGACTTAATGCCTCCAACCGGTCATGAGTAGCAAAGATCGTGGTCGTTCTGGTCCGATAGAGAATGTGTTCCAGATCTTCTATGAGAGATTCATGGGTAGGCGGATCGAGAGAGGCAAAGGGCTCATCGAGAAGAAGGATTTCGGGTTGAAGGGCAAAGGCACGGGCAAGACTCGCCCTCTGGGCCTCCCCTCCTGAAAGGGTCTTGGCAGAACGGCGACTGAGATGACTAATTCCAAATCGCTCCAACTGCTCCATCACCCTGTCAGCAATCTCTTTTCTTTTCATCCCACGAATTTTTAAACCCGAGGCAACATTGTTAAAAACGGTCGTATCAAAGAGGAGGGGTTCCTGGAAGACCATGGCGAGCTTCCTTCGGTATTCCAAAACAGAGATATTTGTTTCGACTTTCTTTCCTCTAAAGAAAATTTCACCCTGAAAGGGTTTTAATAAATAAGATAGAGTTTGCAGGAAGGTCGTCTTCCCCGCCCCATTCGGCCCGATCAAAGCAAGGATTTCACCCTTTTCAATTGATAGAGAGGGAATGTTCAAGAGAGTGGCCCCTCCCCTTTTAACCTTAAGATTTTTAGCCTCCAATATCGTAATGGATTGGTTCATCGTCCTTCGTCCATCGTCTATCGTCTCATCTGGATCTTTCTCTCTGCTGAATCTGAGTAAGAATCAAATTAATAAAATAGGCAAGCAGAAGTAGAATAATCCCCAGGGCGATGGCAATATCGAAATTTCCACGACTGGTCTCCATGACGGTTGCCGTTGTCAGGACCCGCGAATAGCCTTTAATGTTGCCGCCTACCATAATGGAAGCCCCCACCTCCGAAATCACACCCCCAAACCCTGCCATCACTCCTGCCAGGAGTGGAAGTTTCGCCTCTTTGATTAGAATCCAGACCATTTGAAGACGGGTGGCGCCAAGGGCGAGGATTTGAAGCTTAAGTTTCGGAGGGAGATGTTGAATCGCTGCCAGGGAAATCCCCATAACAATAGGGGTGGCAATCACAGTCTGTGCAAGGATCATGGCTGTGGGCGTATAGAGAATCCCTAAAAAACCGAGGGGCCCGCTTCTCCACAAAAAGATCGTAACAAAAAGCCCCACGACAACAGGTGGTAGCCCCATGCCCGTATTGACGAGGCTGACGATAAACCTCTTTCCAGGAAATTGAGAAAGGGCGATAGCCGTTCCTGTGGAGATTCCAATCAGAAGGCTGACCAATGTGGCTGTCCCTGAGATTTGAAGCGATAGAAGAGTAATTCCCATCACATCAGGATCAAAGGTGATGAGAAGCCAGAAGGCTTTTTTGATTCCATCAAGAATGAGATCCATCCTTAACCCCTAAATTTCGAAAATCGAAATCCCTGCCTTCGCCGAAGCGGCTTCGCGCAGGCAGGCGAAACAAATCCGAAATTTAAATACACAAATTTAAAGCTTTTATAAAAATGTGCCAGAATACCTCCCAGCTCTGCTGCGGGGTGCTTCATTTGAAATATTTGAATTTTGGAAATTCGTGCTTGTTTCGGATTGATCCCTTCGGGATGCTTCGCCCAGATTTCGTGCTTCGAATTTACTTGCCAAGTTCTTCTTCTTTCTTCCCTGCATCGGGGAAGAAAAGAGGCGATCCGAACTTATCCACCCCGAAGGTTTTGATGACCTCCTGGGCTTCCCTGGAAACCATGAAGTCGGCAAAGGCTTTTGCTCCGGCCGCATTCACCTTCGGCCATTTATTCGGATTGACCTCGATGACATGATAGATGTTGAGGAGGATGGCATCTCCTGCGACCAGGATGTCAAGCCCGAGATTTTTCTTTAAAGCCAGGTAAGTCCCTCGGTCGGTTAGGGTGTATCCTTTTTTCTCGGCAGCGACATTCAAGGTCTGACCCATTCCGAGGCCCGTTTGCTGATACCATTTCTCTCCCTCTGGATTTATCCCGGCAATTTTCCAGATTGCCTTTTCTTTTGAATTGGTCCCTGAATTATCCCCCCTCGACATAAAGAGGGTCTTTTCCGAGGAAATCTTTTTAAATGCCTCTGATGAGGATTTCAATCCTTTAATCTTCGATGGATCATTCGAAGGTCCTACAATAATATAGTCGTTGTGCATGATGAGCCTACGATTGATCCCGTGCCCCTCGGCAATAAATTTTTTCTCCGCATCAGGAGAATGAACCAAGAGGACGTCTGCTTCCCCTTTCTGCCCCATAGCCATGGCCTGACCTGAACCCACGGCAATCGTTTTGACAAAATAGCCCGTTTTTTTCTCAAAGATTGGAATCAAGACATCAAGAAGCCCTGAGTCCTGGGTGCTGGTCGTTGTGGCAAGAATAATATTTTTCTGCTGGGCCCCGGCAGGGATTAATAAAAATGGTATGATGAAAGGCAAACAGATTAACCAAATGAAACTGTACTTCTTCATCCATATCCTCCTCGTCTAATTTTTTGAATAAAGTATTTTCCCTGAATTACTGAAATCGTAGTTTCCCACCTTCTCGACCCGTTTTCTAAAGGCCGGAGAATTGAGAACTTCGATGAAGGCTTGAATTCCCTTGTCAAAAAAGGTTGTCTTATCAAGAATCATATCGAATCGCTCCCGGGTGATGGGGATGAATGAAAGGCCGAAAAGTTTGGAGACGGCAATCGTGGCGATACCCACATCCGCTTCTTTTGAAAGGATCGAGAGGCCGACTTCGAAATGGGTGTAGACCTCTTTTTCATATCCAGATATCCTGGAAGATGAAATCTTCAATCTCTTGAGATGGTGATCTAAAAGGACTCTGGTACCCGCCCCTTTCTGGCGGTTAAGAAACCGGACCCCTCTGCGGGTGAGATCGTCAAATCCCCGAAGGCCCAATGGATTCTTTGGAGCGGTCACAAACCCGAGGTCCCGATCAAAAAGATTGACCACGACCGGCTTCACATTGGGAAGATAGTTGGCAAGAAAGGGGATATTATACTCCCCACTTTTCGGATCGAGAAGATGGGACCAGGCGATATCTGTGTAACCCATGTTCAGGGCTTTCAGACCATCCGTGCTTCCGGTATTGGCGGAGAAAATATAGAATTCAGGATGGGATTCCTTTAGATAAGTCTGGAGCATGTCGAGGATAGGATCGTTACTTCCAGATGCGAGAAGGGCACCTTCAATACGCCCGCCTTTCTCCCTGGCTTTTTCAAGGCCGATCTTTGCATTCGATTCAATCCAATCGTCAATCAATTTTCTTGGGAAAACCCACTTCCCGGTTACCCGGGTGGATGGAATCTTTTTCGATTTGATCAATGCATAGACCTGTTTCTCATGGACTCCCAAATATTGGGCAACCTCTTTTGTATTCATCATCTCTTCAGGCATGGCTCTCCTCCAATGGATATAAAGATGATAAAGGATGGGTTTCGGGTTGTCAAGGATAAATATTACAAATAATTACTTTTTATTACTAAATAAGCAATATATTCCCAATTATCTTCGGTCCTTTTCCGGACTAACCCGGAAGGGGAAAATCTATGCTCGGTATTGACGAAGACCCCTGATATCCCATAAGATGGCAGCATTGATTTTTCTTCCAAGGGAGCGGCCATGAAAACATTCTCTTCCGAGCGTGCATCGAAGTTCACCGAATCGGTGATCCGGGAGATGACCCGGATCTGCCTCAAACATCAGGGTGTTAATTTGGCTCAGGGTTTCCCTGATTTTCCGGCTCCCCTTGAAGTCAAAGAGGCCGCGATAGAAGCCATCCGAGCAGATTTTAACCAGTATGCGATCACCTGGGGAACGATTAATCTTCGCCAGGCTATTGCTGAAAAGTTCGCCTGGCATAATGGCGTCACCATCGACCCGGAAAGAGAGGTCACGGTCTGTTGCGGGTCAACTGAGGCAATGATCTCTTCGCTGATGGCCATCGTGAATCCTGGTGAAGAGGTTGTTGTGTTTGAGCCATTTTATGAAAATTATGGTCCGGACACTATCCTCTGTGAGGCCAGGCCCCGCTTCATCACTCTTCACGAACCCGACTGGCATTTTGATGAGAAGGAACTATCTCAAACCTTTAATAACAAGACCAAGGCCATTATCATCAACACTCCCAATAATCCCACTGGCAAAGTTTTTTCACGGGAGGAATTGCAGTTTATTGCCGATCTCTGCCTGAAATGGGATGTTTTGGCCGTGACCGACGAGATTTATGAACACATTCTTTATGATGGAGCCAAGCATATCAGCATCGCCTCTCTCTCCGGGATGCGGGACCAGACCGTCACCATCAACTCCATTTCAAAGACTTATAGCCTCACGGGTTGGCGAGTGGGCTGGGCCATCGCCCCGGCCCATCTGACAGCATCCATCCGCAGGGTTCACGATTTCTTAACAGTCGGAGCGCCTCACCCTCTTCAGGAAGCTGCAGCCGCTGCTCTGCGCATAGATCGAAGTTATTACCAGACTCTTGCCAGGGATTATCAGGAGAGAAGGGATTTTCTTGATCGAGTATTAGAGGAGGCTGGATTTAAAGTCTATCTGCCTAATGGGGCCTACTACATTATGACCGATGTGCGCCATTTCGGTTTTTCGGATGATGTGGCTTTTGCCCGATATCTGGTAGAAAAAGCAAGGGTAGCCACTGTTCCGGGAAGCAGCTTTTACAGCCATCCCTCTCTGGGAGCGACCAAGGTTCGTTTTTGCTTTCCAAAAAAGATGGAGACTCTGGCAGGGGCTGCTGAGAAACTGAGGAAATTTAAAGCTTACCCCCCCTTAATTTAATTGACTGTGTCCTATATGCCTGGAGGCTGAACTCAAGGAAGGGGAGCATAACCCACCCCCACCCCAACCCTCCCCCTGAGAGGGAGGGTAATCAACATGCGCTTCGCGTGATTCCTCCCCCTTCAAGGGGGAGGTCAGGCCGCCGGCTCGGAGACCCTCTGGCTCGGAGAGAGGGGGATGGGAAATTACTCTTACCACAACTTACTTCATTCGGCCTTCCACGGCCTCCCACTTGATATTCTTGAAGAAGGCAGTGATATAATCTGCTCGTTTCAAACCATAATCGATCATAAAGGCATGCTCAAAGACATCCATAATAAATAGCGGATTGCATCCGGCGGGATGTCCGACATCATGCTCATTGATCCACTGGTTGATCAATCTTCCACTCAAAGGATCCTGATAGAGAATGGCCCAGCCAACGCCTCTCATCGTGCCCACCCCTTTGAAGTCGGCCTCCCAGTTTTCATAACTTCCAAATTCTTCGGCAACCTTCTTACCGAGTTTCCCATCTTTGTTGAGTGCCCCTTTTCCTCCAAGGTTCTCAAAATAGAGTTCATGGAGTCTCATTCCGTTAAACTCCCAGCCGAGCCTTCGTTTCAACTCCGCATATTCAGGGGTCCCGATCTTTCCGCCTTTGGCCATTTCAGAAAGGGTATCCAGAACCTTGTTGGTATTGGTCACATATCCCTGATAGAGGGTAAAATGGTTTTTCAGAAGGGTCTCGCTGAATCCCTCCATTCCGATGATGCCATTGTAATCTTTTGCCGTATAAGCCATGTCGTGTATCCTCCTTTCTCAAATTTATAATTTAATCATAACAGAAAAAAGCCCAGTTGCAAGTTATAGCCCAAGGACATCCCTGCTCTCTACACCTGGAATGAAGTCTTAAAATGGACTGGGATCACCTTCAAAATTCGGTTAGGATAAGGAAAGGCTATCAGCCGCTTGCCGGAAAAACTTGTTCGGTGGCCGGTAAGTGCTTCGTCCCGCCAAAGCTGGATAGGCGGGGTCAAGGAGTACAATATAAATGATACTTCATCTCCGGGAAGCCCCGTCCTGTGGACGGGAGGCTTCACTATTTTTTATCCAATTCTTCTTGCAGACTTTGAGGGAGCTTCGTCCCAAGTTGCGGATACGTTTCGATGATACGCAAAATATCAGCCAGATCTTTTTGCCGTTTGCTTCTCCGGCGTGTTTGATCCATGTATGCCCACACTTTCCCCTGCAACACATCCTCGAGAATGGCCACGCTCATTCTGTAACCGAGAACCTCCCTGATCTCTGCGCGTGGGATGAAGTCCTGATACCGGGAGTCCGTCTGGAGTTGGATCCGTAAATCGGAACCAGGGCTGCTCATGTTGACGCTATGTTCGAACTCCTCAACCTTCAGGCCCCGCCCTTTAGCGGCGGCACTGGTGGCTTCCACGTCATCAACCGTCACCACGACATCTATATCGAGACTCACAACAGGGTCAACGTAGGCGTTTACGGCAAGACCCCCGATCACGCAGTACCGCGAACCTGTCTCCGCAAGTATATCAAGAAGAATTTGAACGATGTCAAGTTGCCCGTTTGCCACGGAATTTAAGAATTCTTTCCCTGTCATCTCATTTCCTTTTGATGCGAACATTATTTTTATGGGGCTTTGCGCATCGAACGGATCTATTTCGCCCTTGATAGAGGAGGTTTTCTAGCCCCGTTTTTGCGGGACAGGCCTCCGGCTCAGAAGAGCCTCTGGCTCGGAGAGAATGTCCCGTCTATCGAATCTTAATCCCCGGCTTTCCCGGGAATGGTGAAAAAGGATTTTCCAAAAGGCTAAATTGGTACGATGATCCTTTCTTATATTATGGCACACACTTTTTATTGAAGTATATCAAAATTTGAGAGACCTGTCAATTTAATCCCCAAGTAATATTCAAAAATATCATATTGTTATAAACTTCTTGGCAACGCCACTCAAACCAGGAAGTAAAATCTGTGTAATAATTTAGCTGTTTGAAATAAACTTTTTAAAATCCCTCCCCACCTCCCTTTTCCAAAGGGAGGAGAAACATTTCCCCCTTTTGACAAAGGGGGATGAAGGGGGATTAGATAACGTTTTTCAAAGAGCTAAAGTGTTACAAATCTGTGAGATCTTGACAAACGGAAAAGTGTGATTATTTTTTTAGTAAAAAGCGAGATTTAAAAATAAGGAAGGAGGGATAATTTATGGCAAAAGAGCTTGAAATCTGGAGACCCTTCAGGGAATTGTCGCCCCTCAGGGATTTTGAGAGAATGAGAAGGGACATGGACCGGCTCTGGGATTCCTTCTTCGAAGGAGGCCACCGGAAGAGAGGCGAAGAGGCCGGCGAGTGGTTTCCTGCCCTCGATGTCTCGGAAACGAAGAACGACATTGTCGTCAAGACTGAAGTCCCGGGCCTTGATCCGAAGGATATCGACATCTCTCTAAGCGAGGGAGTCCTCGCCATTAAGGGCGAGAAGAAGCAGGAAAAAGAGGAGAAGGAAGAGAACTATCACCTCATCGAAAGGAGCTTCGGGTCTTTCACCCGTTCGGTTCGGCTTCCCGGGGATGTTCAGAGCGATAAGATCACAGCCTCTTACAAGAATGGCGTGCTGAAGGTGACCCTTCCGAAATCGGAAGAAGCGAAAAAGAAAGAGATCAAGATCAAAGTGGAATAATATTCCCTTTGTTTTCTTGACCTTTATAGAGGGCGTCCTTCTGGACGCCTTTTCTGTTTTCACCCTCTCTTGAAAAGAGACTATCCTGCGTGTTATTTTTAATCCACGATGAAACTCCGGGTGGGAACGAACTGGGATTTTGGCCTTCTTGATGCCCTCAGTGGGACATCCGTCGATGCCTTCTTCGGGAAACTTCCCTTTGATGTGGTCGGGGGAGCAAGGCCGGGATTTGTACTCCCTCAGGTCAACAGGAAATATGTCCAACGTTACATCCACGCCTGCCACGAAAAGGGAATGGAGTTCAGCTACCTCCTCAATGCGCCCTGCCTCGGAAACCTCCAGTATTCAAGGAAGGGTTATGGGCAGATCATTGACCTTCTCGAATGGGTGGATGATGCAGGTGCGGATTCGGTTGTCGTTGGCGTTCCCTATCTCATCGACCTCATCAGAAAACGATTCCCCCGTTTGAAGATAAAAGCCTCCACCACCGCACGGGTCAATACAGTAAGAAAGGCCCTTCAATATGAAGAGATGGGCGTGGAGGAAATCATCATTGACGAACATATCAACCGAGAATTCAAAACCCTTGAAGCCATTCGGAAAACCGTAAAGTGCAATCTGGAGATTCTCGTCAATAACATCTGCCTCTGGCAGTGTCCTTATAACTACGAGCATGTCAATCATGATGGCCATGCCTCAAGAGAAGGAGAAGAGGAGGCTAATTGCTATCTTCAGTATCCGGGATACCTCTGCCTCTATCGGAAATTGATGGAACCCGTGGAGCTTCTGAAATCGCCATGGATCCGGCCGGAAGACGTCTCGCATTATGAAGCCCTCGGATACAACCATTTTAAAATCACGGAGCGATTTAAACGAACGCCTCTTCTCGTCTCGCATGTGAAGGCTTATGAAAACCGGCGTTATGACGGAAATCTTCTGGATCTCTTCACTCTTCCGAGAAAAGGGGCCTTCACGCCTCTCCACCTCGAATATTTCATCAAACCCGAACATGTGAACATCATGAAGGTCTCAGAATTGGAGAAGGTCTTTGACCTTGAGGTCCGGCAGCTCATCCAGATGGACAATCGAAAGCTCGACGGGTTCATCGAACACTTTAAGAAGATGGACTGCAATCAGACCTCCTGTTCACAGTGCCTCTATTGTGAAAAGGTATTTGAAAAGGTGGCGGTTGTGGACAGGGAGGGAGTGGAAAAGGCATCTGAGAAGGTAAAGAATTTTTCTGAAAAACTTCTATCCGGAGAGATTTTCGAAGCCCCCCGTTCCCATCTTCTCTTCCAAATTCCCCTTGTTAAGCCTCTTTTAAAACGCCTCATCCGGTGGCGTTTAAAAAGAGGACAGTCCATCCGTCCTTAAGGAAGCAGAGGACATGCGGTTCCTCCTGATAGACCCCCCCCATAAAATCTGGACCATTCTTCGAGCCTGGGTGCCCTCCCCGGGTTGCCTCCAGTTACTGGCTTATCTGGAGAGGGAAAGTTTAGACATCGATTACATGGATTGCACCATCAATGAAAATCCCTGGGGGGATCTCGAAGAAAAGATTCGAAAGGAGAAACCCGATGTGGTAGGCATCTCCGTCACCTGTACCGCCTTCATCTATGATGGAATGAATGCCGCCAGTCTGGTGAAGGCCCTCAGCCCCAAAACAATCATTATCATGGGCGGAGAACATCCCTCCTTTATGGCTGAGGAGACGCTCAGGGACTGCCCTGCCATCGATTACATCTGCGTTGGAGAGGGAGAGGTGACCCTGGCCGAATTTCTCAGGACGGTGGAGAAGAAAGATGATCTCTCAAAGGTCCTGGGCCTTGCCTACCTCGACGAGAAAGGAAATTTCATCTATACGGGCGACCGCCCATTTATAGAGGACCTCGATACCCTGCCCCTTCCCGCCTACCATCTTGCTAAGATGGAACATCCTTATATCGGCCTTCCATCGGAAGGCAAGAGAGGGCTTGTGGTCAACTTCTCAAGGGGCTGCACGTTTGACTGCTCTTTCTGCTCGGAATCAGCCTTCTATAAAAAGAAATGGCGAAGGAAGAGTCCAGGGCTGATCGCTGATGAACTTCAATTATTAAAGGAGAAGTATCACCGGGACATTTTTTATGTGGGAGACAATACCTTCAATGTCACCCGTGATCAGGGAATCGGGTTTATCGAAGAGATGCTTAAAAGAAAGACGAATCAGCGCTTCTGGCTTCAATCGAGGGCGGACCTTGTCATTCGGGACCAAGACCTTTTGGACGGTTTCCGGGAGGCAGGGGTCTATCAATTTATGTTAGGCCTCGAATACCATAAGGACAATGTCCTGAAAGATATCAGCAAGCGGCATTCCGTGGATGAAGCGTTGAGGGCAATGAAGCTCTTGAAGAAACATCAATTGATGGTAATGGCCACACTTCTCATTGGCCACTGGGAGGAGACTGAGGAAGATCGCGATGCCTTCTTAAAATTCTTCGGGAAGTATGTGGACCATTTCGGTCTCAACATCATCACCCCTCTTCCCGGGACGCCTTTTTTTAATAAGATGAAGGAGATGGGCAGGATTAAAGACTGGGAATACCGGAATTTTGACTACCTCCATGCCCTGATGCCGACCCGGGAGGTGGATGACCTTGAACAGCTCAACTTCATCTACAAGAACATCATGAGGCGATATTACTGGAGACCCCGCGAGCTGATCAAACTTTTTTCACGAAACCCGATTCTGAGACACCATCACCGGTTCTACATCACACAGGTGGCCTTCAATATCATGACCCACGAAATTTTCGGAAACCCTTTGTGGGTCCAGCCCAACTATCAGGAGTACAGGGATTATCTGGTAGAAAGGGACGAAGCATTGCCTGCCGAACTGATGAGACTGGCTAAATAGTGTCTGTTTATAAACTAACAGTTTCGAAAAAGGTTGTCATTCCGGCGAAAGCCGGAATCCAGGGTTCCCGGTGAAAACCGGGACCCAGTCTTTGAGATGGTTCCCGACTGGAGTTTACCCTGTACTTGATACAGGGTCGGGACGACGTCTGGATGCCCCCGTATCCAGTACGGGGCAGGCTCCTCAAGTCCGGCATGACGGAAAAGGTCCATTTATAAACAGACTCTAAATAGCTCTTAACGCAACTGTGAGGTAGCCAAACCATTCCTTCTGAAGAGCAATTCTCCGTCTGGGGATGAGGGTGACAGGCGCAAACCGGAGGGTGAAGGATTTTCCGTCTTCATCTCGAAAGGTCAGATTGAAAAGGGTTGTATCCGTTCCATAATAATTGTCCCGGGTGAGAAAGATCTTCTCCATCCTTGAGAAAGGGATTTCTAAATCGATCATTTCTCCCCCCTTCCCTTCCGGCACATTGAAACAAACCGTCTCTCCCTCCAACCAGAGCCGGCCTTTCCTTCTCGTCCCCTTGAAGGGAAGCCCTCCATAGTAATAAGCATTGCAAGGTTTAGGAATCATATCACCTAATATAGCATTGATCCTCTCCCCTATCAACACCAAGAAGAAGTGCCCAGGAAGGGCCGAAAGTTCAAAGAGGCAATTCAAAAATCGGAACTCTATGAAGGAAGAAGACCTTAAGATAATATTACTTGGTTGATGCCAAGATAGACCATGGCGGCCAAGTCAATTTTACCAGATTTTCCAGCACTTGACTCCAATTAACAGATCCTTTAAAGCAAATTCAAAAATCTTTTTTATACATCTCTTTTCGTTAAGTTCCCGATTAAGAAAACCATCTTTGAATCCGTTTGACATATTCCGAAATGATGGGTATGATTTAAATAATGAAGCTTTACCTTGACTTATGCGTTTATAATCGACCCTTTGATTATCAAGGTCAAGAAAGGGTGGCTCTCGAGACATGGGCGTTTATCTATCTACTTGAACAAATAGAGAAAGGGAGGCATGTCCTTGCATATTCAGAAGCGCTTGTTTACGAGAATAATAAAAATACAGATGTTGTAAGGAAAGTAAGGATCGCTTCATATTTTGAAATGGCTAAAGAGTTTATTAGGCTGGAGGAAACCGATTTTGAAAGAGCGAAAGATTTAAGGGCGCTGGGTTTTACGGATATGGATGCCTTGCATATTGCTTCCGCAGAAAAAGGGGGGATAGATTTTTTTATCACATGTGATGATAGGATTGTCACCCTTTACAAAAAGGAAACTCCATCGATCAAGGTCAAGATAATGAATTTATTGGAATTCGTTAATATGGAGGTGAAATGAAATGGGGCTCGCGCTGTCTGAAATAAAAGAGAAAGGATGGCATGCTTTGGTAAAAGAGCTTGGTTATGCCGGGGCGACTAAATTCATGCTTCTGTATGAACAGGGAGAAGGGAATTATGTTCAAAACAGAAGGGACATTCTGAAGGATATAACTCTCGAAAAAATCAAGGAAGACATCTTGAGGAATAAATGATGGGGTGATCATCAGGTTAAACAAACCCGGTGTCAAATGGCTTTCCTCTTAAGATATTCTGTTTTCGAGGCTTCTCACTTTACCCCCTTCTAATCAGTTCCTTCTTGATTCCCTCCACCTTCTCTCTGACCTCCTTGGTGTTCTTTTGAACTCCTCATGGTAATCCCGCGAAACACGGGACTTAAACCCATCCCTGGCGTTCTACCCTCTATGTCAACTATCGAGAACCATTTGTAAAGGTTCCCGTTTTGCCTTACAATAGCTGGGTTCGCTTCGAAAAAAAGGACGGAATGTTTCAGATGGAGCCTCTCGTCATCGTCTCAAAAGGGAAAGACCCTTACAAAACCACAAGAATAGCCCTGAAGCAATTCCCTTTCCCGAATCTCAAGGGCAGAAGGATTCTCATTAAACCCAATGCCGCCCGATTGGCATCTCCAGGGAATGGGATAACCACACATCCTCAGGTGGTTGCGGCCACCATCGATCTCCTAAGAGAAAAAGGAGTAAAGGATATCGTGGTCGGAGAGGGTTGTCTTGTTGGTGTAGATGCCCGGGCGGCTTTCGAAAAAACAGGCTTAAAAGAAATTTCAGAAGTGAAAGGAGTGGAACTGATTGACCTGGATCGATTCGATTCGATGGAAAAGGCAATTCCTGATGGAAAACTTCTAAAGAAAGTGAAGGTTTCATCCGCGCTGAAAGAATTCGACTGGGTCGTTTCCATTCCAGTGATGAAGACCCATATGCATACCCAGGTCACTCTGAGCATCAAAAATATGAAAGGGTTGCTCTGGCGGAGAGAAAAAGCCAGGCTTCATCAACTCCGCTCTGACAAGAGCATGAACCGAGGACATAAGGCGCTCGATCTTGCCATTTCAGAGATGGCCACAATTCTCATGCCTGACCTCACGATTATTGACGGCACGGTGGGAATGGAGGGAATGGGACCGGCTTACGGAAGGCCGAAGGAGATGGGAATTATTCTGGTCAGCCGTCACGCCCTTTCTGCGGATGCAGTGGCTGCACGGTTGATGGGATTTCATCCGGAGAGCATTCCTCACCTCAAACTCTGCTCGGAGTTGGGGATGGGAGAGATTCAACTTCAGAAGATCTCGATCAAACCGAAAAACTATCTGAAATGGGAGAATCCTTTTGACCCTCCCCCCTCCCGATTCTCCATCCCCTATCCCGATGTCATGGTCTACGATGAAGGGGCTTGCAGCGCCTGCCTTTCAACCCTTATCGTCTTTCTGAAAAAATACCATTCCAAACTTACCCCGTATTATCTTGATGACAAAAAGATCCACATCGGAATTGGAAAACATCTGGATCGTTGCCCGCAGGGAGCCCTCCTGATCGGGAACTGCACATCAAAGAAAAAGAAGCGGGGCATCTTCATACAGGGATGCCCTCCGGTCGCCTCACACATCGCGAGTACTTTGCTCGGGAAAACCAGGAAGGCGTGAAGATCTGGCGATGGAATGCCAGGGTCAATTAATTAATCGATGATGTTTTTAAACCCAATATGTTGTATGATTATTTCTTGTTTTAATTCGATTTAAATCATCTCATTGAATTGCCAGTTAAAAGGAGGGTTCATCATGAATCGGAAGACCATTTTTCACATCTTTTTCGTCATTGCTTTTGGTCTCTTATCGAGCGCTGAAGTTTTCTCTCAAACCCGGCTGGTGGTGAAGTCGGCAAGAGCGGGAACCTCTTACTACTCTCTGGCCATGGGAATGGCAAAAGCCATGATGACCGTCCCCGGGATTGAGGCTTCTGTTGAGGAGAGCCTCGGCTCGGTGGCCAATGTGAAGGAGGCGAAGACACGAAGCCAATTTATCTTCACCTCCACCTCGGATCTCATTGCACAGGCTTTGAAAAAAACAAAACCTTTTGAAGAGGGTGGATATGAAAGGATTCGAACCCTCTGGGCCATCCCCGGAGTCACGGTTCACTGGGTGGTGAGAGAGGACAGCGGCGTTAAGACGATTCGCGATCTTGAAGGCAAGAGATTCATCCCGGGAGGAATCGGCACAGCCACTGAAAGGTTGACCAAGCTCATTCTGAAAATCTATGATCTTGAAGGAAAGATTGATCTTCCCGCCGTGGATTTAAAGGAGGGGGTCGATGCCGTGGTCAATCGCAGGGCGGTTGGGTTCACCACCGGCAGCCCTTTTCCAACGCCCATGGTCATGGAGATCACCGCAACCACTCCTGTCCGGCTTCTTGAGATGGGGGAATCAGAGTTTAAGAAGCTTGCCGAAGTTGATCCGACCTATTCATCAACCACGATCCCATCAGGAACCTACAAGGGAGTGGATTACGACGTGAGAACCGTTGCCTCCCCTGTTTTAACCTATACCACGGATGACCTTCCTGAAGAGATTGCCTACAGATTGACAAAGGCTTTCTGGGAGAACAGAAAGATTCTCGCTGATGCCCACCCCATCGGGAAGGTCCTCGCTATCAAGGGAGTGAGATATGGAGTGGCAAAAGTTCATCTGGGCGCACTTAAATATTATAGAGAAACCGGAGTCGATATCCCCCCCTCTATGAAGTAGACCCTGTTGTTGTATTTAGTGTCTGTCCATAAACCACGGTTTTTTAAAAAGTCGTCTTTCCGGCGAAAGCCGGAATCCAGTGTTTTCAAGGGTTTCTGGATGCCGGATCAAGTCCGGCATGACGGAAAAAGACGTTTATAAACAGACACTATTTAATTCGGCGCAGGGATTTACCTCGTTAGAAGGTTACGGTTACGAAGCCCCTGCCTACCGGCCCCGGTCCCGACCGAGGGCGGGGCAGGCAGGCGTTTCGGTTATTGGTTAAGGTTACGTGCAAAGGATTAAGAGACGATAAACGTAGCCTTTTATTAACGATACGGGCATCCTTACCGTTGCCGTTTTACACAGCCTTTATTTCTGGAATTTCTAACGGGGACAGGTCACCGGGAAGTCCAACTTTTCCTGTTCCTCCATTTCTTCAGATCATGGGAATAATTGACAAAACCCTCCCCTCCATTATCCTCATCTTCTCCGCCCTCCTGGCCATCTTCTCCCTTCTTCTGCCCGTTTATGCCTTCATCCCGAATCTGATTGAGAGGTCGATCCATTTGGGTCTGGCCATTCCGATCATCTTTTTAGCCGGAAAACAAACGCAGAGGAGATGGAGGTTCTGCCTTAATTTGCTTTTGGCCCTTTCTGGGGTCTTTCTCTGCATTTATATCATCGTCGATTTTGAAGGGGTGCTCAATCAGTTTGGAATTGTCAAAAACCGTTTTCAGACATTGATGGGCCTGGCAATGGTTCTGATCGTATTGGAATCTGCGCGAAGAACGATCAAGCCTGTGCTTCCTGCAATCACCCTTCTCTTTCTGCTCTATGCCCTCTACGGACATCGTATTCCGGGCTATTTCGGCCATGTGAAGTACGACCTCTCCCAGGTCATGGGGATGCTCTATCTGACGACCGGAGGCCTCTGGGGCCAACTGACCGGGATCTCCGCCAACATCATCGCCATCTTTGTTTTCTTCGGTGCATTCATCGGTGCGACAGGTGGAGGAACAGGGTTTACAAAAATCGCTCTCAGGCTTGCCGGGAGATTGAAAGGCGGGCCGGGCAAAATGGCTACCGTGTCCAGCGCCCTGTTTGGAACCATCTCAGGAAGCGCTTCTGCCAATGTGGTTGTGGATGGAGCGTTCACGATCCCTCTGATGAAGAAACTGGGGTTCAGGCCTCCCTTTGCTGCAGCCGTGGAGGCTGTCGCCTCAACAGGAGGCCAGATCATGCCTCCCATCATGGGAGCAGGGGCCTTTATCATGGCCGAATTGACCCAGACGCCCTATCTCAAAATTGCACTGGCCGCTACCCTGCCGGCTATCATCTATTTCTTCACGGTCTGGATGGGAATCCACTTCTTCGCCATGCGGGACGGCCTTCGCGGCCTGGAGGCAGAGGAAATCCCTTCCTGGCCGGAAACTCTCAGGGCAAGCAGTTTCTTCTTCCTCCCTCTGGCCGTTTTGATATTTCTCCTCCTCCGTCACTACACTCCGCAATATGCCGCCTTCTGGGCTGCCCTCAGCGCCCTTCCCCTCGCCTTCTTTACACTCGATTGGAAATTTGATCGAACCTTCCTAACTAAAATAAAGGGAGCCGTGCTGGAGGGCGCATCCCAGGTTGCGATGATTGCAAGCATCTGCGTCTGCGCCCAGATCATCATCGCCATTCTCTCCTTAACCGGCTTGGGCGTGAAGATATCCACCTTTATCATCGATTTCAGCGGAGGAGCCCTCCTTCTCACTCTAATTCTCACCATGGTGACCTGCGTTGTTCTTGGGATGGAAGTTCCGACAACCGCTGCTTATATCATGGCCGCTGTGGTAGCCGGTCCGGTGCTCATCAAACTTGGCATCCATCCGGTTGCGGCACACCTCTTTATCTTCTACTTCGCCATCCTCTCAGCCATCACTCCTCCGGTCTGCGGCGCCGTCTTTATCGCCTCTGGGATAGCCCAGACCGATTGGATGCAGACCGCCCGCTATAGCCTGAGGTTGAGCTATGCCGCCTTCCTCTTGCCTTTTGTCTTTATCTACGACCATTCCCTTCTTCTCATCCAGGGGAGCATCTTCGACACATTTCTATGTCTCATCCGAACAACAATGGCCATGACCCTTTTGAGCGCAGGTTTTATCGGACAGTTTCGAAGAGAGTTGAACCTTTCAGGAAGGTTGATCGTGCTGGCCCTGGGAACGCTATGGATTGTCAATCATTGGCTCTGGGATCTGCTGGGCCTCTTGGGAACGATCCTCATTGTCAGAGATCGGAAATGGATCTATAAAAATTGACGCCGTGAGGGGATGAGATTAACCGGCAGGATGTTCGATGAAGGCATCCCTCAGGAGTTTGCTCTGCCTTAAGAAGGCCTGCCGGGGGTTCTTCGTAATCTTCATCAACGAGATCTCCTGTGTGATCAATCTCGTGACGTTCAATATATAGGTATCCGGTTTCTTAACTTCCCTCTGATAGAGAGGATGTTGTTGATTAATATAGATCACCGTGCCCTCTGTAAAACATTCCGCCCCATCTTCTCCAAAATCATCGAGGCAGACAGAGACTCCTGTTTCTCCAAACTTCGTCCTCTGGATGACGGCATTGGGAGTTAGCCGCTTCACCTTGGGCGATTTCTTCCTTGGCCTCTTCTGTGGAACGGGTGACCCTCCATCTTCAATCTCCTTGCCTTCCCCTGAAGCCTGATCCCCTTCCGCTTCCTTCCTATCCGACTTCTTTGATACAACTCCAGCCCCTCCCATACCTTCACCCTTCCCTGCGAGAGGAATGGCACCAAAAGGAGAGAGGTCCGGATTTAAGGCAAGCGCCCGATGGATTCTCTGTAATGCCTCTTTCAATGCCTTGCCGGCCTTCTGTTTCTCTTTCCGGCCTGCCAATCTTTTGAGGATACCATCCACCTCCCGGATGACCTTCTCCATCACCCTCTGAAAAGCCTGGTACTGGGGGGTATCAAGGATGAACCCTGAGCGGTCTGTGGTGACCTGAAGAAAATCGGCATAGACCTCCCCCCGAATCCTTGAAACGACCTTTCCCCAATGTTCCAATCCAAAAAGTTCTCGTTTGATCGTCACCTGTTTCACTTTGACTTCGATCCCTAATTCTACAGGAGAGGCAGTAGATGAAGGCAGGATAATAATCTCTCCGTGGACAGGGCCGAAATCAGTGCCTTCAAGAAAAGGAATCCGGTGTCCGCTCAGACTCCTCGGGGTAATCCTCATTCCATTCAGTCTGACAACAAAATTGGCCACCTTTAAAGGAGTCCCCTCAACGATCCTCCGGATGACCTCATCAGGATCAAACTCCCTGGTTAGCCTGAGAAGGGTGACTGTAGTTCCATCTCCCCTCTCCCGTTCAGGAGAAAAAACCTGAAGAGGCAAGTTCCATTGGCCTCCCTCCTTTTCCCATTCCTTCTTGTCAAAGGTCACCTTAGCAGCAAAATCGCCCCTCTGGGTATGGACCTCAAAACACTCACAGGCAGAGAGGCTGGCAAACTTCCCGATGCCGAATTGCCCGATCAGGTCCCGATGAAAAAGAGGCGATCTCGCCTTGCTCACCTTTTCCGTAGAACCGATATTGAAATATTGCTTCAAACCTCCCCTGTCCATTCCCGTGCCATTGTCTCTGACCTCAATCATCTGATCGGTCATCTTAATATCGACCTCTGTGGCGTCGGCATCATAGGCATTGTTGACCAGCTCCCGGATGAGCTCAATGCTCTCCGAATAGAGCCTTTCCCCGATGGTGATCAGATGGCTTTTATCTACGGTAACAGGAAGGTATTCCATGAATTTATGACCGGATAGTCACAACGGAGACACGCGAATGGCTGCTCCTCAAGATGCCTCTTTTTTTACTCTTCCTCCGTGCAGTTCAGTGCTATTTCGATGCTCATTCATATCCCCACGGAACTCCAAAAGTCTCATTTTAAATTTTTCATGTTCTTTCAGGCTCTCCTCGATATGCCTGTCCAGCTTTTCAATAATCATATAGATACCTTTGATGATCGTATCAAACTTCTCCTTTACATCCTCCAATACAATTTTTAGTTCGTCCGACATGACGACCTCTCATAATAGAGTTGATCCTACCCTAAATCTTTCCAACCTTCCTGTCAACTCCAAAAGTTCATTGAACCAATAAAAAATAAAGGGATTAGTCATTTTGCTAATCCCTTAAAATTCTTTGGTGGTCCCAACGGGGGTCGAACCCGTGTTACCGACGTGAGAGGCCGGTGTCCTAACCACTAGACGATGGGACCCTTAAAAAAATCAATTAGCAATGATCAATTAACAATTAGCAATTTTCAATAAAATCCAATCGATTATTACTGAAAATAACCGCCTTGCCATCGAGTTCAAATTAACTCACAACCCTTCAAAAATCAAGAGATTTCTGAAAAAGTCCAGAAATCTCTGATTACACCCCTGCCTACCGGCAGGCAGGGATTAAGACAGATTACACAGATTAGAAATGGATTGATAGGTAAAGGGAAATCCGTGAAATCATTTTTAAAATCTGCGTCATCAGAGAGCGAAATATAGTTTTTCATAGCTCTCATCAAGCAAAAATTGAAAAGAGACCGATTTTTTCTTATAATTGCTCTGAAGGCAAATCCTTATGATTCCCATCCGAGATGCAATTCGATCAAGAACCTTTCCAGTGGTCAATGTCCTGATCATTGCCGCCAATATCCTTGCCTTCTTCTGGCAACTTTCCCTGGGTCCCCAGCTGAAAGAGGCTTTCCTCCTCTATGGAATTGTCCCAATCCGGTATTCCGATCCTGGCCTTTCGGCCCAATTTACAACCTTTGAACAGGTCTTTCCCTTCATCGCCTCGATGTTTCTGCATGGCGGTTTCATGCATATCCTCGGCAATATGTGGTTTCTCTATATCTTCGGAGATAACATCGAGGACAGGCTCGGTCATGTTCGTTACTTCATCTTCTATCTCCTCTGCGGAATTGCAGCGGGGGTTATCCATCTTTACACCAACTGGGATTCCAACCTTCCTACCATCGGAGCAAGTGGCGCCATATCCGGCATCATGGGAGCTTACCTCCTCCTCTATCCCCGCTCTAAGATTCTGACATTGATACCGATCTTCTTCTTTATCCAGTTCGTTGAAATCCCCGCCTTTATCTTTCTTGGTTACTGGCTACTCATCCAACTGTTTTCTGCAAGCCTCACACCTAAAAATGTCGGAGGCATAGCTTTCTGGGCCCATATCGGTGGTTTTGTCGCCGGCCTCGTCTTCATTAAGATATTTGATCTTGTTCCCAGGATCGGCATGGGTCAGGGACTCCGCCATTATACCGATAGGAAGGCCACGCCTCGCCTTCAGTCCATCTCTCCTCAATCCTCTCCGGAAGAATTGGATCTCCATGGAGAGATCATGATCACAGCAAAGGAGGCTGTTCGGGGAACCAGAAAGCTGATCGCCATCCCTCAGGGATTGAAGAAGAGGAATATGATCGTCACAATTCCCCCGGACGTTCGGGAAGGAACACGATTGCGTCTGAAGGGCTTGGGCCGTGTGGACCGTGAGGGCAACCGGGGAGACCTCTTCCTCGAAGTCCGGATTTTAGATTAACCCTCCATCCAATCGCACCTTTCCCGGCACCCTCCTGATCTTCCGGGGAGCTGCCCTCCAGATGTTAAGACAGGCCAGGAGGGCACAGAGGATCATCGCAATAAAAACCGGGACATAACTTCCCGTCACGTCATAGACAAAACCCGCAACCCATGCCCCAAACGCCCCTCCTGCTCCCACAAAGATCATGAGCGTCCCAAAGATACTCCCATAGCTCCGCCCCTCAAAAAAATCAGCGGCAATTAAGGGAGGAAGGACCGCCGTCACCGCATATCCCATACCAAATGAGACGGAATAAAAGTAGGTTAGGGCGGCTGAAGGGAAAAAATGGAATAGGATAAGAAAGATCATCCCTAATATTGAAAAGGTGATCCCGATGGTATAAGTTATTTCCCGTCCGATCCTGTCTGACAAGACCCCCCAAAGAATCTTGCTCCCCAGGCTCACGATGCCTACAATACCCACGATATAAGAAGCAAAAAGGGCCTCCAAATGATGATCCACGAAAAAAGCCACCTGATGGGTGAAGATGGCTTGAGTAATCAAGTTGCCTAAAAAGAAGGAAATGCCCAAAAACCAGAACGGTTTCGTTCGGATCGCCTGTCGAACTGTCCAGGACTGTGAAGTCCATTTTTCATCGACAATGAATGGATCTTTGATGACCGTGTGTGCACTTCCTACCTCAAGGAGAGGATCTGAAATAGTTTTGGGAGGTCTTTTTAAAAACGCAATGGCCATGGAGATGACGATAACGGGAATAAAGATCGCCATGATTCGATAGGTCATCCTCCATCCTACACGGGTGATGAGATATTGTACGGAAGGAACGCAAACCAAAATTCCAACCCCTATTCCGGAGGAGATGATGCCCATCGCCAATCCCCTCTTCTCCTTAAACCAGGACTGTACGATCGTGATGTTGGGCACCCATCCGGCGGCGCCCAATCCCACCGCAGTGATGACACTGAAAAAAAGATAAAATTGCCACCAGGTCTGAATCAGACTGCAAAGGGCGAGCCCTATTCCTAAAATCAGCGATCCAATGATGATCACCTTTTTCGGACCGATGGAATAGACCATGCTCCCTGCAAAAGGGCTGATTAAACTGCTCACGATGATAAAAAAGGAGAAGGCGCCGGCGCCAACCGAACGGCTCCAGCCAAACTCTTTCAAAAGAGCCACGAAGAAAACCGAAAAGGCATACCAGATCCCAAAAACGAGGGCTAAGGTGATGAAGCAAACGCCAACAATAACCCAGCCAAAGTGAAAAGTGTTTTCCTTTTTCATAAAGGAGCGATTCCCTCTCCGATAAAGTTACTTGGAGGGAAGGCGGGTTGTCAATGAAAAAAGATTTGAAATCGTTTGCTGAAATGGTTAATTTAAATGGGTTCCATCGTAAGAGGTATCAGTCATCGTAAGGAGAATCTAAATGCCACATAGAAACCCAGAGCGAAGCGATCTTAACGCCTTTTTCGATCCCCGGAGTATTGCTGTGATTGGATCATTGAAAGAAGGATTCTTTGGCGGCTATGTGGTAATCAAGTCTCTGCTCAATGCCGGTTTTAAGGGAGAGATTTTCCCCGTTAATCCCTCTTACAAGGAGATCTGGGGATTAAAAGTCTATCCCTCGATTAAAGATGTCCCGCAAAAGATAGATCTCGTTCTCATCATCACTGGTGCCAGGTCTGTGCCCGGAATCCTGAGAGAGTGCATAGAGAAAGGAGTGAAGGCTGCCATTGTCGTCTCGGATGGGTTTGCGGAAAGGGATGAGGAAGGAAAACGGCTCCAAGTGGAAATCGTGTTAATTGCCAGGCAGGGGAATCTTCGGATCATCGGACCCAATACCGCAGGCGTTGCTAATCCCTCAAAAGGTGTCATTCCAAACCCCTATGAAATGGGATACAAAAAGGTCAAAGAGGGAGCCATCGCCATCTGCGCCCAGACAGGGATGATCAATCCCCAGGCATTTCCCTATGGCGATCTTGGCTACGGGGTGAGTAAAATATGCGATTTCGGGAATAAGGCAGATGTGGATGAATGCGATATCATGGAATATCTCGAAAATGATCCTGCCACAAAAGCGATCGCCCTGTATCTTGAAAGTATTAAAGACGGCCAAAGATTTCTGAAGGTTTCAAAAAAGGTGACCTCAAAGAAACCCGTCCTCATCTTAAAGTCGGGCAGAACAGAACAAGGGGCTCACATCTCTGCTTCTCACACCGGTTCCCTTGCTCAAGATGATCGCATCTTTGATGCAGCCTGCAGACAGTCTGGAGTCATCCGTCTGAACACTTTCCGGGAGTTATTTGAATTGCCAAAAATCTTTGCCTATCAACCCCTGCCAAAAGGGAATCGACTGGGAATCATCACCTTCACCGGCGCGGTGGGGGTTCTGGCCATTGACGAGGGAGCGAAATACGGTCTCTCCGTTCCTTTATTATCTCCCGGAACGAGAAAAAAATTGGATGCCATCTTCCCGGGTCTGGGAAAGAGAATCGTCGATATCGGGCCACCGATGGCTGTGGTCAATGATTATATGTCCATCTATTCTGAAATTCTGAACACCGTGACCGTTGATCCTTGTATTGACTCTATCTTAAATGTCATCTGGACAGGCCCTTCCGGCGAATTCATGGAGGAATATCTAAAAATCTACAGGGGATTGCAGGGGAATCGGAAACCGATCGCCTCATGGGTCTATGGGCCGAGAGTTCACTATGTCAACGAAATGACCTGTCAACTGGAGGATATGGGTTTTCCGGTATTCCCGGATATCGAGATGGCCATTAAAGCGCTGGGAAAGGCGAGCCAATATGCGAAGACGAAGGGAGGAAATCGATGAAGAAATCCGCGACGATCGTGCAATTAAAAAAAGAGGGAAGACTGATCCTGACCGAATTCGAATCCAAAAAGTTCCTTAAACGGATGGGAATACCCGTGGTGGAAACCAGACTGGCCAATACTCAAAAAGAAGCCGTCCTGTTGAGCCGGAAAATAGGTTTTCCTGTTGCCCTCAAAATATCTTCCCCTGAAATCACCCACAAAACCGATTCCGGTGGTGTGAGGTTATCTCTCAATAATATGAAAGAGGTAAAATCGGCTTATCACGAAATCACAGAAGGTGTTCTAAAACAATATCCCAATGCGTCCATCCAGGGAGTATCCGTGCAAAAAATGGCGAAGCCTGGAACGGAGGTGATTGTAGGCACGAGCAAAGATCCCCAATTCGGGCCGGTCATCATGTTTGGCCTGGGTGGAATTTTTGTGGAGGTCCTCAAAGATGTCTCTTTCAGGATTATCCCGCTGAGTCGAAAAGATGCCCTGGAGATGATCGAAGAGATCAAAGGATATCCGTTGCTTCAGGGTTACCGGGGCAAGGAATCAGTTGATATTCCGGCTTTAACAGAGATCATTCTGAAAATATCCAGAGTGATGGAAGAGCACCCGGAGATCAAAGAGCTTGAACTCAACCCCATCATCGCTTACAAAAAGGGAGCCCTCGCCGTTGATGCGAGAATCATTCTGGAAGAGAAAGCATCTCTATAATGAGAGCTCTGAAAAACTACTACTCGCTCTCTGATTACACAGATTTCAAAAATTGATTCCACAGATTCTTCTTTATTAATCAATGCATTTCAAATCTATGTAATCGGTTCCTAATCGGTGTAATCAGAGATTTCTAACCTTTTCAGAAATCTCACAATAATTTCCTGAACTCCCCTGAAATGGGAACCCGCTTGCCCGTCTTTGCATCATAGAAGAAGATGATCTGATATCCCTGGGCGATGAGTTGACCGGTCGTTTTGTTGATAAACCGGTAATCGAGCTTCGCATACCCCTTCTCCAAATGATGGTCTCCCACCGTCACACGAATTTCGATCCGGTCGTTCAGATAGGCCGGACTCATAAACCGTAAATTGGTCTCGCCCACCAGAAACCAGGGAGAAAGGGCCTCGCTCATGTCGAGATGATCGACCATCATCCGCTCTCTTGCCGTGCAGGCCCAATAAATGTAACTTCCGTCGTAGGCAATCCCTGAAGTCGTCGTATCGATTGGCGTCACCACATGTTCATAAACATATTCAACGGCCATCTTCATTACCTCCTTTCTTCGGTCTCTTAAACAAAAATCCCTATTCTCTTCTAATAAAAAGGGGATGCAATTCTGTTCCAAACCATACATTCAACCTATGGATTAAAGATCGAGAGAACTTCCACAATAATTTATAATGTACTGAAAAGGAGATGGGTTGTCAATAAGGATTGCCTGACTAATGAAGGAAAAAGGATCCGTGGGTAAATGATCCGATTTAAATAATTCAGATCTTTTCCATCCTTCCTCTCAACACGTGCTTGAACGCATCGACCACCTGGGGATCGAACTGCTTGCCTGTATTTTTAATGATCTCTTCCATCGCTTCCCAGGGGGGGATTCCTTTGCGATAAGGGCGGTCACTGGTCATCGCATCAAAGGAATCGGCCACGGCAATAATACGGGCGCCTAAAGGAACTGCGGTTATCTCTCTCTCCGGATCCCCGATAGCCTCCGCGAAATACTTGTGATGTGAAACAACAATGGGGACGACTTCCTTAAGGACCGAACCCACGGAAGTGAGGAGGTAGGCACCTTTTACCGTATGCTCCTCAACGAGGTCTTGTTCCTCCGTTGTCAATTGGGCTGCCTTGCGAAGGATCTCGCCGCTGATTTCAACCTTTCCGATATCGTGGAGTAAACCCGCCACGCGAACATTCTCCACTTCTGCCCGTGGCAGCTCCAGGGCAATCCCGATCTCCATGGCCAATTCCGAGACCCGGACCGAATGGCCTTTGGTATAACGATCCGTGGATTCGAGATATTTGGAGAGAATTTCTAAAACTCCGATGTAAGCATTTTTTAAGTCTTTCATGCGGCGTTCGTTCTGTTCATAAAGCGTTCCCACCGCAATGCTTGACAGAATAAGAAACCCACCCCATGACAAAATCTGTATAACGCTTTTGAAAAGATCCTGTTTCCCGAAGAACCCGTCCGGGAAAATCAATGCGGAGATGACAACCATAAGAATGGAGAAGACAGCGGTGAGGACGCCTAACCGTCGCCCCAGGAAATACCCTGAAGCGAGAACTGGGAGGTAGTAGAAATTAAGCACGATCGACTTCTCTTCAAAAAGATAGGTCCCGATGAAGGCAGCCATTAGGATAATGACGATGAGAATCTTCTCAAAATGTTTAAGAATGAATTCCTTGACTCGTTCCATATTTCCCCCCTGTGACTCCACTCTAAAGAACTTACTATTTTTTATATGATACCTAATAATCGGTCTGGTATCAATAGGAAAAATAAGACTTGACCGAGGCGAAAAGATGATTTAGTAAAAAATCTCATTTTGTTGTAAAATGGATAAAAATTAGTTAGAAAATAAAACCGAATAACACGAATTACAGCGAATGACACGAATGTGAAACTATTCGTTACCATTCGTGAAATTCGTCATTTTCATCATTCGTGGGTGCCCCTCCGGGCATGACCCATTATAAAGAAGAGGAACCTTATCTATGGCCCAAACCAATTCATCGCTCCCGACGGATTTTATAAGGGATATTATCGACCAACATCTACATACCAACAGATTCGAGGGTCGTGTGGCGACACGCTTTCCGCCCGAACCGAATGGTTACCTCCATATCGGACATGCCAAGTCGGTCTGCCTCAATTTCGGCATCGCTGCACAATACGATGGCGCCTGTAATTTGCGGATGGATGATACCGATCCCAGCGGTGAATCCCTTGAATATGTTGAATCGATCATCAACGACGTCCGCTGGCTGGGCTTCAACTGGGAAGATCGCCTCTTCTATGCCTCCGACTACTTTGAGCAACTCTATCAATGTGCGGTCCAGCTACTTAAAAACGGCAATGCTTATATCTGCAGTCTGAGCGCCGAGGAGATCAGGGAGTATCGCGGCACCTTGACCGAGCCGGGCAAAGAGAGCCCTTATCGGAACCGCTCCATCGAGGAGAATTTAGACTTATTTGAACGGATGCGGGCAGGGGAATTTGAGGATGGGGCTCATGTCCTCCGGGCCAAAATCGATATGGCCTCCCCAAACATTACCATGCGAGATCCAGTCCTCTACCGCATCAAACGAGCAACTCACTACCGGACAGGGGTGCAATGGTGCATCTATCCGATGTATGACTTCGCCCACTGCCTCTCAGATTCCATCGAAAGAATCACCCATTCGATCTGCACGCTGGAATTTGAAAATAACCGCCCCTTGTATGATTGGATTTTGGACCAATTGAAGGTGAATGCTCACCCCCAGCAAATTGAATTTGCCCGCCTTAACCTCAGCTACACGGTTCTCAGCAAACGGAGACTGATCGAATTGGTGGGGAAAGGGAGCGTGACGGGATGGGACGATCCCCGAATACCCACCATAGCGGGGATGAGAAGACGGGGCTACACACCCGAGGCGATCCGAAACTTCTGTGAGCGGATCGGCGTGGCCAAGAATGATAGCATCATCGATATGGCTCTTCTCGAGCACTGCGTCCGTGAAGATTTGAATGAACGGGCACCACGAGTCCTGGGGGTACTACGGCCTCTCCGCCTCGTTATTGACAACTACCCGGAAGGCCAGGTGGAAGAATGCGACTCCCCTTATCATCCGCAGAATCCAGAGTTGGGTTCCAGGAAAGTCCCCTTCTCCCGAACCTTATATATTGAACAGGAAGATTTTATGGAGAATCCGCCCAAGAAGTTTTTCAGGCTGGCTCCTGGCAGGGAAGTCCGTCTACGTTATGGATATTTTATAAAATGTGTGAGTGTGGTGAAAAATCCGAACACCGGCGAAGTGGTGGAAGTCCATTGCACTTATGATCCGGAGACGCGAAGCGGGTTTGCACCGGATGGCCGTAAGGTCGATGCAACGATACACTGGGTATCAGCCGACCATTCAGTTCCCGCTGAGGTTCGCTTATATGATCGCCTCTTTCGGGTTGCCAATCCAATGGGGGAAGACGATGATTTTACAAAGTACCTGAATTCGAAATCGCTGGAAACCCTTACCACATGCCGATTGGAGTCGAGCCTCAAAGGTACGGCACCGGGAAGCCGATATCAGTTTGAAAGACTCGGCTATTTCTGTGTGGATTTAAAAGACTCTACGTCTCAAAGGCCTGTCTTCAACCGGGTGGTCACCCTTCGTGACTCCTGGGCCAAAATGACCAGGCAGGAAAAGAAATAGCCGACTTGATGTGCGGTATCGGGCAACGGAAATACGGTATTTCCCGTCAACGTTCCTGTTGTCAGGCTAATAATGTTTTTAAATCCTTCAGGATCTCCTGGACCGGAACAATTTCAATTTTGCCCTCATACATCCGCCTATTTCCCATATAAACGAAATACGCTTTTGCCATAGGATAATCCGCCAGGAACGATTTCAATCCTCCCAGCATGTTTGATGTTATTCTGGATGTTCTTTTAATTTCAAAAGAGAGCAACCCTTTAGGGCCATAAAGGACAAAGTCCACTTCTCTGCCGTCGGAAGTACGCCAGTATAAAATCTTATACCTAAAATCCAAAGCATCATTAAGGGCAATAAGCTCTTGAAGAAAGAGCGTTTCAAGAGCAATTCCATCCACCTCTTCCGGTGCATCGAGCGGCCCCATGGGTCTCAAAACCCTATAGACCCCTGTATCAAAAAAATAAAATTTGGGATGCACGGCAAGGCGTCTTTTGGCCTTTTTGGAAAAAATGGGGATCCGGTAACCGATCAGAAGATCCTCAAGGATCGAAAAATAACTCTCAACGACCTTTCTCTCGACATGACATTCCCGTGCTACAGAAGAAATGCTCAAAACAGACCCCTGTGAAAAACTCGCCGCCTCCAAGAATCGAGCAAAGGCTGAAAGGTTTCTTGTAAGCCCTTCCTGACGGATTTCTTCCTCGAGGTAGGTCTTCACATAAGCCTCAAGGTATTTTTTAGGATCGGGTTCTGTGTAGACACTGGGTAATTGACCATACTTAAGGGAATGCTCCAACCGAAAATCCTCTCCCAATTCAGCGACCGACAAAGGATGCATAGAAAGTGTTAATGCCCGCCCAGCCAGAAGATTTGGTCCTCTTCTTTTCAGTTTCCTGGGGCTGGACCCGGTGAGAATAAAATGATATTTCTTTGTCTCAATTAAACGGTGCACCTCATGCAAAAGATCGGGGATTCGCTGTATTTCATCAATAATGACCCAGTCCTTGAAATCAGGAGGGATAAAATTTAACAACCGTTGCGGATTCGCTGTCAAATCATTAAAGAGCTCAGCTTCCAATAAGTCGATATAGACAGCCTTTGAAAAGGCAGACTTAACCCACGTGGTCTTACCGGTTCCCCGGGGACCGAACAAAAAGAAACTTTTTGCTTTTGGGGGGCCGATCAATCTGGAATACATGATTCCATTTTACATAGATATTTGGAATTGTCAAGTAAATTTCTACAGATCTAAATCCACGGAAAGTTCACCCGCTTCACATATGCTATCGCTTGATTCTTGTAATAAAAAGGCGGGTTTAGCGCATAGAAGCTAAACCCGCCTTTTTTCATTGGCTGGGGGATGAGGATTCGAACCTCAATTCACGGAGTCAGAGTCCGTTGTCCTACCATTGAACGATCCCCCATCAACCAAACATTGCAAATTTCAAATTGAAAAATATATTAACACCAAAAAAACGATTCATCAATCGCTAAAGATCTTCCTTTTCAGGATATCTGGAAGGTTGTCTATGGGGATTTCTTCCTGGGATTTATCCGCCATATTTCTCAGGACCGCCCTGCCCTTCCTCAATTCTTCCTCGCCCAGGATGAGGACATACCGGGCGTTCAATTTGTCCGCCCGTCTCATCTGACTCTTCAGGCTCTTGCCTTCATAGTCAAATTCCGCCCTGATCCCCTCGAGATGGAGTTGATTGGCGATCCGGTAGGCCTCTTGATGAGTGTCCTTGCCCGGTGCGGCGATGAATAAGTGCGAACGCTGGATCAATCCCTTATCTTTGGGCAGAAGAGAGATTAATCTCTCCATACCAATGGCAAACCCGATCCCAGGAATATCAAGCCCTCCGATCTCCTGAAAGAGATTGTCATACCGGCCTCCGCCGGTGACGGCGTTCTGGGAGCCGAGATCATAGGAGACGACCTCAAAGGCGGTCCGGGTGTAATAATCCAGTCCCCTGACCATCCTGGGGTTTAGAATGTAGTCGAGGTCTGCCATTGCCAGGTATTCCTTAACCCTGTTGAAATGGACACTGCATTCATCACAAATGAAGTCAATCACTTTCGGGGCATCTGCTATCGCCTCCTGGCAGGTCTGGACTTTGCAGTCGAAGATCCTGAGGGGGTTGGCCTGAATCCTCCTCTGACAGTCTTCGCACAACTGGAAAGACTTTTCCGTCAAATACGCTTTTAATCCGTCTCGGTACCGGGGCCGGCAATCACGGCAACCCAGAGAGTTAATCTGAAGCTCAAGTTTTTCGAGTCCCACCCGTCGCAAAAAATGGATGAGCATGAGGATGACCTCAGCATCCACCATAGGATTCCCTACACCGAAGACCTCAGCATCGATCTGATAGAACTGGCGGTAACGGCCCTTCTGGGGCCTCTCATAGCGGAACATCGGGCCAATGCAATAGAGTTTTGCCACAGGATCGAAGGTGTAGAATTGATGTTCGAGGTAGGCTCGCGCCATGGAGGCAGTCGCTTCAGGCCGAAGGGTCAGGGAGCTGCCGCCCTTGTCCGTAAAGGTATACATCTCCTTTTCGACGATGTCAGTCGCCTCCCCGATGCCCCGGGAGAAGAGTTCCGTCCGTTCGAGGATGGGAATTCGAATCTCAGCGAAGCCAAAACTTTCAAAGACCTCCCGTACCGTCTTTTCAACAAACTGCCACTTCCCGACCTCGTCAGGGAGGATGTCGTTGAAACCTCGAATGGCCTTTATTTCCATAGAATCTGCCCTCGTCTGTTTTCATCCGAATTGTAGCGCCCCCATTGACTGAGGACGAACAAAAACCGTTCCGGTAAATATCGGAACGCCACATTTTTAATAATTTATCTTATCCGCCATAAAAAGTCAAAAAATGAAACGGTTGATTCTAAAAGAGATTTAGGGTAATTATTGTTTAATAAAAGGAGGGTTCTGTGAAGATTAACCCCCAGATCTACAGGGAATACGATATCAGGGGAGTCGTTGATAAGGACCTGACGTCTGATATCGTCCGGCAACTGGGCAAAGGGTTCGGATCTCATATGGTCCAGCTGGGTAAAAAATCGCTCGCCGTCGGAAGGGACGGAAGGCTCAGATCAGGAGCTTTCAGTGAAGCCCTGATCGAGGGCCTGTTATCAACCGGATGCAATGTGGTCAATATCGGTGTCTGCCCTACGCCGGTTTATTATTTCTCCCTCTTCCATCTGAATAAGGATGGAGGGATCATGGTGACAGGCAGTCATAATCCTCCGGAGTTCAACGGCTTCAAGGTCTCTGTGGGGAAAAGCACCATCTTTGGCGAAGAAATACAGAAACTGGGGCGACTGGTTGAGGGGGGTGACTTCATCTCTGGCAGAGGAAATCTTTCAGAAGCTAAGGTCATCCAGGCCTATCACGAATATATAAAGAAGAACATCCGCCTCGAAAAAAAATTGAGGGTCGTCATCGACGCAGGAAATGGAACGGGCGGAGTGGTTGCGGGGCCATTGCTTAAAGATCTGGGTTGTGAAGTTGAGGAACTCTATTGCGAAATCGATGGCCGGTTTCCCAACCATTTTCCCGATCCAACGGTTCCTGATAATCTCAAAGCTCTTACCAAACGGGTTTTAAAAACCAGGGCGGATGTGGGAATCGGTTATGACGGAGATGCGGACCGCATCGGAGTCGTGGACGATCAGGGGAATATCATCTGGGGCGATCAGCTGATGATCCTCTTCTCCCGTGAGATATTGAAACAGCAGAAAGGCGCAACCTTTGTGGCTGAAGTCAAATGTTCTCAGAACCTATTCAGTGATATTGAGAAGCATGGCGGAAAGGCGATCATGTGGAGAACCGGCCACTCCCTGATCAAAGAGAAGATGAAGGAAGAGAAGGCGGTCCTGGGAGGAGAGATGAGCGGTCACATCTTCTTCGCCGACCGCTATTTCGGTTATGACGATGCCATCTATGCCTCATGCCGACTCCTTGAGCTTCTTTCAAACACAGAGAGAAAATTGTCCTCCCTTCTCGCCGATGTCCCCAAAACCCACATCACTCCGGAGATCAGGGTTTCTTGCCCGGACGAGATCAAATTTAAGGTGGTCGATCAGGTCAAAAAGGAGTTGAAAAAAGACCATCCCATTATTGATGTGGATGGGGTGAGGGTCCAATTTCAGGATGGATGGGGACTGGTAAGGGCCTCCAATACCCAGCCGGTATTGGTTCTCCGGTTTGAGGCGCTGACTGAAGATCGCCTCCAGGAGATTAAGAAACTGGTGGAAGACAAGGTAAGGATTGCTGTTACAGAATTAACAAGGGCAAAAGGTTAAATTCGCAGCACGAAATCCGAATTTCGAAACAATTTCAAATGTTCAAAATCCGAATTACCGAAACACAAACCTCTGGATTTCGTTTGTGAAATTGGGCCATTTGGAATTGGGTATTGTTTCGGATTGGTCCTAAAAGGACGCTTTGCCCGATATTCGAATTTCGAATTTATAACCTGCAACGTCGAGGAGACTTCTTATTAATATCTTACATGTTATTTTTCTCGGGGTGGTTCAGGGACTGACCGAATTTCTTCCCGTCAGCAGTTCCGGCCATCTCGTCTTCTTCCAATCCCTCTTCGGCCTGAAAGAGCCTCAACTCTTCTTTGATGTGATGCTTCACTTCGGAACCCTCCTTGCAGTGGTCATCTATTTCAGGAGGGACATCGGTGGCATCATTCGTGGAATAGGATCAAAGGTCACCGGGAAAAGAAAAAATGAGGAGGGGACAAGGCTCTTCTTCTTGATTCTCGTTGCGAGTGTCCCTACGGGTTTGATGGGAATCCTTTTCAAAGATTGGTTCGAATCCCTCTTTGTTCAACCGAAAACAGTGGGAGGAATGCTTCTTGTCACTGGCACGATCCTTTATCTGACCCGGTGGGCCAAGAAGGAAGGCGGTTCCTTAGAAAAGATGAGATGGATCGATGCCATCCTCATCGGTATCGCTCAGGGAATCGCCATCATCCCCGGAATCTCACGATCTGGTGCAACCATCTCCATCGGCCTTTTCTGCGGCCTGAATAGGGAACTGGCTGGAAGATTTTCCTTTCTTCTTTCGATTCCAGCCATCCTGGGCGCCATGCTTTTAGAGCTTTGGAAAGTGGATTCCATGCCGGAACTTCAAGCGGTGTCGATCGGAACCGCCATGGCCTTTCTTGCAGGCTTTTTGTCATTGGCTTTTTTGATGAAGGTGATTCAGATAGGGAAAATATATAATTTTTCTTATTACTGTTGGGGAATCGGAGTAGTAATGATCTTCTTAGCCTAATTAGGTCAGGAGAGGATGCCCTTTTCCCTTAATAGGTGATGCCAACCGTCTAACAGGGTCTGGCGTTGTTGGTCCGACATCTCCGGATAAAATATTGGTATCGTTCAAAAGGTGAGGCATCATATTATTTCGACCGACTGGATCTGAATGGTGAAATAACCTTTGATGCCTAATTTTTCTTTCCAATATTGTTCCCATTTATCTCTTGCATATTGTCTGAT
>Ga0208244_100338_pt1 | contig 50634 bp, 36 predicted proteins | sample SubbioCR12Aug_5A_FD_184828 | JGI IMG/M metagenome (GOLD analysis project Ga0208244, IMG submission 184828) | Serpentinite rock and fluid subsurface biosphere microbial communities from McLaughlin Reserve, California, USA - CR12Aug_5A (SPAdes) | ecosystem: Environmental > Terrestrial > Deep... | reverse complement strand
CGGCTGTCCGACAAATTTTATTTCCGTATTTTTGCTCATGTTGTTTGTTGTTCGCAAAGCAAACTTACAACATGGGGTGAAACCTTCGGGGATTAACCCCTATTTTTTTTTAGTCGTTCAGTAGTGATTATTTTATATAATGGTAAAGATCAATAGTTTATGACCACCTTTTTTAATTCTTCAATTTCCTTCTGCTGATTAATAATATACAATGTTAATTCTTCAATCTTTTTAAGCAAAATAGCATTCATTTCGCCAATGCTAACGCCTTCTTCTTCAACCTTTTTTGCACTTGGAACATTAGGCAAGTGTTTATTTGCATTAATATAATCTTCGAGTTTAGATAATGACATTAAATCATAGCTATTATCAAAAACATAGTCAGGCCAATCTGCTTGATATTTAATTACGATTTCTTCAGCTACCATTACCCCTGCAACAGCTAGTTTATACCCCTTCGTATCGTCTGTGCCAATTCCAACATTTCCTCCAATTAAATTAAGGATTGTATTATGCTCTCCAATACTTTGTATATAAAGTGGTCCACTTTCATCAGCTGTATAAATATGATTATCGCTTCTTAGAAACAATGAATTACTTCCTATTTTTAAGAAGTTTGATAACTCCAATTCAGGCAAGCTAATTCCTTGTTTAATTATTAGGCTTGCACCTTCCCCTAATTCAATATTCCCATTAACGAAGAGGCTTCCTCTTACTATTGCATTACCATTAATATCTAAAAGCGAATTAGGTTCTGTGGTGCCAATTCCGATATTCCCATTTGGCATTATCCTCAGTCCTTCAATTGAATTAGCCTTAAAAACCAAAGGTTGGTTATTTATTGTTCCTATAAACTTATCAGGCTGGATTGAATTACCATTTATACTCCAGAATGCCTGTGAAGATGACTGCGCGCTAGTATTCAATGCAATTGCGCAAAAGCATGCAGTCAATGTTGTTAAATAAAACTTTTTCATGTTTATAAAATTAGGGTTAAATTGTATAATTTGTCTTTATTCATTTAAATAATGTATCACAAAACTCTTTTTCATTCCTCAATTATTCTGAAGCCAAACTACGCAATAATCAAGACAATTGAGAAACATTAGCTATTATTTATATTATAAGACTAATAGTCTAATTATTGGCGTCAAAGGAATAAACAATTATTCAAATTACAAAACAAAATTTTTGTTAAAACAAAATTTAGAATGTGTCTAAATAATATTTTCAGTATTGATGCGGATTGTAGGAAATTTCACACAATTTTATTCAAATATATAGCCTAACACCATATTTAGTTATATTGACTAATTAGATTTTTATATTAAAAGGGTGTCTATATTTTAAGTAAAGCTTTATAAGATTACTGAAAATATAAGTTTTGCTTCATTGAAGAATAATAAATGGGAGTGGTATCTCGTAAGTAATTCATTTTTTAAAAAAAATCACATATATAATGGATTGTTAAAAAAATTTCTTTGGAATATAAAGCTCAAACTCTTTAATTAGTTCAAAATCTTAATCTTAATAGAAGTATGTTTGTTAAATTACCGGTCTTTATTCAGTCTAATTCTCAAACAAAAATTCGCTTTCACCTACCAATAAAACGAAAGCGGTTTTTAAAAGTCGGGGTGAGAGGATTCGAACCTCCGGCCTCTTCGTCCCGAACGAAGCGCGCTACCGGGCTGCGCTACACCCCGAATATGATGTTTGTCAAGCTGCCAGGGCGGAGTTTATCCCGCTATAAGCGTGACTACACCCCGAATTAGGATGTAAAATTAATTATTTTCTTTGCAGTATTATACTCTCTAGATTTTTTCTGACTATCCTGTTGTGAAAGTCAACAATCCCATTGTATCTGTCTGCTTGAACAGGGGTTTCCATTATATCTCGTCGTGTACTTATAGTAATTTTATTCCCTTCTTCACTAATCTTGTAATCATATGAAAATGTTCTACCCCAAAGTATAGTATGTGGCTCGGGAATGTTCTTTATCCTAAAAGTTTCCGGAAATTCTATAGTGACCGTTATCTCTTCTGTTTCCGTAACAAAATATTCAATAGGATATCTTCTGGTTTCACTCTTAAAAGGATGTTCTTTTATTGATTCAATAAGCAATGGAAGAAATGAAATCTCATTGTCTTTAAAAGTGGTTGCATTTTTTAATGAAAACTTACCTTTTGTTATGAATACATCTCCTGGTACATCGGGTGTAATTATCTCATAATCTTTTAGGTCGAGCCCCTCGATAGAGCTGAAGTTTGTTGAGAAAAATTCCCTTCCTTTTAAATGATAATCTTTTAAAGCCAAATAACTATTGTACTGCAAATATTGATTTTCAAAATGTCCTTCAAACTCGCCTGCTTCATTTATTTTGAGAAAATAATTTTTTACAGTTTTCCTAGGTTCTGGATTAGATATGTTTATAAAGTTTGCTCTAGATGATGTTAGTATAACAGCTTTGCCATTTAATGCACGAATAGGTAAATAACCTGCAGGTAAATATTGTTCTGTTGCATCAAGAAACATATTTTTTCCGTTTTTGTCGGGCACAGCAACAATTACATAATTAAGTTCGGAAAAAGTCGGGTTTTCAGATAATTTAATATTATCCACAGTGCTCAATACAACTGGGTCGGCTGTTATCCCCATGTTTCTTAGTAAAGCGCATAGAAGTAAGTTTATTTCTGCGCTATTGCCATTGCCTCTTGAAATTACTTCAGCGGGCGTTCTTCTGGCTGTGACGCTATTGTTTTTATTCCACTTTATTTTCTTTTGCAGCTCATAATATGCTGTTTTAACATCTTTTTCAGTGTCTCCTGTAGGTGTTATATTTAATAACTCTGAAATAGCAATAGGTGCTTGCATTAAAAAGCCTCCAAAGTCATTATGCCCATTTAAAGCTGATGCAACTTCATTCCATGTATTTGCGTAATGTGTAACAACTGTATTATGGTCGTACTGTGTAATGTCCATACTTAGGAGCTCAAATGAAATGGCGGAAGCATAATTCTGAATGTTGTCGATAAGCGGCTCCGCTATTAGTGCAGGCATGTTTTTGGCAACCCATCTATATCTTGTTCCCGGAACGTTAACTTTTATTATTCCTGCATCAACAGTTTTTCCATAAACTTGCGATGTTTTTTTGTAACTCATTGATTCTGTATATGCCCTTTGAGAATTAACAGTAAGTTCCTCAAAGCCCCGATATCTTAAGCGGTAATTAAAAAAAGCTGGCAAATCAAGGTTGTACTCACTATGCTCTACAGGTATTAATGATTGAAATCTCCACTCAGGAAGTCTCCTGTAAAAATCTGAAACAATAGTATATCGGTATTCAATAACAGAACCGTTGCTAACATCCGGCAATGAATAATTTAAAGTTCTCATTTGGCTTTCGTATTCCATTACACTGCCATCTCTTTGTCTTACTCTTGTTGAACTTACTTTTCCTGATTTAAGATTGTGAACATTTGCTCGAAAATTAGTTATCGTCATTTTTGAGTTTTCTCCTTCATAATATGGGATAGATATATTTCCGTAGTCAAGGTCTTTCTCGTCAAGAATTATTATTCTGGTTGTTTGAGTGAAAATATACTGAAACTTTGCGTGAACCTGATCAACTGTTTCCATATTAAACTTACATTCACCTACATCCCCAATTACAACAGCATGAGCCCCTGGATATTTCTGCTTATATTTTTCAACATCCAAATCTTTGGCTGTGATTTTGCCATATTCAAAAACAGGCTTTTGAGAAAGGGATTGTTTTGCAGATAAAGTGATGCTTGTTGTTAAAACTATTGCAATTTTTACAATAAAAGTCCAATTTGAATTATAATTCTTCATGATGATTTCTAGTTGTCAGTTAATATTCTGCCAAAATACTAATAATTTTTAATTTCGTTGCAATGTTTGTTTGTTAATGGCAAAAATTTGAAATTACTTTATGTTTATAATAATTGACCTTATATTTGCATCTAAATAGAAATAATAAAAATGAAGATTACTGCTTCAAAGAAAGTGTATTTCCTATCTGATTCTCATCTTGGCATTCCAAATCATACAGAAAGCCTCAAAAGAGAAAAACATATTGTTTCTTTTCTTGATAGTATTAAAAATGATGCGTCTGAGTTGTTTTTGCTTGGCGATATATTTGATTTTTGGTTTGAATATAAAACTGTAGTACCGAAAGGGTTTGTGCGTTTGTTGGGTAAGTTGGCCGAATTGTCAGATAGCGGGATTAATATACATTATTTTACAGGTAACCATGATATGTGGGCTTTTAGATATTTTGAAAAAGAATTGGGTGTGAAAATGTATCGCAAGCCAATTTGTGCTAATATTAATAATAAACAATTTCTAATAGGTCATGGCGATGGTTTAGGCCCGGGCGATAATGGTTATAAGAGATTAAGAAAAATATTTGCTTCACGAATTTGTCAAAAACTATTCTCATATATACACCCTGGTTTTGGAACTAAAATAGCACTTTTCTTCTCAAAAAAAAGTAGGCTTGCTAATGGAATCTCGGATGAAATTTTTCTTGGTGAAGAAAAAGAAAGATTAATTCAATACTGTAAAGATGTTTTGAGGAAAGAACATTATGATTTTTTCCTTTTCGGACACAGACACCTTCCAATGGAGATACAAATAAAAAAAGATGTTAAGTACATCAACACCGGTGATTGGTTTAAAAATTATTCCTACGTGGTTTGGGATGGTGAAAAATTAGAATTAAAATATTTTCCTATAAACAAGTAGAGACGCCATGCTTGGCGTCTCTACTTGTTGGTATTCATTTAATGAGACGCCAGGCATGGCGTCTCTACAATCGGCAAAAAATTACCCAATTTTTTCAATCAAATCAACAACTCTGCATGAATAACCGTATTCATTGTCGTACCATGATACAACTTTCACGAAATTACCTTGCATAACTTGTGTTAATCCGCTATCAAATACTGATGAATGTGTATTGCCTATTATATCCATTGAAACAATCGGATCAATGCAATATTCAAGAATGCCCTTCATTGGACCTTCAGCAGCTTTCTTAATGGCAGCATTAATTTCTTCTTTTGTAACTGTTTTCTCAAGCTCTATTGTGAGGTCAACACAAGAACCATCACAAACAGGAACTCTCATTGCAAATCCGTCAAGTTTTCCTTTCAATTCAGGGATACATAATGAAACAGCTTTAGCAGCTCCGGTTGTTGTTGGAATGATAGACATTGCAGCAGCTCTTGCACGGCGTAAATCACTGTGAGGAGCGTCAAGAATTATCTGGTCATTTGTGTAAGCATGAATTGTGTTCATCAACCCGCGCTTAATTCCGAAATTATCATTAAGAACTTTTGCTACAGGAGCAAGGCAGTTTGTTGTACATGATGCATTTGAGTATATTTTATGCTCTGGTTTAATGTCTTGATTATTAACGCCTAATACAACAGTTGCGTCAACATCGTCAGAAGTTTTTGAAGGAACAGTAAGTACAACTTTTTTCGCGCCTGCTTCAATATGTTTTGAAATTTTTGCTCTGTCGCGGAATACGCCTGTTGCCTCAACAACTACATCTATTCCAAGGTCTTTCCATGGAAGGTTTGCAGGGTCTTTCTCTGCATAAACTCTAATCTTTTTGCCATTTACAACAAGGTAATCACCTTCTGAACTGACAGTTCCGGGGAATTTTCCATGCACTGAATCATATTTTAATAAATGTGCAAGTGTTTTGCTGTCAGTAAGATCGTTTACTGCAACAATCTCCATGTTATTTCTTGTCAGAGATGCTCTGAATGTCAATCTGCCGATGCGGCCAAAGCCGTTAATTGCTACTTTTATATTTCCCATGACTTTTTAATTTAAAATTTGTAAAGTGTTATAATGTTTTAAAAAACTCTTGTTTTAAAGTACGCAAAATTAGGGATTTTTAAACTGAAATACAAACGTTAAAAACTTTAACACAAAAGTGTTTGAACAGCGTTTAATTCTTGTTGAAAATCAGAACTAATTATATAATTTTGCCGCATTATTAAAAGCAATCATTAAAAATTGAGTTTAATAATCTTTATAAAAAGCAATCTTTAATCTTCAATCTTTAATCTTAAAATCAATGAGTACATATCTTATTGTGGTTTTAATCTATTTTGGGTTAATCACACTTATATCGTTACTTACAAGAAAAGTTGCCAGCAGATCTGCAGCCGACTATCTTGTTGCAGGTAGAAACCTTGGTGTAATTGCTTGTGCTGTGGTTGTGGCCTCAGAGTGGCTTGGTGGAATGAGTACTATTGGCGTTAGTGAAAAGTCATTCGTGTCTGGCACTATGCAGCCCATTCTGTATAATATTTCCACTGCTATCGGAATGATAATTATTGGATTTACGGTAGCAAAGCACTATCGCAAAAACAATGTTCACACTGTTAGCGAAATGCTTGAAAATCTTTTTGGCCCCAGAGCCAGGGCAATTTCAGCTATTGCATTTCTTTTTGCATATATAGTGTTAGCTTTTGTGCAGTTGCAAACAGCTTCAGCTGTTATCTCGGCAATGTTTGGCCTAGATTGGTTTTATTCTGTCTTAATTGCATCTCTCGTTATAACTTTATATACTTACTTTGGAGGAATGCATGCTCTTGCAATTACCGGAATAATTCACGTTATTGTTATGTTTTTAGGTATAGGTGTTGCCGCATGGATAGGCGTTAGCGACGTAGGAGGTTTTGCAGTTCTGAAAGAGTCCATGGTTAGTCAAGGCTCTCCTGAAAATCTATATAATCCTTTTAGTGGTGGATTAAGCTATGCCTGGAGTCTTATTCTTGGTGGAGTGCTGGGTGGAATGGCCGGTCAGGCTAGTATTCAGCCTATTTTTGCTGCTCGTACTGCTCCAATAGCTAAGAAAGCTGCAATCTTTTCGGCCTTTATTATTGCTCCTTTTGGTATAATGGTAGCACTGCTGGGACTGGTTGCCAAAACCGGAAAATACTTCAATATTACTGATGCAACAAGCCCTCTTTGGGATGCAGCTACAAATTCAATAAACCCTAAAATGGTTTTGCCAACTCTTATGACTTCTCCTGAATTTATTCATCCTGTTTTGGGAGGAATTGCACTTTCGGGGATTCTTGCTGCAATTTTATCTACTGTTGGACCGGTAAATTTTGCAGTTGTTACTATTGCTACAAAAGATATTTATCACGGAATAATTAATAAAACTGCTGTTGATAAGAAGATCATTTCTACTGCAAGAAAACTGGTTATTATTGTAAATCTTGTAACAATTCCTTTAGCGTATTACAGTACAGGTGCAATTCTTAGCATGGCTTATATCTCCTATGGTATCAGGGCTATTGGTGCTATTGTTATTATGATGGGGATTTATAAGCGAGGTTGGATAAGCACTGATGGTGTAAGATGGGCTTTTGTTGGTGGCACTATCGCTGTATTAGTTAATATAATTGCGAAAATTTCCGGATGGTGGAAGGTGGAAGATACTTACATCGCTGTTGGCGCAGCAATTGTATTTGTTATTATTGGGAATATGTATGCAAAAGCCAAGCAAAAGAATCTTATTAAAAAATCATTCGGAATAAAAATTTTCCCTAAAAAAGACATCTCTTAACCTTAATCTTAACCTTATCATGAATAATAATTCTCCATTAAAAGGACTAAAAGTTTTGGAACTTGCAAGCGTACTGGCAGGGCCAAGCGTTGGGATGTTTTTTGCCGAGTTGGGTGCTGAAGTTATAAAAGTAGAAAATAATACTACCGAAGGAGATGTTACCCGAAAATGGAAACTCCCTAAAGAAGACTCTGATACAGATATTTCAGGATATTTTTCATGTGTAAATTGGGGTAAAAAGTCTATTGCTCTTAATTTGTGCGAGGAAGATGGTCTGGAAATAGTTTATAAGCTAATTGAGAAAAGCGATATTGTCCTTGTAAGTTACAAGCCGGGTGATGCCGAAAAACTTATGGTTCATTATGAAAAAATGAAGGAACTAAATCCACGAATTATTTATGCTCATATTACTGGTTATGGTATGCAAAATCCTCGTGCAGGATTTGATGCCATAATTCAAGCTGAAACAGGTTTTACATACATGAATGGTGAGGCAGGCGGACCACCTGTTAAAATGCCGGTTGCATTAATGGATATACTAGCTGCTCATCAACTTAAAGAAGCCATTCTTATAGCTTTGTTAAACAGAGAAAGAAATGGGATAGGGCAATACATCGAAGCTTCGCTTTTCCGCTCAGGGCTCGCATCATTGGCAAATCAGGCCACTAATTGGTTGGTTGGTAATGAAATTCCTCAAAGAATAGGCTCAGATCATCCTAATATTGTGCCTTATGGAACAATATTCAAAACATCTGATGATAAAGAAATTGTGCTAGCAGTTGGAACTGAAAAACAATTTCTTACTTTGGTAAGTGAGTTGGGTAGGCTGGATTTAGTTACTAATCCTAAGTTTGCTAAAAATCAAAATAGAGTGGTAAATAAAAATGAAATAAATAGCATTTTACAAGAGTTAATTGCCAAATATTCACGCAAAGAAATTTTATCTTTGCTGTCTGAAAAGAAAGTGCCTGCCGGAGGAGTATTTAATATGCAGGAAGTTTTTGAAAGCCACGAATCAAAGGATATGATGCTTGAAAATATTTATTTTGATGGCAGGGAAATAAGGGGTGTTCGATCTGTTGCTTTTTCTTCAAATGAAAAAATTGTTGAAGAAAAATTAACGCCTCCTCCTCATTATGGCCAACATACTTTCGAAATTTTGGAAAATGTTCTTAATCTTAATTCAGATATAATTGAAAACCTAATCAAAAAAGGAGTTGTTTATGCAAGAAACCACTAAAGGCGCACACACGCTGGTAGATGCTTCAAGATTGATAATTGAAGGCCTGGCACGTGCAGGGGCCGATTCGTTTATAGGATATCCTATAACACCTGCAAATTTATTATATGCATACAGCAGTCAAAGAATGCCTTTGATGTTGCCTGCACCTGATGAAATTACTACAATTCAATGGATGACAGGTTTGGCTGCTACTGGAAAAGTTCCTGTAACTGCAACGTCATTCCCCGGATTTGCTCTTATGGTTGAATCCATTAATATGGCTTATATGATGGAGCTTCCTATGGTTATTATTCTGGTTCAACGATTAGGACCTGCCACTGGTACTGCCACTTGCGGTGCTCAGGGAGATCTTCTTCTTCTTAAAGGTATGATTTCAGGTGGACATCCAATACCTGTTCTTTGTACTTCTAATTTTGAAGATAGCTGGGAATTGTCTGAAAAAGCTGTGAAAATGTCGGTTGAATTGAGAACTCCTGTAGTGCTTCTTACATCTAAGGAGGAAGTTATGACTCACAAAAGCTTCCAACTCGATAAACTAAATGATATAATTCCGGTTGAGAAAAAATACTTCAGCTGTAAAGACAAGAATAATTGCATTTATAAATCCTATGGAGGAGACGGATTAGTTCCGGATTTTTTGCCTGTTACTCAAAATGATTGTCAGGTTAGAATTAATGCTTCTACTCATGATAAAATGGGAATTTTACAGCACTCTAACGACGAGTCTATGGCAAACACTCGCAGACTTGAAGATAAGAATCTACATTGCCTTGATAATTATACTTTCTATGATTATGATGAGCAAAAAGGTGCCGATAATCTTATTATCTCATTTGGCATAACTGCCGCTGCAGCTAAAAATGCAGTTAATAAACTTAGACACGATGGAATTAAAACTTCACTGTTAATTCCAAAAACGCTACTGCCTGTTCCAAAGCAATATCTCGAGATTATTGAAAAATATTCCAGAGTTGTTATGGCTGAAGAAAATATCAATAATCAGTTTGGTGATATTTTGTTTGGAATGAATAAGCCGGAGAAATTAAGATTTGTAGGAAATCTTGGTAAAATGATTACACCACAACAAATTATTCAGGAGGTAAAATAATGACAATACATACAGCAATTTTAAATACAGATTCTCTTCCTTTTTGTAAAGGATGCGGACATGACCTTATCGCGAAAAATACAGCTAAAGCTCTGGAAAAAATGGGTTACGACCCACTGGATGTTATTGTGGTAACTGATATTGGTTGTCATGGAATAATTGATAAGTGCCTTAATACTCATACTGTGCACGGTCTTCACGGTAGATCAGCAGCGCTTGGAGCAGGTATAGCTTTTGGCGTTGATAATCCTAATAAAAAAGTTATTGTTTTTATTGGTGACGGTGGTTCAACTATCGGTTTGCAGCATATTATGGAAGCAGCAAGGCTAAATCTACCTATGACTGTTGTTGTTCATAATAATTTTCTTTATGGTATGACAGGTGGTCAGACTTCAGGGCTTACACCTCAAGGATTTAATACTACAACTTCTTACGAAGGAAATCCATATGCTGGATATGATATTTGCGCTCTAAGTCATACTGCAGGAGCTACACTTACTTCCAGAATTATTGGCATTGGTGATTATTCCGATAAGCTTGCTGTTGCTTTCGGGACTAAAGGATTCTCTCTAATTGAAGTTATGGAAATTTGCCCAAGCTATGGAGTGAAACTTAATCCTAAAAGAAAACTTAAAGAAATAGTTGAGGAAGCCGGAAGAGAAATAGGAGAGTGGATTAATAAAAGAAATGCTTTTGAAAATCAGCAAGGTAGAAAAACTAATAATCTTTTTGCTAAAGTGCCTGATATTAAAAAAGTATTTAATAGTTATTTGAAACATCCTATGTCAATAATCCTTAGCGGTTCCGCCGGAGAAGGAGTTCAGCTTGCTGCAACATTGCTCTCTGAAGCTTCAATTCGCTCAGGGTTGTCTGTAACTCAGAAAGGTAGCTACCCTGTTACAGTTGGTGTTGGCTTCTCTACAGCCGAATTGAATTTGTCTCCTGAGGAGATATTGTTTCATGGTATTGATGTTCCGGACGTGGTTGTTATTACAAGCGCCGACGGTCTTGCTCATAATAAAGCCAGAATCAAAAACATGAAATCCGGTAAACTTTTTATTGATTCAAGTCTTACAGTTCCTGAAACCGGAGCCGAAATTATTGCTCATGATTTCAGAAGCATTGGAGCCAGAGATGCTTCCATTTATGGAGTGTTTTACTTCGCATTGAAATCCGGAATTATTAGCACTGAATCTCTTTTCAAAACGATAGAAGAAAAAGGGCTAACTGATAAGTTGCCAATGGAAAAGATAAAAGTTAAGCTCGCTGAAGCTTAATGATAATGAAAAAGCCCTGGTAATTATCAGGGCTTTTTTGGTTCTATTATACTCTTTAATACTTTCAATTCTTTTACTTTTGATTTTTCTCCGTTCTTCTCATACGAAAGTATAAGATTGTTTATCATCCTTTTTATTATGTCGAGATTGCTGCAAGGGTTAAAGTAAGGCGGGATTGGCTCTAAGTCAAGCTTTCTTAGAAAATCCTCAATTTCTTTGTACGACAAAACAGCTCCTCCACTAAATGCATTAATGTAAAATAGTACATTTTTGTCGTTTATTGTTAAAGTGTCCGGATCTAAAGATTTTGCTGTATATGCAAGCACAAAATGCTCAGGCAGATTTACTCCATAAATTGGTAGTTCGAGACTCTGAGATAGTATCATGTAAATAATTCCAAGAGAAAGCGGATTCCCCTTTCTGCTATTTAATACAATATTGATGTAAGAGTTTTGAGGCGAATGATAATTCGTATTGTCGCCTTTGAAGCCGAAAACTTCGTAAAAAATATGATTGAAAACTTTTATTTGCTCTAATGCCGTTAAATTGTCATTCAGCTCTATCCAGATATCTTTTCTTAATTTATTTATCTCATACCTGATTTCGTTCTCTGTTAGATTTGGATATTGATATCTGGCAACTATTAATGACCCCGATAAAACATCCATTTCTGTATTTAGCCACATTTCAAGATCATTACAAACCGATTCAAATTGAATTTGATGAGTAATCGTTTCAATCCTGTTTTGTATTTCCGGCTGTAATGAATTTTCCCATGCTTTTTCAAGAAGTGGGATTGCATTTTGACCTTCTTTTATCAGTTTGTCAAACACTTCTGTATAAACTGTTTCATCGGGGTCGTCTATTAAACTAATCAAGGCTTTTATCTCCTTGTTCTTTTCAACCTCATCTGCTATCATATAATCGATTTTATTAATATGATGTGAATCTTTCTAAAACTAATTTAATAAGGGTTTCTACTGATTTCTTATAATCCTTACTATATGTTTTTGCCAGGCGATTTGCAATAATTGCACATATTGTAAGAGTATTGTGTCCTAATATTTTTCCAAGGCCATATAGCGCTGATGTTTCCATCTCGAAATTTGTAATTCTGTGACCATTATAATTGAAATTTTCAATCTTTTCATTTAAGTCCGGCACTGAAAGTGGAATTCTCAACTCTCGTCCTTGTGGTCCGTAAAATCCTGACGCAGTAGCTGTTATGCCGCTTTTTAGTCCGTGAGCAATTTTTTCCAATAGCATGTCAGATCCTTTCACAACATATGGATATGTTAGTTTTTTGCCCCATTTGGCATAATCAATAAATGCATTTGAAATATCATCTTCAGTTATACCTTCTTTATAATCATAAAAATTTAGCAAACCATCAAAGCCCATCCCGTGTGTAGATGCAACAAAGCTGTCTACTTCAATATCAGCTTGAAGAGCGCCAGAAGTGCCAATTCTAATAATATCTAAACTAGTATGTTTGTCTTTTGCTATTCTTTTTTCTAAGTCGATATTCACTGCAGCGTCAAGTTCATTGATGGCAATGTCTATATTATCTGTTCCAATTCCTGTCGACATTACAGTAATTCTTTTTCCGTTAAAATATCCTGTATGTGTAACAAATTCTCTGTTTTGAGATTTGTGCTCTATCTTTTCAAAATGCTTTGAAACTGTTTCAACCCTGCCTTGATCGCCTACTACAATAACTTTTTGTGCAATGTTTTCAGGCTTTAATTTTATATGATAAATGCTTCCGTCTGGATTTAATATCAGTTCCGATTCTTTATAAACTTTTTTCATAAACTTTGTATTTAGTGTTTATTTTTAGAACTAACAAAAATAATGAGAAAATAGCATAATACCTAAAAACAGGCTTACTATATAACTTGACGAGTCGTTTTCTTAAGTATTTTTGCAATAGTATAAATCAATAACACATATATGAATGCCGAAATTATTAACATAGGAGAGGAGCTATTAATAGGGCAGGTTGTAAATACAAATTCATCTTGGATGTGTCAGAAGTTGAACGAAATTGGCGTTAGGGTTAGATATGTTTCGGTAATATCTGATGTTGAAGAAGATATTTATAATGCAATTGATGTTTCTTTGAAGAGGTCAGAAATTGTTATTATTACCGGTGGTCTTGGCCCAACAAAAGATGATCTTACCAAAGATGTTTTAGCTAAATATTTCAAAACAAATCTGGAAATAAATGAAACGGTGCTTAATGATATAGTCTCATTTTTCAAAAAAAGAGGTATGCCGCTTACAGAACTTAACAGGTTGCAATCTTCGGTTCCTGTTGGGTTCGGATTTATCAGAAATCCGGAAGGAACTGCTCCCGGACTATTTTATCGCAAAAATGAAAGATTTTTAGCTGCTCTGCCAGGTGTCCCTTTTGAAATGAAATATATGTTCGAAAATTTTATTATTCCCGAGTTAAAAAGTAAAATTCGTGATGAATATATTGTTCATAAAACTATTCTTACACAAGGCGTTGGAGAGTCTTTTCTCGCGGCTCTGATTGAAAAGTGGGAAGATAATTTGCCCAAAAATATTAGTCTTGCATATTTACCTTCAGCAGGAATAGTTAGATTAAGACTTTCCGCTGCAGGAAGAGATAAAAAACAACTGCAAAAAGATATTGCCGCTGAAGTGGCTAAATTAAGAAAGCTTATTCCGGAATATATTTTCGGATATGATAATGATACTTTGGAGGGGATATTAGTAAAGCTACTTGCAAAAAATAATCTTACTTTGGGGATAGCAGAAAGTTGCACAGGAGGTTATATTTCACATCTTATTACGAGTATTCCTGGTAGTTCTGCTTGTTATAAAGGCTCAATAACTTCTTATAGTAATGATGTTAAGATAAATCAATTATGTATTCCTTTTCAGCTAATTGACAAATACGGTGCTGTGAGCAAAGAGGTTGCTGTTGCAATGGCTGAAGGAGTTAGAAAAGTGTTGAAAGTCGATTATTCTATTTCTGTTACAGGAATTGCCGGCCCGGGAGGAGGTACAAAACAAAAGCCTGTCGGACTGGTATATATAGCTGTGTCTTCTGATAAGGAAACTATAGTTGAAAAGTTTTTATTTGGTGATCGAAGAGATAGAAATATTGTGAGAAGTTCAGTTACTGCTCTTAATATGCTTAGAAAGCAAATAAAAAAGGCTGTTTAGTAAAACAGCCTTTTTTCATTATGATAGATATATTTTAGCTTTTGTCTTTATCTTGATTAGCTTTTTCTTCAGCTTCTTTTCTTCTTGCTTCACGTGCTGCTTCAATCGCTCTTTCACGCATAAGTTCACGAACATGCTCCTGTAGTGCAGTGTCTTGTTGGTAAGAACGAAGTATTTCCTGATATAATGAAGAGTTTAATCCATTTTCTTCAAGAATCATTTGCATAGCTGTTTGCATGTCGCGTTGATGCTGGCTAATGACTGGCCCAACATTGTTAAATGCTTCAATTTCCTCGTCTGAGAAGGTTCCACTCTGTAATGCTCCAATCTGAGATGCGCGTGCAATCTGATTGTAACGCTCCATTGTTAGGTTGTGCTCAACTATTGAAGCTTCAATTTTTTCATTATTTTCTTTTCTTAATTCACTAATCTCTTTGTTTGAGTCAATAAATCCAAGAAGAGATTCGTTTGAATATTTGAACTTGTTTTCCTGCTCATCAATTGCTAATAGATTAAATGGGAATACTGCCAATAGTAAAATTGCAACAATAACTTTGAATAATGATTTGGTTGACATTGTGATTTTTTTTTGTTAATTTTTAATTTTTCGACTTGCAAAGGTAGCAAAATTTCACCAACTACCTGTTAAAAAATGATAAAGGATTAGTTAAGTGCCTATCCAATCATCTGATTTATAGGTAGGTTGAATTCTTCAACCATCTTGATATTCATATCTTCCAGCCTGTTCAAAATCGGATTGTAAATTTCCGGAATCACAGGTATGTGCACTCCTTTGGCTTTAATATCTCCTGCCAAAATCATTTCTACTCCAACAGCTGCGGGAAGAGCAACTGTTCTGGCAACAGCCGTGTCAGTTGCCAATGTTCCAAAGTCAAGCATAGAAGATTTAATAACTTCTTTCTTTCCATCAGAGTTCTTAACAAGGAAGATATGTTGCATTACAACCATGTCTCTCTCATTTCTTCCAAGTTCCATTTTAGAAATCATTAAGTCAGAGGTAATCTCAAATGGAGAGTCGGTTTGTCTGTTCATAGGTCTATGGTCAAACACTCCAAGCCACTCTAGCGCTTTTAAAGAATAGGCATCATCACTAATATTTAAAAATTTTGCCGATTTTCTTATAATGTCTGCGGAACTGTCTGCCCCAATTAGCATCGCAACCATTTCAGCGTAAGTTTTTCCTGTAAAGTCATAAGAGTCGGATGTTATTAGTTTAAGGGCTTTCATGGCATCAAGAGTTTCGCACCAGCCCGGATACCTGAATGTTCCCCTCATAATAGTGCTTGTTTCCTGAATTCCATAAATGTCGATATATGAAACTGAATCTCTGTTTGGGTATATTTCAAGTTTCCCAACTTGTGGAAAATCGACAGTCAATGGATTTTTAAACAAGTCTGCAGTTGGGACATTAATATTTTTCCAATGTTTAAGATAATTAGCTTCATTGTTTCCTGCCATTACAACACCCTTGGGGCTCCAGGAAAACTTATATCTAAACGGGTTGTCGGCTGCTTCAGGAGCTGGCAATGCGCCACAAATTGAATAAAACTCTTCAATTTTTCCGCCTTTTGCATGTACATTGTCTATAATTCTCAATGCCGACATATGGTCAATTCCCGGGTCAAGTCCAAGCTCATTAAGAATAATGATATCAGCGTCTTTAGCTGCAGTATCAAGTGCTTTCATCTCAGGCTTAACATAAGATGTAGTAACCATATTTTTCTTATGTTTTATGCAATATTTAGCAACTATTACATGAAACATCCAAGGCAAAAGGCTAACAGTAATGTCGTGTTCTTTTACCATAGAGTCTAATGCAGTCTCGTTATCAACACTCCATTGTATAGCCTGAGAATTTTCATAGCCTTTGGTTAGCTCTTCAGCTTTTTCTTTTACAAGATCAGCAACTGATACAAAATATCCTTGCTTTAATAAGTATGTTACAATTGGTCTTGCAACCATACCGGCGCCGAGTATAAGTACTTTTTTCATTTTGTTGAAACTATATTTTAGTAGAATGATTTATTTTATAGGTATTTAGAAATGTATTCAAAGTCGGGAGTTAGCTTTCCGTTTTTCAGAATCAACGCTCTTTTAACGAAGCCCGGCAAATTTAATTCAGACAATGGTGCTGCAAAATCGGCATTTGCAATTGGTGCAAGAAGGTTGTATAATGCTTCTGAAAATGCCATAGAAGAATCTCTTGGCAATTCGCTGGGAAGAATATCAACAGCCATTACAAGTATTCCATTTCCTGAAAATCCCATTTTTGGCTCATTATTTATCGGATCATAAACAAATACTGGGTCTTCAATAGCTGTGCCTTTGTGAGTAAATTCAATTGATCCGTCAGGGTCGCATGTTATATCACCAACAACTATAAGCTTTGGATTACCTTGGTTGTATATGTTCTTGGCAAAAGATTTAGTGAAAATTCTTGGATAGCGTGAATCCCAATACATGCAATTCATCAATACCGATAAATGTGGAATATATTGCTCGAAGTTGTTTGTATAGTTCTCCGGATTTTTGTAATAATGCTGAAGGTCAAATTCTTTGTCTTCATTATTTGCCAGCCTTGAGATATGCTCTTCCTTGAAAATTACCTTGTAAATAACGTTGTTAGGTAAATTAGGCTGGTTTTTCAAGCTTAGCAAATCCTCAGGTGAAATTTCAATTGAAGGTAAAAGGTTGGCAATCTCCTGAGCTCCAATCGATACATTCCCATATCCCGTAAAGCCTATTGTGAATGGCAGCAACTCTTTTGGTAGTCCATTTTTTGATATTTCTTGCCCAACTTCGGAAATTACCTTTTTTGCGTCAGCTAATGAATTGTATTTGCACGACTGCTGAATTTTCAAAAACACATTATCAGTATAACCGAATTCTTTTAGTCTTTGCCCGGTGCTCCACAAAGAATTTATCATACCGGCATATCCTGCATACTTGCCGAAGAATATCAATCTCTTTTTTTGCTCATCAGTTACAACTTCATAATCAATAAGGTTACACTGCATTTCCATCATTTTCTTAAGCATAGGCATATTGTAAGGCTGGCCTTTAATTACATGGCTAAAGAAAACGTATGTTTTTCCTTGTTCGAAAGCACTTTCAGGAATCTCTTTCACTCCGAAAATTACATCGCACTTTTTTAAATCTGGCTCAACCCTTGCACCTGAATTTTTAAACTCTACATCTGTGAAAATTCTTTTGGGAGACGATTGAACAATAAATTCTAAATTGTGCTGCTTTATAAGTCTTTCAATGTGTTTTGGAACAAGCGGTGTGCGCCTTTCCATTAAATACTTGTCTTCGTGACGGATTCCTATTATTGAACTCATATTTAGTGTGATTTATATATGTTTGATATTGCTGTAAAAGTTTGGCAAAACTACAAAAAATAAGATAATTGCATACCGTCTGTAACAAAATAATATGCCTTTTCGTCTTATGCATGAATATTCAGTTTAGCGAATTATTGGAGTCGATTCCGTTTCTTAAATTTATTCAAGCCTTTTGCAATTATGAAAACAGCAGCAACATTAATTTTTGCATTTATTTTTAGTATTGGCTTATTTGCAAATACTACTTTTTATGAAAAGAAGACTTTCAACGCAAGTCCCGTCAGTTCTGAATCTCCGACAATTGATGGAATTCTTGATGACCCATGTTGGCTAGATGCCAAATGGGACAATGGCTTTGTTCAGTATTACCCTGTAGAAGGAATAGAGCCATCTCAACAAACCAAATTTGCTTTACTTTTTGACAATAACTACATTTATGTGGCTATAAAAGCATTTGATAATTCTCCTGACAGCATTGTAAGTCGTTTAACAAGAAGAGATCAGATTGATGGCGATTATGTCGGAATTCAATTTGATAGTTATCTTAATCACAGAACGGCATATTGCTTTTTCGTTAGCTCTGCCGGCGTTAAGAAAGATTATTTTATTTCTAACGATGGAGGAAATAATGATATCAATTGGAACCCTATTTGGCATGTTAAGACTTCAAAAGATGATAAAGGTTGGTATGCTGAAATGAAGATACCAATTTCACAACTAAGGTTTAATCCTTCTGAAGCTAATAAATGGGGCTTTCAGGTTGAAAGAAAGATATATAGAAATGATGAAACTGTTCTTTGGCAGCCTGTTGCAAGAAATGCTTCAGGATGGGTTCATTATATGGGGTTTCTGTCAGGCATAGATAATATCAAGGCGAAAAAAACATTTGACTTAATTCCCTATACTCTAACTTCTGCTGAGACATTTAAAGCTCAGCCCGATAATCCATTTCAAACAGGTAAAGATTATAAGTTTAATGGGGGGTTAGATGGAAAAATTGGAATTACCAACTACTTCACTCTTGACTTTACTTTGAATCCGGATTTCGGACAGGTTGAGGCCGACCCTTCTCAAGTTAACCTTACAGCTTTTGAATCGTTTTTTCCGGAACAAAGGCCATTTTTTACTGAGGGAAGAGATATATTCATGTTTAGCATTGGGTTGGGTGATGGTGATCTTGGAACTGAAAATCTTTTATATTCCAGGCGAATTGGTCGCTCGCCACGATATAGCCCATCATTAAGTAATGGTCAATTTGCTGATGTACCTGAATATACTCCTATAATTGGTGCATTAAAACTTACCGGGAGAACCAATAATGGACTTTCTGTGGGAATTCTTCAGTCGTCAACAGCTTCTCAATACGCTGAAATAGATAATTTGGGAGATAGGTCGAAAATGATGGTTGAGCCATTTACAAACTACATAGCAGCAAGAGTTATCCAGGAAATTAATGATGGAAATACTACCATTGGTGCTATGGGTACAGCTGTAAACAGGAATATAAAAGAGGAATACCTCGACTTTCTTAATAGCTCAGCTTATTCAGGAGGTGTTGATGTTCAGCATATTTTTGGTGGAAGAAAATATATATTTTTAAGCTCAGTTTATGGCAGCCATGTGAGAGGAAGTGAAAATGCAATGACCAGAGCTCAATTATCTCCTTCAAGATATTATCAAAGACCGGATGCTGACCACCTTGAGTTTGATCCGAATAGAACAAGTTTGAGTGGATTTGGTGGAAATTTTCAATTAGGGAAAATTAGTGGAAATCTCCGATTGCTTGGAGCTTTGATGATTAAAAGCCCGGGATTGGAACTAAATGATATTGGATATCTGAGAGAAGCTGATAACATTGTGCAGGTTTTGTGGGCTGGATATAGAATTAATGAACCTTTTGGGATTGTTAGAAACGTTAATGTCAATTTTAACCAATGGTCGTTTTTTACTTTTGGAAATGAAAGAACTAATCTGGGAGGAAATGTTAACGGTTGGATGCAGTTTGTAAACTACTGGTCAATGTCGGTCGGAGCTAACTATAACCATGAGCCTCTTTCAGTAGCTTGGCTAAGAGGCGGACCATCTTTTGCAATGAACAGCAGTGTTAATTCTTGGGTGTCTGCCGGCACCGACGATAGAAAAGCTGTTAGATTCTCGGTAAGTTCAAACTATCAACATGGATTTGAAAACAGCTATGAGTCTATGGGTGTTAATGTTGGCATTACATACCGCCCTCATAATGCTCTGCTTTTATCGTTGGCTCCGGGATATTCTCAATATAGTAATCAGGTTCAATATGTAACTACAACTAATATTGGCAGTGAAAAAGTTTATATAGTTGGAAACCTTGATCAAACTGTAGCTTCATTATCATTGAGAATAAATTATACAATAACACCTGATTTATCGCTTCAATACTGGGGGCAACCTTTTATTGCTACAGGAAAATATTCTGATTTTAAGAAAGTTGTTAACCCAAGTGCCAAAGGATTAAACGATAGAGTTAATTCTTTCACTGAAAATCAAATATCATATGATGCTAATGAAATGGTATATCTTGTTTCTGAAAGTGGAAACGGCAATACTGATTATGGTTTTTATAACCCTGACTTCAACTTTAAGGAATTTCTTTCAAATCTTGTTTTAAGATGGGAATTCAGACCGGGATCTACATTGTTTTTTGTTTGGTCTCAAACCAGAAACCATTTTCTTAGAGATGGAGAATTTGATTTTCAACATGATGTTTCTGAACTCTTTGCTGATACACCTCACAATGTATTTATGCTGAAGTTTTCATATAGAATTGGGGTTTAAGTCGGAAGTCGAAAGTCGAAAGTCGGCAGTCGAAAGTGTCTTCTTTTTTGTTTCAAAATATTTTGTTCAAATTGCCTTTGTCAGAGTGGAATTTTATAATTTTGGGCACAACAATCATATATAAAAACCCATATAAATTTTCCACAATATGTATAATGAAAACGCACAGCAAACAGAAGGTTTGCAAGCACCCGATTTAAGTCAATACGGCATACAGGCCGTAAGTCAAATTTTTTACAACCTTTCATACGACGAACTTTTTGCTCATGAAACAGATCCGGCACTGCAAGGATATGACAAGGGCTATGTGACGAGTTTAGGCGCAGTAACTGTAGATACTGGTATTTTTACCGGTCGCTCTCCAAAAGATAAGTATATTGTATTGGAAGAAACTTCCAAAGATAATATATGGTGGGCAGATGCAAATAATAAGTCTGATAATAAGCCTATTTCCGAAGAGATATGGAATGATTTAAAGCAGACTAGTATAAAACAATTTAATGGCAAAAAGCTTTATGTGATGGATGCTTTTTGCGGTGCTAATGAGAATACACGAATAAAAATTAGAGTTATTACTGAGGTGGCCTGGATGGCTCACTTCGTTAAGAATATGTTTATCAGGCCTACTGAAGAAGAACTAAGAAGTTTTGAGCCGGATTTTGTAATGTTTAATGCTTGCAAAACAGTAAATGAAAAATGGGAAAAGCAACAGTTGAATTCGGATGTATATGTTGCGTTTAATCTTAAAGAGAAAATTGCTATTGTTGGTGGTACATGGTATGGTGGAGAAATTAAAAAAGGGTTTTTTACTGTAATGAATTATTTTCTCCCTCTTCAAGGAATGGCAGCAATGCACTGCTCGGCTAATATGGGTAAAAATGGCGATACTGCTATTTTCTTTGGATTGTCCGGCACAGGTAAAACTACGCTTTCAACCGACCCTGAAAGATATTTGATTGGCGATGATGAGCATGGCTGGGACGATGATGGTATTTTTAATTTCGAAGGTGGATGTTATGCTAAGTGCATTGGGCTAAGTAAAGACAAAGAACCTGATATATTTAACGCTATTCGCCGAGATGCTTTGCTTGAAAATGTTGTATTTGATGAAAAAACAGGTGAGATAAATTTCTTTGACACTACAAAAACAGAAAACACAAGGGTTTCTTACCCAATCTATCATATCGATAATATTGTAAAACCTGTTTCTAAGGGAACTCACCCAAAGAAAGTTATTTTCCTTACGGCAGACGCTTTTGGAGTTTTCCCGCCTGTTGCAAGGTTGAGTCGTGATCAGGCAATGTATTATTTCTTAAGTGGATATACAGCCAAACTTGCCGGAACTGAAAGAGGAGTAAAAGAACCTATTATGACTTTCTCTCCTGCTTTTGGCGCTGCATTTCTTCCTTTGCACCCTACAGTTTATGCCCGTGAATTAGCTAAAAAAATGCGTCAGCATGGCACTACTGCATATTTGGTTAATACCGGCTGGATAGGTGGCGCATACGGAGTAGGCCATAGAATAGACCTTGCATCCACACGTCAAATAATTAGAGCAATTCTGAATGGAGAACTTGATAATGCTGAAGTTGAAGAGCTTGCACCTTTCGGCCTTAATATTCCAAAGTTTGTAAATGGTGTCGATACAGCTATTCTGAATCCTAAAAACTCATGGAAGTATGAGTCTGCATACATTAAACAAGCCGATATAATTGCAGAGAAATTTATTGAAAATTTCAATAAGTTTACAGACACAGAGGAAGGTCAGAGGCTAGTGTCTGCAGGTCCTCAAAATAAATTCATGAAGCAATATTATCGCTATTATGAAAGAAAGCTTGAGAGAATAGATTTACAACACAAACGTGAGATAGCACGACTTAAAGACCAGATTTATATTTTGCAGAATTCTTTTAATGAGTATATCTCTTTTAACTCAATAAACAGCGACTATAAAAAACGCCCAATATTAAGGCATGTTCCCGTTATAACATGGTTTGGAACAAATTCAGAAACGGAATTAAATAATTGTCATAATGCAGTTGTTAAACTTATGAAAACTGCCGGTTTTGAAGTTACAGATCAAGAATTGACCAAATATGGCTGGAATGATATAATGACTAAGTCTAGAGAGAATCTTACCTTGCCCCAGGTTTATGATATTATTGATGATATAGGAAATTGCTTCCAGAATAAAAGATGCATAAATGAGGAGTTTATCGCATACAAGGAAGACTTATTGGATGTTTCTAGTCACGTTCCAAACTTTTTAATTAAGCTGGGATCTCTTCTAATTGCAAAAGTGAAAGTTGATGAAGATAGATCTGAATTTGTAATTAAAAGGTTGTCGGTTTCTGGCCTGATTCATATTGATAAGAATCCACAACTTCTTACAAGACCTGAAGATTTGGCTGAAGAATTGTTTTATTTCTAATTATACAAATCGACATCATTCGCATTTGTGAAAATATTTTAATATGTGCCTATGTTGTCGATTTGACATCAATAAAGCTATATTAATCTCATTATTTTCACTCAATATTGTTGTTTGCATGGAAATGTTTTGTAAATTTGACTGTTAATTGCAATTATTAGTTAAATTTTTTCTTATGGAAACAGGTACAGTTAAATTTTTCAACCAAAAAAAAGGTTACGGCTTCATAGTTGACGACAAAACTGAAGCTGACGTTTTTGTTCATCATTCAGGGCTTACAGAGCCAATCAATAATGATGATAAAGTTACTTTCGAGATCGAAGAAGATCAAAAAGGAAAAAAAGCAGTGAATGTAAAAAAAGCTTAGATATTTTTTTACAGCATTTTTATTTTTACCCTGTTTTATAACAGGGTTTTTTTGTTTTCATACTTTTGCACAAAAAACAAACTATGAATTTCTTTCAGGCTGAAAAATTAAGTAAAGCATATGGACCAAAAGTTTTGTTTGATAATATAACATTCTCAATTGATCAGGGACAAAAAACTGCATTTATTGCCAGAAACGGAACCGGGAAAACATCTCTATTAAACATTATTGCAGGCAACGACACTGCTGACTCAGGGAAATGCTCCTATAGAAATGATATTAAAATAGCTTATCTGCCGCAAGACCCATCTTTCAATCCTGATGTTTCAATTATTAATACATTGCTCGACTCTGATGATGAAATCGCGCAAACCGTTCTTAAATACGAAAGTCTTATCGAAAAGGCTAATAAGGGACTCAATGATAAAGAATTGCTTAATGATATTCAAAGAATATCAGGGGAAATGGATGATCTTAATGCTTGGGATTTCGAAGCTACTCTTAAACAATTGATATCAAAACTCAAGCTTGGTGATATAAATAGAAAAGCTGGCGAACTTTCCGGTGGTCAGACCAAAAGATTAGCCTTGGCAAAGGTGTTAATGAAACAAGCTGATTTTATTATTCTAGATGAACCTACCAACCATCTTGATATTGATATGATAGAATGGCTGGAAGATTATCTGTCTAAGAAAAAACTTACTTTGCTAATCGTTAGTCATGATAGATATTTTATAGATAATGTCTGCAATGATATTATCGAGCTTGAAAATGGAAATCTCTACAGATATTCAGGCAATTATACCTACTTTCTGGAGAAAAAAATGGAAAGACAAGCAGCAGAAGCTTCACAGACTGATAAAGCAAGGAACCTCTTAAGCAAGGAAACTGAATGGATGAGGAAATCCCCCCAAGCTCGCACTACAAAGTCTAAAGCCAGAATAAGAGCTTTTTATGATTTGGAGGAAAAAGCTGCTGTCAATAATGAGGATAATCCCAATGAGATAATGGTGCAAGCTTCTCGTCTCGGAAAGAAAATTCTTGAAGTTAAAAATATTTCTAAGTCTTTTGACGATGCAAAGATTATCAAAGATTTTTCATACGTATTTAGCAGATATGAAAAAGTAGGGATTATCGGCCCTAATGGTACAGGCAAATCTACATTTTTGAATATTATTACTCAGGCACTAAAACCCGATTCTGGAAGCGTTGTTGCCGGAGAAACTATTAAGTTTGGTTATTACCGTCAAGAGGGATTAAACGTTAATGAAGGGAAAAAAGTAATTGATGTAATTAAAGATATTGCTGAAATTATTCCTGTTGGAAAGAATAAAACATTTACAGCATCACAATTCTTGTACTATTTCAATTTCCCCTACGACAAACAGAATGATATTGTTAGGAAACTCAGTGGTGGTGAGAAACGAAGATTATATCTGATTTCTATATTAATGGCTAATCCTAATTTTCTAATTCTCGATGAACCTACAAATGACTTGGATATAGCAACTTTGAATGTGTTGGAGGATTTTCTGTCTTCATTTCCCGGATGCCTGATTGTTGTTTCTCATGATAGATATTTTCTTGATAAAGTTGTTGATCATGTTTTTGTTTTTAATTATGATATTCCTGTAAAAGATTTTCCGGGCAATTACTCAGAATATATAATTCGAAAAAAAGAACTAGATTCGATTGATAAGCAGGCTGATAAAACACAGAAGAAGGAAAAGATAGAGAAGCCTTCAATTGGCAAGGAAAAAACTAAGCTGACTTTTAAAGAACAAAAAGAATTTGAAGATCTCGAAAAAGAAATTCCGATTCTTGAGAGCAAGAAACAGAAACTACTGGAGGAAATGAATTCGGGGTCATTGTTGCATGATGAATTATCAAAAGCTTCTCAAATTTTTTCTGATATTGAAAAAGAACTTAATAGTAAAACCGACCGATGGTTAGAATTATCGGAGTGGTTATAAATCATAGAAATTGGTTTGTTTTTAAAGTATTTTGCCTGACAAGATTACAACCTCCGGGCCTCCGATTGTTTTGAAGCCCTCATAAATATTAGTGTCACAATTCTGTTTGTGAGATTTTGAAGATATAATACTTTCTAATTTAGGATCCCATATAACAATATCAGCGTCTGAGTTTACTGCTATCTCACCTTTTTTAGGGTATAGCCCAAATATTTTCGCTGCATTTGTTGAAGTAAGTTCTACAAATTTATTAAGACTTATCCTGTTTTCTAAAACTCCATATGTAAATAAAAGCGACATTCTATGTTCTACACCACCGGCTCCATTTGGGATTTTGCGAAAGTCATCTTTCCCAATTGATTTTTGGATAGAAGAAAATGGACAATGGTCTGTTCCGACTGTTTTAATGATACCTTCAGATATAGCTTTCCAAAGTGCTTCGTTATCATTCTTAGTTCTTAAGGGGGGGCTTAAAACGAACTTGCTGGTATCTTCGAAACTCCCAACATACTTTGTCTCATTCAGAAGCAAATGATGAGGGCAAGCTTCAGCGAACACTTGCTGATTGTCTTGCAGCGCTTTCTTTATATGCTCAATGGAAGCAGCAGCCGACAAATGAACAATGTATAATGGGCAAGAATGTTTTTTTGTTAACGAGATAACCTTTTTTACAGCTTCACTTTCAGTGTAATCAGGTCGAGATTTTGCATGGTATAATGGTGATGTGTTTCCTTTATTAAAAAAGTCGTCTCTTAATTCTTCTATTAAATCTCCAATTTCTGCATGAACTGTCAGAATTCCACCTGCTTTAGCAACAATTTTAATAACTTTTTCCAAAATATCGTCATTAAGACCAATAGACTTTTTGTAAGCCATATATACCTTAAACGATTTTATGCCTTGATTAACACATTCAATAATTTCGTTTTCAGTATTTTCAGTCCATTCTATCGGACTTACATGGAAGTAGCATTTGATATGTGATTTTTCGGCTTCCTTTTGTCTAAGTTCTAGTGCTTCAATTAATGACTGCCCTTTTTTTGGAGTCACAAAATCAATAATCGTGGTTGTTCCTCCGGCAATTGCAGCTTTACTTCCTGAGTCAAAATCATCTGACGAATATCCGGCTGGGGTAGGCAGGTGCATATGAACATGAGGGTCTATTCCTCCAGGAAAAACATATTTATTTTCTGCATTTATGATTTTGACATTCTTATCTGATAATTCTATGTTTTTTGCTATTTGTTGAATTGTCCCATCACAAATAAGTATGTCAGAAAAATATGATTTATCTGCAGTAATGATATGGCAATTTTTTATGAGGATTTTCATACGTAAATAATTTGTTTTTAATTTAGCTTCGCTGAGCTCGCTTTTCAAGCTCGGTTGTCGGATGGAACTCGCATGATGATTTTCATCCGTGTTTGTGTTTAACGAATCATGCTCGTTTCATAACAATATGGTTAGTTATTTATGATATCCAATTCCCAGATACCGCTTTCTTTTTGCTTAAAGCCTATTTTTTTCAAATACTTAATATGCTGCTTGTTTTTGCTATCTGTTGTAATTTTTGTAAATCCTTTTTCAATAAACTTATTTTGAAGAATTTGATATACAAATTTACCATTTTTAAAATCTCTATATTCTGGTAATACGTAGTCAATGCCAACTCTAAGAATATTATCATCTTCTCGCCTAGCAAGAAAAAGACCGGCAACAGCCATATCTCTGAGTATAAAAAAACTTACTGTATTTACTTCAGGTTTGTATGAAAAACCCGGAAAAAACTTCTGAATATCTTTGTTGTAAAAGTCAACAAATCTCAGAAGGTATCTGTTGTCGCTTCTAACTTCAAGAGTTTCAAATACCTCTTTTTTAGAAAAATTTTTATATAGGTAAAAAATGTCAACTGAAACTACAAAAGTATTCAGCAGCCCAATAGGTAAAGCACCAATAAGATATCCATAAGTTGCAAAAGTAAATGCGCCAATAAGGTTGATTATTCGGAATTTCACTATCGAACTCATGGTCATAGAGACCGCAATTGTTACTGAGGCGAAATAACCAATAATTTCAAGAATTCCCATTTCTTCAATATCATTAATTTGAGTGCAAAGATGAACAATTTTTATAAATTTGCCTTAAACTATAAAAAAATATGATAACACTAAATACTAGAATGGCAGATCTGATTTTTGCAGATGTGTTTTCATTGTCAATACTTGATCGTCTTAATATAAAACTTGGCTTTGGAGATAAAACAATAGATAATATTTGTCAATCATATAAAATTAACCCTAAGTTGTTTTTGCAAATTGTAAGGTTGTTTTTGTATAATGAGGTTCCCACAGATATCGAAGAGAATAAAAAACTGCTAACGGATTTAATAAAGTATTTAAGAATAACGCATGATTATTACCTCAGAAGGCTTATCCCATTTATTGATGACAATATTAAGAAGCTTGAAGTAAAGGAGCCAGATAGAATTAAAGACATTGGGTTGCTTAAAAAATTCTTCAATCAATATAAAGCCGAGCTTGTTGCTCATTTGGAAAACGAAGAAAAAAATGTATTCCCATATGTTTTGGAACTGCATCAGGCATATAACTCCGGGAGATTGGATAATAGTGTTATTGATAAAATAAGACATAGTTCAATTGTTGATTTTGAAAAAGAACACGATAATCTCGATGAAAAGCTTAACGACCTTAAAAATATAATCATAAAATACTTACCACCGTTTGAAAATCATTTTGAAGTCATTCAAATATTAGTTACTGTTTTTCAGCTTGAAAAGGATGTTTATGAGCACGCGCAGCTTGAAGATCTTATGATGGTTCCGGTTGTAAGGGAATTGGAAAATCAATTATTTAAAAATGTTTAATAAGCTAGATATGAGTGCATTATTTATATGCGTTGTATCACCGTTTGAGCAAGTCAGACTTTCCTTGTCTTCGGCCATTTTGAAGAACTATGAAAATCTGCTCATACTTTCGGATTTTGACCTGTCTTATTACAAAAAACAATTACTTCAATATGAACAATTATGCATAATTCTTCCAATTGATATTATTACTCCAAGCATTACATCAACTGCAAAATCTCATCAGCATTCTATAATCCCTTTTCTAGATAATCCAAAACCAATTTGCAAAAAAACATTTGAAGTATTTATTACTCCTCGCGATAATTCAGCTGAAATATTTAATAAAATAGATGCTTCTGTTAGAAAAAAGAAAATTAATGATGTGTCGGAAACTCTAAGTGAAAGAGAAACAGAAGTTCTGAAGTATATAGCGAAGGGCAATTCAAATAAGGAAATAGCCGCTAATATGCACTTAAGCCCACATACTGTTATGACTCACCGAAAAAACATAACAAACAAACTTGGCATTAAATCAATATCTGGCTTAACTGTTTTTGCCATTTTGCAAAATATAATAAGCATGGATGAGGCTGCTATGTAATGTTTTACTGCATAAACAGTATTCATATTCATTCATTTTAGGGAGTTACCCAGATTCTTTCATTAGTTTTAGGTATTGCCATAGAATTATCTCCGAAGTACTTTTGCCAATGTAATTTGAATGCTTTGTGTGTAACAAAGTTTTTTAAGAAACCTTAATAGGCAATTAAGTACAATAATAATTTAACTAACTAAAGAAATGGGGAAAGTTTTTAAAATTTCGATTTTGTTTTTAATGATTGGTTTTAAATCATATTCATTTGAAAGTTATAATGCTGTTAAAGGCATAGTGACAAATTCTGGCAAGGGCGTGCCATATGTGGCTGTTTATTTAAATGGCACAAACAATGGCTCTATTACAGACGCAGATGGGAACTTCTCAATTGATGTTCCGGCCAATGCTGAAGTTGTTTTGAGTGTAAAAGGTTTGGGATATAAAAGTGTCTATAAAAAGGTTAATCCAGATGATTTTAATTCAAACATTCAAATTGACATTGGAGAAGATTACTTACTACTTGAGCAGGTAGTAATATCCGGCAGTAGAGTTGGGATATTGAGATTTTTGCCCGGATCAGCAAAGATAGTAAGTCAGAGAGAATTAGATATTACTTCGCCAATAAGTGGCAATGAAGTTTTCAGAAATGTTCCCGGGATAAATGTTGTTGAGGAGGAGGGAGCAGGTCTGCGACTAAATGTTGGTATTAGAGGCCTTGACCCTGATAAAAGCAGGAATGTTCTTATTCTTGAAGATGGTATTCCTGTGGCATTAGCGCCTTATGGTGAGCCGGAGATGTATTATACGCCAAGTATTGATAGAATGAGTGGTGTAGAAATACTAAAAGGTAATGGCTCTATACTTTTTGGGCCACAAACAATTGGAGGGGTAATAAATTACCTTACAGCAGATGCTCCTTCTGAACTGGAAGGAAAGGCTTCTTTGTGGGCTGGAGATAAAGGATTTTATAATGCGAAAATAAATTTTGGAAATACAATTGATAATTTTGGGTATACATTAAATCTCCAAAGAAAACAAGCAGAGAACTTTGGACCAACAGAGTTTTTGTTTCATGATATTAATTCAAAATTCATAACCTCTTTTTCAGAAAAATCCTCTGCTATAATTAAATTAGGGTATTATAACGAAAATTCTAATTCAACCTACGTTGGTCTCACTCAACCTATGTTTGATTCTGGAATCATGGACGATTTGAGAATAGCCCCTGAAGATAATCTTAATATAAAAAGATACTCTGTCGGATTAATTCATAAATATAACTCGGGGGATAATCTACAGATTAATACCACGGCATTTGCATATACTACAGAAAGAAACTGGAAACGACAGGACTTTACAAATAATGCTTCTGCCTCTAATTTGACAGGCATTTGGCATGGGTTTGAAGATGAGCCTGATGGAGCAATTTATATGAGAAATTCAACAGGGCATAGAAATAGAAAGTTTGAAGTTGCGGGCATTGAGCCGAGGTTGTCATATCAATTTAATGTAGCTAATATGATTTCAAAGACTGACGCAGGAGTGAGATTTTTACATGAAAAAGCATATGAGCAAAGGATTGATGGAACAAATGCTTTGTATTCTTCTGGTAACTTGCGTGATGATGAAATACGTATAGGGAATACAGCTAGTGGTTTTTTGCAAAACATGCTGCTGTTTAATGAAAAATTATCATTTACTGCTGGTGTTAGAAGTGAGAATATCTGGTATGAAAGAGAAATAATGAGAAGAAATTTCAAAGACACATTGTTAACAGCTAATAGTAGCGTATTTGCTTTAATCCCGGGTGCAGGAATAAACTATAATATAAGCAAAAATATTGGATTTTTTACTGGTATTCATAGGGGATTTGCCCCTCCAAGAATAAAAGATGCGATTAGCAATGAAGGGCAGGATTTGCAACTTGACGCCGAAAAAAGTTGGAATTTTGAATTAGGAACCAGAATCAACATCAAAGGTTTTGCTCTTGAATACACTTTGTTCCACATGGATTTTTCAAATCAAGTAATTCCGGTTTCTGAATCTTCAGGTGGATTAGGTTCAGGTTATATTAATGGTGGAGAAACTTTGCATAAGGGAATGGAACTGTCATTGTTAATTCCATTTGACTATTGGTTACCCGAAAACTGGTCAGTTAATGCAATAGGTTCAGCAACATATACAGACTCCAGGTTTTCCAGCGACAGATATGTTCTATACAAAAAATCTCAAAATACTAATAGTCCTGATGAATATATTAATGTTAATGGCAATAAAACTCCATATGCGCCTGATTTAACAATATTTGGTGCTCTAAATATTGAACATTCATTAGGCTTTGGTTTCAGATTATCTTCAAACTATATTGGTAAGCAATACACAGATGTGTTAAATACAGATGATGTTTATCATTGGATTCAAGTTGATAATAATGACGAAGATTATAAATATGTTCAAGCCACTGCAAATGGTAGAATAGGTTTACTTGAGGCTTATAATATTATCAATGCATCAGTTTGGTATAATCACGCAAAAACTGGTTTGGGAATTAATATTGGTGTTAAAAATTTAACTGATGAAAGATACATTGCAACTAGAAGACCTCAGGGAATTAGAGCGGGATTGCCAAGAATGATAACTGCGAGAATTAGCTATTCATTCTGAGAGATTAATTTATAATTGGAAGGTTATTAATCATTGTGATTGTTTGCAATGTTTAATAACCTTTTTTTTTAATATAACTTCAGATTTTGTAATTTTACTACTCATTATTAACCTAATATTTACACCATTATGAAGCGATTATTGTTTTTGTTTGTGATAGCTGGATTGGTTTCAGCTTCCTGTACCCGCAATGTTTATGTTCCGGTTCAGAAACCGGCAGCCGTGTATGTTGGGCAACATATTAATAAGGTAGCAATAGTTAATAGGTCTATACCTGAAAGTAAGGATGCGGCTATGGTTACAGGTGTTTTGACCGGAAGCCTGCCTGCTCTTAACAAAGAAGCTTCTCAAAGAGCTATTGAAGGGTTGTATAGGAGTTTACAAGATAATTATAGGTATGAAGTTGTTAGAACAAGTGAGGAATATACAACTCCTTCATTATGGGGTGATTGGCCATCACACATGCAATGGGCAGAAGTAGAAAGATTGTGTAAAAAGTATAATGTTGATGCTCTGATCTTATTGGAAGCATTTGATTCAAATTTTTTGGTAACCAATGGAGCCAGAGATGTTAAGAAAAAAGATTCAAGTGGTAAAGAGTTTTTGGCAAAAGAGTTTTATGTAGAAGGTGTTGCAACTGTTAAGTTGGGATTTCGTATGTACGACCCTGTTAAAAAGGAAATTACGGATGAGTATATGTTTAATCATGTGAATAGGTGGGAGCGAACAGGCACAGCATTGCAGCTTATTATCGGGTCTATAATTGAAAACCGTCAGGCTGTTAATGAAACTGCTTATGCCTCAGGTAGTGTTTATGCCACTAGAATTAGCCCGGTTTGGATTAGAGTAACCAGAGAGTTTTATACCAAAGGAAGAGGGAACTCCGACTTCAAAATTGGAGTAAGAAGAGCAACTGTTAACGACTGGAAAGGCGCTATGGAAGCCTGGCATAAATCTGTTAACTCTCACAAGAGGAAAACAGCAGGAAGGTCGGCGTTTAACCTTGCTCTAATGTATGAGATTATGGGCGACCTTGAAACTGCCAGAAAGTGGGCGCAAAAAGCATATGTTGATTATGGGATAAAAAAGGGTAGAGATTATTCTAATATTCTTCAAAGAAGAATAAGAGATGCTCAGTTGTTGGATCAATAGGTGTTATAAGGATTATATAGCCTAAGAACGTAAATTAGCGACTCAGATTAAATAATTTAATAATGATCGAAACCCATAATATAAAAAATAAAAGCAATTGGTAAGACTCGAAAACAGTTTTCGCCAAATTAAAATATTTTAAAATTATGACCAAAAGTACAGCAATTAAATTGTTTGAAGAAAAACAAGTGCGTTCGATTTGGGATGCCGATCAGGAGAAATGGTACATTTCGATTGTAGATGTGGTTGCCGTACTTACTGATAGTGTTAATCCACTTGCCTATTGGCGAAAGTTGAAGCAACGACTTAAGGAAGAAGGAAATGAAACCGTGACGAATTGTCACGGTTTGAAAATGATTGCAGCAGATGGTAAAATGAGACTGACCGATGTGGCTGATGCCGAGCAGCTTTTTCGATTAATTCAATCCATTCCATCACCTAAAGCGGAACCTTTTAAACTGTGGCTGGCACATGTGGCCTCTGAGCGATTAGATGAAATGCAAGACCCTGAGTTAAGCATAGATAGGGCTTTGGAGCAGTATATGATGTTGGGATATTCTGAAAACTGGATTAACCAACGACTCAAAAGCATTGAAATAAGGAAGGAACTTACAGATGAATGGAAAAAACGAGGGCTAAAAGAAGGCTTTCAATTTGCAATCCTAACAGATATTATAACCAAAGCCTGGGCGGATAAAACTACTAAAGAATACAAAATACTCAAGGGTTTGAAAAAAGAAAACCTTAGAGACAATATGACCAATACTGAATTGATTTTGAATATGCTTGCAGAAGCTTCTACAAAAGATATTTCGCAAGTGGTAAACCCTTCAGATTTTGAGGAAAGCAAAATAGTTGCAAAACAAGGTGGGAATGTTGCAAAAGTTGCAAGACTGGAATTGGAAGCCAAAACAGGGAAAAAGGTTGTAACTCCTGTTAATGCAAAGGATGCGTTAACAGGAATCAAGCAGAAAAAATCACTTAATGCTAATAAGGGCAAGAAGAAATAAGTTTGATCCTAAAGCCCAAACATTTTATACCTTAATCCTGCGAAACCAACAAAACCTTCATCAAGCGGACGGCCTAAAACATAACCTTTGGATTTCCAGCCCGCTTGTGCAAGTATGTCGAACTTTTTCGACAATGAAAACGACAGAGTGGTTGTGGCGGAAATTCCTGTTCCGTAAAATTTTTGCTTCCAGCCTTCAATAGTTAAATCTGATTTAAAACGAGGTAAGTCAATTACATTGTATGCTGTTATGCCTATCCCATTATTTTCCAAAGGAAATCCGTACTTAAGATATATGGAATATAGCTGATTCTGAATTTTTAAATAGTTATTCAGATATAATTCAGCTCCTAATACTGATGTGTTGAATAATGTAGAATAAGCCCATCCATTGGATTCATCTCCTAAAAGGTATTTAGGTTTCTGGCCGTTGAGTTCTCCGGATGCTATTGCTTTGGCACCCCTGTAAAAGTTAAGGTCAACCAGATTCCAAGCTAATCCTATAATTCCCAACTGATGATAAAAGCTTACAAAACTTGGATTTATTGAGCCGTCATTCATAAAAAACTCGTTCCCACCCATTTCCCAAACAAATTTTGCGAAGCAGGCAGCATCTCCAAAGCACATTGGGTCGCCGTTCTCATCTATCCAAGAGGCAGGGTCATCAACATCAAACCTGAGCATAAGAGAATATGTTGGCCAAATTAATCTGTTGAAAAATCCGGTAAAAAGCTCATCATTATATAATCCTCCATATTTATATAAATCGTTTATAACATCTCTCGACATCATGCTATTAGCTTCAATACCACCAATAATTATCAGAGTCTCATCTTCAAGGGTAACATTTTCAGGTAGTTCAAATCTTCCAAAAGCAACAGGGAAGGAAAACTTCTCAATATGGAAATCACCTCCTATTTGTAAAGCCCTAAGTTTATGCCCATACTCATGCGGCCAAAGAGTAGCAGACCATGTAGTTGCGAATGTCCAAAGAAATCCGGAAATGCTGCCAATAGTCTTGTTTTTAATTTTGGGACCAATCCCACGCCAGTATGCATCAATCAGCATCTTTGCTGCCGTTCTGGAGTTTTCGCTGGAGTTTAGCATGTCGTAATTTGGAGAATACAGAAGTGTGTAATCCCTGTGATAATTAGTCGTGGAGACTTCAGTAGTATCGTTTTCTGCAAAAGAGGAAATGCCAATTAGTAAAAAGGAAACCAATAAACAGAATTTTGTCTTCATTTTTAAAAAAAGTTTAATTGCAATATATCTTAAATATTTTTGGACAAAATTAATAAAACAAGAACAAATTGATGATTTTTAAATATGCAATGACTAAATATTATTTTGAGGTGCTATTTTTTTTTCCTCGCAAAAACCGCAAAAATTAAATAACAGCAAAATTCGTAAAGAAAATGATAGAAAATGAAATGTGAAAATTTTCCCGCAGATTTCGCGGATTTTCGCAGAAAGCTTCAATCTCCTCGATCTGGCTTGGATTTACTGCATTTTTTCATCCGCAAATTTACACAAACCCCGAAACCCGAAACCTGAAACCTGAAACCTAATACCTAATACCCCTCTTACAACTTTCTCCACAGCCTTTTCCCATGCTTCTGTGCTTCAACAAGTATTGCAACCTCATCTACCATCATGATCTTTCTGTCTTTAACTACAAGCTTTCCGTTAGATATCACATCATTTACATGATTCGAATTCAAACCAAAGATGAAATGTCCGAGGAAATTATTTTGATTTATTTCAGTAGCAGTTTTATAATCGAGAATAACTAGATTGTTATCGCCATCACCTTTAAATCCATTGCTATTGAGGTAATGATGAACATTTCTGAATCTCTTGTATGATGAAGGATAATCAATAATATCATGACGCTGCCCGACAAAGAATGCGGCTTTTGCGCTCTGAAGCATATCGCTGTGCATACCGTCTGTGCCAAGCATTATTTTTTCACCAAGTCCTTTACCTGAAAAATATCCTACATTATTATTCAGATTACTCTCCATGTTCTCAACTACCCAGCAAACGGATTTCTTAATAAACTCTCTTTCCAAGGCATCAAGGTGAAGACAATGAACTAAGATAGTTTTTGATAAGCTTAAAACCCCGGCTTCCAGGAATCTTTCAACAACCCTTTTGCCATATTTCTCCAAAGTGAATGTTTGGTCGTATAAGTCCTCGGCAGCATGAACGTGCAAACCGGAATCGTATTTTCTTGCAAGTTCAACTGCTTTCTTAAGAGTGTCGTCGCCAACGGTAAAAGATGCGTGCAAGCCTACAAGTCCTTGCCTTTTCTTAAGATAATCTTCAGTTTCATCAAGTCCTTGCTGTGCTTTATCGAGTCCGTCGCGGTCGGTAATTTCGTAGCAGAGAAGATGGTTAACTCCCACTTTTTCGAAAGCATCAGCGATTACATTCAGTGAACCTTTAATGAAATTTGGCGATGCATGATGATCGATAGCAAATGTAGCGCCGGCTTTTGCACAAGCTATGGCAGTGGCATAAGCACTAAATTCAATCATTTCCTTGTCGAGGCATTTATCTATATTCCACCATATATATTGTAGAATTTCGTAGAAATTCTCCGGCGATTTTTTTGGTGCCGGCATTCCTTTCGCTAAAGCAGAATAAACATGATGATGCCCAACCGCAAAAGATTTAGTAACCATCTTACCTGTGCAATCAATGGTTTGCTTTATTTTGTTTTTTTCAACTTGTTCTGAATTTCTAACAAACTGAATTTTGCCGTCAATACCTTCTTCTACAAGGATGTTTGTGCTTTTAAAATCAAGAGTTTGCCAATCAACAAAAGTTGCGTTTTTAAGAAGTATAGCCATAGGTTTAAGTTTAGATAGTAAGCAAAGATAAATAAAATACGATTAAGGTTGAGGTTAAGGAAATTGCCACTTGTAAGATAAAATGGTCCACGCAAAAGTCGCAAAATGAGTATTCGCAAAATACGCAAAGTTCTTTTAATGGTTACTTCCAAATTCTTTGCGATTTTAGTGTATGTTTTTCTTTTCGGTTTTTGCGAGGAAAGAACACTTAATTATCCAGTCTGTAGTTTGAACTTTTCTTTAAAAAACTTGTTCTAATGATATAAAACTCAATGATTAATCACATAAATAATTAAACGACATGAAGAAAGTAAAGTACATTATACCGGTAATAATCTCGATACTTATAGCCTCCTGTGGTGGTGAGGTCAGAAATCCTGCTGAAATATCCGGAGCACTTACACCCGGAGAGAAGCCTGAAAATGCTGTAGTGAAAAATATTGATGCTGACAAAACAACTGTAGCATGGATTGGTTCCAAAATGGTTGGTTCGGCGCATGATGGTAAGATTGGCGTTAAATCAGGAGAACTCTATTTGGTAGATGATGTTCTTGTTGGTGGTAAGATTGTAATTGATATGACAAAAATTGTTGTTTTGGATATTGAAAATCCTGCTATGAATGCCAGACTAAAAGGTCATCTTGAATCTGATGATTTTTTTTCTGTTGAAAAATTTCCAGAAGCACATTTCGATATGGCTCAAATTTCTCAAATTGAAGCTGCTGCGGATGGTTTGCCAAATTTTCAGATAAAAGGCAATCTTACAATTAAGGGAATTACACATGGAATTTTTTTCCCTGCTTATGTGAAAGTTCAGGATGGTAAGCTTACTGCAAAAGCCGACTTTTCATTCGACCGTTCCTTGTTCGATGTGAGGTTTGGTAGTGGGAAGTTTTTCGAAAATCTTGGCGATAATCTTATAAACGATGAAATTAGAGTAGGATTGGATGTTGTGGCGGAGTAGGGGTTCGATATCTAAGGAAGCTTCCAGTTCCGCTATGTCACACCGTCACCTCGAGCGTCAGCGAGAGGTCCCGTTGACGAGAGCACCGTCATTCCTCGCATTCGCTGGGAATGACAGTGCTTTTATCCACCGGATCTCTTACTCCGCTATCGCTCCGTTCGAGATGAAGTGCAACGCGCTGATAATGAGGGATAAAAAGGGCGGCGCAGCCGCCCTTTTTATCCCTTTCCCTTTGAAAAGTGCGCCGTCATCCCGACCGTAAGGGAGGGATCCCGTTGTTACATGCACCTGTCACCTCGACCGCTAGCGAGAGGTCCCGTTGAAAATAGGAAAGGTTTGGTAAAAGCGGTTTCATTAATTTAAAAACACCATATAATATTCTACTAAATGCGCATATTAGAAAACTAATAACTATATTTGTATGACATAAAAAATATTATGGATAAGCAGGGTTTTGTTTACATACTATCAAATGATAGAAACACAGTTCTTTATATTGGGGTGACAAATAATTTAGAAAGACGGTATTCAGAGCATAAAGCATCAATTGTTAAAGGATTTACATACAAATATAATGTGAAGAAACTTGTTTATTTTGAGCGATTTGATAGTATTGACTTTGCTATTGCCAGAGAAAAACAGATTAAAAAATATTCTCGTATTAAGAAGGAAATCCTAATAAATAAAATCAATCCGGAATGGAAGGATTTGATGGGATGACGGTGCTTTTATCAACGGGATTCCTCCCTAACGGTCGGAATGACGGTGCGCTTATCTGCGGGATTCCTCGCATTCGCTGGGAATGACAGTGCTTTTATCCACGGGATCTCTCACTCCGCTATCGCTCCGTTCGAGATGACGTGCTTTTCAAAATACGACATTACCACATTAACACATTGGCACATTACCACATTGGCACATTACCACATTACCCCATTATCTTCCCCATCGGCAGCTTTGTCCTTTTTATACCGTCGAAAGCGTAGAAAGCATTGGCTACTGCGCCGGCGGTGGGACACATACCGATTTCGCCAATTCCTTTAGCACCGTATGGTCCGTACATGTCTTCTTCTTCTATGCCGATGATTTGCATTTCGGGCATTTCGGGTGCTCTTAATATTCCAAGGTCTTTGAAGTTGAGGCTAAGGGGTTTGCCGTCTTTCATCGGGAGGTCTTCGGTGAGGGCATAGCCCAATCCCATATGGATGGCGCCTTCAATTTGTCCTTCGAAAAACATCTGGTTCATTATCTTGCCAGCGTCGTGGGCGGCGATGACTTTTGAAATTTTACCGTTGTCGTCAAGTATTACAACCTGAGTTGCGTATCCGTAAGCAAAGTGAATTTTAGGGTCTTCGACATCTGATCCGGGCTTACAGGTGAAGTCGCAAATATATTTGCCCTTGTATGTTCGTCCTGAAAGTTGTGACAGAGAGGCAGTTTTAAGGTCTTCTTTAATTCTTCTGGCTGCGTCAATAATAGCATTTCCAACCAATGCCGTAGCTCTTGAAGATGTGGTCATCCCTGTTGGAATATCTGCGGTAGTGTCAACAATTACTTCCATCATTTCCGGGTTTATTCCGGTTTCCTGGTGAAGTGTTTGGATAGCCATTGTGTGCACTCCTTGTCCCATCTCTGTCCAGCCGTGATGTATGATTACTTTTTCAGGAGATTCTATTATAATTTTAACCTCACTTTCATCATTCATACCATTGCCAACACCGGTATTTTTAAGTCCTAATGCTATACCCGCATACTTTGCTTTTTGAAATTCTTCTTTAACAGCAAGCATGGTTTTCTTCAATCCAACTCCCTGTAACTTCTGGCCGGTAGCTGTTTTTGCTCCGTCTTCAAGGGCGTTGTCATATCGAATTTGCCAGCGGTCGAAACCTCCTTTTTTGCAAATTTCATCAATGCAACTTTCAAGTGCGAATATCACCTGGGGAACACCAAAGCCTCTCATCGCACCGCAAGGAATGTTGTTTGTATAAACAGTATCTGCTTTTATATCAACCGAAGGAACGGTATATCCACCTGTAGCATGCCCAACAACTCTCTCCATAATTTTTGTTCCTACAGACGCGTATGCTCCGGTGTCTCCAATTGATTTTAGTTTAACGCCTGTGAATTTCCCATTTTTGTCAACTGCCAGACTAATATCCATCCAAACAGGGTGACGTTTGGGATGCATTATAATTGACTCTTCTCTTGTAAGATGAGCTTTCACGGGCTTTTTTAAATAATACGCAAACATTGCAGCATGCCCTTGAACAGTCATATCCTCTTTGCCACCGAAACCACCACCATTTTGAACCTGAACGACCTTTATTTTTTCTTCCGGCAAAGCAAGAATTTTGGCAATCTGCCTGCGGTCAACATATACTCCCTGCCCTTGGCTATAAAGTCTTATGCCATCGCCATCAGGAAGTGCAATAGCAGTTTCAGTTTCTAAAAAAGCATGTTCAATCCTTTGTGTTTCATAAATGCCTGAAGAAACATAAGCAGCTTCTTTGAAAGCTTTTTCAACGTCTCCCAATTGAATGCTGCAAGTTTCCAGAATGTTGGACTTTCCATCCCTAACCTTTATACTGTCGGGCTTAACAGCTTCATGCATGTTTGTTATAGCATCCAAAACTTCATAATCAATCTTTATCAAAGCAACAGCCTTTCTTGCAATAGCTTCAGTTTCGGCTACAACTCCGGCAATAACATCGCTAATACAGTTTGTAACCTGACCTTCCTTAATCATAAAAGGCCAATCCTGATAAATCAGTCCGATATATTGCTCACCGGGGATATCTTTAGCTGTGAAAACTCTCTTAACACCTTCAAGCTTTTCAGCTTCAGAATAGTCAATCTTAAGCACTTTTGCTTTCGGATGATCGGAAAATTTAAGAGCACCATAAAGCATTCCGTCAAAAAACATATCATCAACAAAAGGGCGGATACCAAGAGCTGTCTCAAAAGCCTGGTATTTTGGGTATCTCTCACCGATTTTGGCAGTAGTTTTAGGCTTGGTAATATCTACTCCGTTTAATTCTTTGAATGCAGATTCAATAGCATCAACAATTTTGATATAACCGGTACATCTGCAAATATTAGGATTTACTGCTTTCGTTATCTCTTCACGAGTAGGGGTGGAGTTTGAATTAAAAAGAGCCTTAGCTCTCATGATAAATCCGGGTGAGCAAAAGCCGCATTGCACTGCGCCTTTTTCAGCGAAAGCTTTACCTATAAAATTCCTGAAAGATTCGGGCAGGCCTTCAGTGGTAATGATTTCAGCACCTTCCAAACTACCCATTTTTGTTCTGCAGGCTAGTTTTGCCTTGCCGTTTACTTCAACTGTACAGGCACCGCAAACTCCTTGACCTGAGCAACCATCTTTTGGAGATGTTATTCTGTTTTCAATTCTTAAATGATATAAAAGTGATTCATCAGGACAACCATCATAAGTTCTTTCAATGCCATTAAGTTTGAATTTTATCATTTTAAAAGAGATTTTAAGTTTTCAATATCAGGAGTAATTGCATCAGGAATATTCAGGATTTTCCCAACTGATTTTAAGTCTTTTAAGCCACTACCTGTGAGTAAAACTACATTTCTTGATTTATCCTCAATTTTTCCGACTTTTTTATAAGCCAGCATTCCCGCAAAAGCTGCAGATGCTGCAGGTTCTGAAAATATTCCTGTGTTTTTTGATAAAATTGCTGATGCATTTAGAATTTCATCATCCGACACTTTCACCATTTCACCTTTGTAATTTTTCAGATATTGTTTAGCTAAATAATAATTCCTTGGAATATCCACAGATATTGAATCAGCGAGAGTATTGTTTGGCTTGGATGTGAAATTATCAGCTTCAAAATTATCCATCAGATTGCTGCTGCCTTCGGCTTGAACGCCAACAATAGTTGGAATTCTGTGTATTAATCCTAAGTTTAGTAAATCTTCAAAACCTTTATAAACACCTGAGATTATAACTCCATCGCCAACGGGTACGAAAATCCTATCAGGAAGTTCTTCTTTAAGCTGATCGAACAATTCGTAAGAAACAGTTTTTTTCCCTTCAATAGTTATTGGGTTGAAGGCAGTATTTCTGTTATACCACCCAAATTCTTTTGTGGCTTTTATGCTAAGGTCGAATGCATTGTCGTATGTTCCTTTAACGGGAACTATAGTTGCGCCGTACATTAGAATTTGTGTAAGCTTCGCAATTGGAGCAGATTCCGGAACCATTATCACGGCTTTCTGTTTTTGCGAGGCACAAATTCCTGCCAAGGAAGAGCCCGCATTGCCTGTAGATGCAGCAACAATTGTGTTAAGCCCGTGCTCTTTTGCATAAGCGGAAACCAGCGCAGAAGCACGGTCCTTAAACGAAAAAGTAGGATTTTGGCTGTCGTCTTTTAGATATAAATGAAACGGAAATTCTTCGCCATCAAAGCTGTTAAACTCATATAAAGGAGTTTGTCCGACTTTTAGATTAGGATAAGAATCCAGACTTTTTAAAGGAAGCAGATCAATGAAATGCTGCAGTTTTAGAATAGTGAAAGAAGGGATCCTTTTTTTAAGACTGTCATAATCATACAACACTTTCAAAACACCTCTTGGCGGCATTGTTTCAGTGTTTGATTTAATGCAAACATCACAAAGGTAAATTACTTCATCCGTGATGAATTCCTTGCCGCAGTCAATGCACTGATATTTGAATTTTGTTTCCATGTTTTATAGTCCTGAGTCCTGAGTCCTAAGTCCTAAGTCCTGAGTCCTGAGTCCTGAGTCCTAAGTCCTGAGTCCTGAGTCCTGAGTCCTGAGTCCTGAGTCCTGAGTCCTGAGTCCTGAGTCCTGAGTAATTGTGTCACCCTCCTGTCACTTTCCTGTCACTTTTCTGTCACTTTCCTGTCACTTTCCTGTCACCTTTTCCTGTCACCCTATCTCGCAACCCTCTCATTAAACTCCTTAATCAACTCATCCCATCTGTCAACCTGGTTGAATAGTTTGTTCCAGATTTCTCTATCATACCATAATGTATTAAGGTCTTCTGTTTCTTTTGCTTGTTGCTCAACCCATGTATAGTATTTTAAGTTGTGAACAGCTTTCTTGTCTGTGTAAGTCAGCTCTTTCATATAATCAACAGTAGTGCCCAGCATACATTTTTCAAAATCCAGAGCAGCTTGAAATTCAGAATATTTTCCTTTGTCAGCTGTTAGTTCTTCAAGTCTTGATTTGTACATATCAGCAGAGTCAGTTGCAACTGTAAGAATCACATCATCTTCAGTCATTTCGTAATATTTTGCTGTTTTTATTGCAGAAAGAAGATTGCCGATTCCGGAAATACCCATAAGGTAAAGAGTTTTAATCACTTCATCATCAATTCCATATGATTTCAGATATTTATGACCTTCAGGTTCGTTAAATATTCTGAAAAGTCTCATGCAGTATTCATCGTCAATAGCAGTAACAACATCGGTATTTTTCACATTGTGAACCCATGGAATATGCTTGTCGCCAATACCTTCGATTCTGTGACCACCAAAGCCGTTGTTGAGAATGGTAGGGCACTGCAAGGCTTCAGATGCAACAACTTTAAGGTGAGGTGCAATTGTGCGCAGATAGTCGCCTGCGGCAATTGTTCCTGCAGAGCCTGTTGCAGAAATGTAAGCAGCAATATTGCTTTTTTTGGTTTTTACAAGATTGAAAACTTCTTCAAGTGCTTTCCCTGTAGTGTTGTAGTGCCATGCGCTATTGCCAAATTCATCAAACTGGTTGAAAATCATACAGTCAGGGCGTGTTCTTCTGATTTCCCAGCACTTGTCGTAAATTTCTTTTACGTTTGATTCGCATCCGGGAGTTGCAATAACTTCACAGCCAATTTCTTCTCTCAACCATGTGAATCTTTCTGCACTCATTTCTTCGGGAAGAATTGCAACGGAATCCGAACCCATTAATTTAGAATCCCATGCACCTCCGCGGCAGTAATTGCCTGTTGATGGCCAAACTGCTTTATGATATGTAGGGTCGTATTCACCTGTGATAATTCTTGGTGCCAAACAGCCGTAGGCAGCTCCAACTTTGTGTGCACCTGTTGGGAACCATTTGCCAACCAATAATACGATTCTTGCCTTAACACCTGTGAGTGCTGATGGAAGCTCTATGTAGTTTGGATTTCCAAATAATCCGCCTTTTTCTTTTGGCTCGTTTTTCCAGGTAATTCTAAAAAGGTTTAAAGGATTTAATTCCCATAAACCTATGTTTTTCAACTTGTCTTTTATGCTTTGAGGTATAAGCTCCGGATTTCTTTGTTGCTCAAATGTTGGAAGAATTATCCCTCTTTCTTTAAATCGCTTAACTGCATTTTCTAAATGCTTCTCATTAATCACCTTATCTATAATCTGTATCATATAAAAATATTTTGAGTTTGTTGTTGTCTAGCTTCAAAGTTACAAATTTACTTGAATTTATTGAGGTAATTATTATTTGAGATTTGGGTAAATGTTTTTTGAGGTACTCTTTTTTTATTCCTCGCAAAAACCGAAAAAATTTCATATTCGCAAAATCTGCAAAGAAAATGGAAGAAATTGAAATATCTTATATCAGCAAGTTTCTATGCCTTTTGCTTACAAAGAGATAAAGCAAGCAGTTGTTTGCTGAATTGACTAAGTATTTGCTAGTCCTAAAATCTTTGCGTAATTAGCGTTTAAGCTTTTGCGGGTTTTGCGAGGAATTTCACCATAGAAAACCGTAAAATTGTATTAAGCTCCAGACCTTTTATTTACCTAAAGTTTGCATTCCTTTCATTATAAAACTCATATGCAAAGCATTCTCAAACCTGTGTTGTTTTACGCATGGTGTTAGGAATTTGGCTTCAAGCAACCTGAAATCTTCTTTCGTCAATCGTGCATAGATATAATCCGACTGATAAATATATTCACTACCCAAATCGGAAAGCGTTGAAATAGTGTTGTTGTGCTTAAAAGCAAGGTTTGTTCTATCCGGTAATTTAACAAACAAATACCCTTCTTTAGATTCGTTGAACGATTCCGTTGTGAGATGAATTTTCGGCTTTTCCTTATATGGCGCACTTGAAGTCGGGCAAAAAGTATTGCAATTTCCACATTCATTACAGAAGTTAGCAATATTCAATATCTGGTATTGTTGCTTTATCTCTGCAATTGTATCTTCTTGAAATTCAACTCCATCCTTGTCTGTCCTTGCAACTTTTTGCAATTTAAAAGCTTTTGGATTTATGTTATATGAGAAATTCGCAAAGTTCGGGCAAACCGTTGTACATATATTACAAATTTCATCACAATACAAGCAGCGAGAAGCTTCGTCAATAATAGTATTTTTATCAAGAGTTTCACTTACAAGGTTAAAGCTTTTTCTTTGTTCTAAAGGTAATTCATTTAGCTCAGGGGCAAATAATCTCTTGGATCTTTTTATAACCAAGTCTTCCTTGCTCAGGTTTTTTCCGTTTGATGGTTTTGGAATGTTAAACTCAATTCCTGCACTTTCCATTATTGAATTTGCTGCTTTTCTTCCGTCGCCAATTGCATTTATGGCTGTAGATGCGCCTCTTAATGCATCACCACCGATAAACACATTTTCAATTCTTGTTGTATAGTCAATTCCGTCATTAACAATAAGATTGTTGTCGCAGAAGTCTATATCCAACTTTTGTCCAGCTGCAGGAATAATAGTGTCGCAAGGAATTTCAAATTCAGAACCATCAACTCTAAACGGTTTTGGCCTGCCTGAAGAATCCAATCCTTTCAGTTCCATTCTGGAGCAAAGCAAAGCTTTAACTTTACCATTTTCAGTAATAATTTTCTCGGGAGCAGTCAGCTCAATTATATCCATTCCTTCTTCAATCACCGCTTTAATTTCACCCTGGTCGGCGGGCATTTCATTAACTGTACGTCTGTATACGATAGTCACTTTTCCATTTTTCCCAACAATTCTATATGCAGTACGTGCAGCATCCATAGCAGTATTACCGCCACCAATTATAACAACATTATCTCCTAATCCTGTTTCTTTACCTGCTTTTGCATTAAACAGAAAATCCAATGAATCTACAACTCCTTTAGTTTCTATTCCTTCAATCTTGAAATCAGATGAAAGTTGTGCGCCTGCACCAATGAAAACATATTGATTGTCTTTCTTGAGTTTTTCAAAAAAGTCTTTGTTTACTTTTGTATTATAATGAACATTAACACCAAGTTCATAAACACGGTTAAAGTCTTTTTCAATAGCTTCTTCAGTAAGTCTAAAGCCCGGAATTGCATATTGAACCATTCCACCGGATTTTGTTTTTGCTTCATAAACATTTACTGAAAACCCGGCCAACGCAAGATAGTATGCGCAAGACAAACCAGAAGGACCCGCACCGATTATGCCAACCTTAATGCCGTTATTACTTTTAGGCGAAAGTTTAACTTCTTTTTGTTCTGATATAAATCTTTTCACTTCGCGAATAAGCAAGGAATTATCATAATTTACTCTAGTGCACTTATTCTGACAAAGGTGGTCGCAAACCATTCCTGTTATGGCAGGGAAGGGGTTGGTTCTTAGAATTACTTCATAAGCCTTGTCGAATTTCTGAGTTGATGTAAAAAACATATACTCGGGAATGTCTTGATTTGTAGAGCAGGTATCGCGACAAGGTGCTGAAATACAGTCGAAATATTTTAACTCTCTGTTTGTTTTAATGTTTGGATCAACAATATAATCGCGTCTGTACTTCTTATTTTCTAAAACTTCAGCAGCGTATTTTTTGAGATTCTCCAAAGCTGCTTCTTTTATGTTGGTTTTATTCGCAGATGAAAGTATAAATTCGTTTATGCTGTTTACTTTCTTTTTATTTAACTCATTATCAAGATTTTCTACATATTGATTTAATCTCATATAACCACCGGGCTTAAGAAGATCGGAGCTAACGGTTACAGTTTTAAAGCCACACTTTAAAATATCTGCAATATTGAAAGCATCTGCTCCGGCAGAGAAAGAAAGCTGCAATTCTCCCTTAAATTCTTCCTGAAGTTTTGCTGCCAAATTTATGGAAATTGGATGCAAAGCTCGTCCGCTCATATACATCATATCAACATCACCTCCAAATACATTTTTGATATTTGCCGATTCCAGTGTATTGGTAAGTTTAAGTCCGAATTCAAGATTTTTTTCATTTGCAGTTTTCTGCAATGATTTTATGATTTTCAAAGCATCAGCATATTTAAGGTCGTGCTCAAAAGCCTGATCAGGGACATTGGTTTTGAATTTCAGTGTTTTATTAAGGATTTCTCTTAGTCTTTGAGGGCCTAACAGTGTTGGATTCAGTTTAACAAATGTGTGAAGTCCTTTATTTTCCAAAAGATACTTTGCAATAGATTCAATCTCATTTGCCGGACAACCGTGCATTGTTGAAAGAGTGATGTTGTCAGATATTTTTGAGGAAATATTGATTTTGTCAATATCAGGATAAATACTTTGGATTTCTTCAATTTTCTCTTTAAGCTCATTGCTGCAATCGTTCATTTTTGCAAAAAACCACTGTACATTTTCCTTGAGAATGCCTTCAAGATTATAACCGACACTCATATTGAAAACACAACCGATGTCTGCCTGATTTCCAAGTTTGTGATTGAGGATATGTATAACAATCCAGGCATTCAGGTACTCATCAAAGCTTTGTTCTATTTTTAATTCCTGCGACCACTCACAGTTATAACCTTCATCCTGCATGTCGATGCAAGGTTTAGCAACTTCAAGTTCATCAAGAGTTTGCACCGTTTTAAGCTCTATATATTTTGCGCCCATAAGCCAGGCCCCAATTATGTTTTGCGACATTTGGCTGTGAGGTCCGGCTGCTACACCAATGGGAGTAACAAGGTTATGGCCGAAAATATTTGTTTTGATTTTAGGATTGTTTTTTGGATTAAAAAACAATTTATCGGGAATGCCGAAAAAATGACCGCTTTTCAGGTGGTTTAATGATAGTTCTAATAATTGTTGTAATGAAACCGGGTAGAATTTATCTGACATAATGTAGGTGTTTGTATAATATTTTATTTTGATTTATATAAAGAACGTTTTAGTTACACAGTGTTACGCAGTGTGAAAGGTGCAAATTCAAACTGTGAGACTCTGTGGTTATTGTCTATAGCCGTCTTTCTATAGGGTTTTTGAACCACGGAGACACGGATTACACGGAGAATCACGGAGTTTCTTTTTATAACTCCAAAAATAGCAAATCTTTTGGAAAAATCAGTATTTTAGCACAATTGAATTCCATAATGAATTACAAAGAATTGAAAACTTCCGCCATTATACTTGCAGCCGGAAACTCATCAAGAATGGGAGTGCCTAAACTATCTTTGAGATTTGATGAAAGCAAAAACTTTCTGCAAAAAGCAGCTTTTGAGTATGCCGAATTTGGCTGTAGTGAAATAATTATTGTTGTAAATAAGATTGGGTTAGAATTTATTGAAAAGGATGATTTGAAACTACCCGTAAACTCCAGGATAATCCTTAATGAGTTTCCTGATTTAGGAAGGTTTTATTCTTTAAAGTTAGGCAGTACAGCTTTGAATTATACAAGTTGCACATTCCTTCACAACATTGACAATCCGTTTGTTAATCAAAAATTATTAAAAACACTTTTTGATAATTCAGAATTAGCTGATTATATCATTCCATCATACCAAGGCAAAGGCGGTCATCCGGTTTTAGTTTCAAAAAAAATCACACAAACTGCAAAATCCGAAACTGATGATGAACTTCATTTTAAGGAGTTCTTAAGCAGGTTTTCTTCTATAAAGATTGAGGTTGATGATGGAAAAATTCTCGCCAATATAAATGATTTGGGAGATTATGTTAATTGGATAATGTGGCAATGAGTTAAAAACTAAAAACTAAAAGTTAAAAGTTAAAAGTTAAAAGAGCAATGTGATAATGAGATAATGCGATGATGCGAAAATGTAGCAATGTGATAATGCGGTAGTGCGATGATGTGTTGATGCGATAGTGTTGCACGTCACCTCGAGCGACTTGTGCTGGGCGAAGTCGAAGCAAGCGAGAGGTCACTTTATTGTTGCAATAAACCCATAGGTGCGTAGCACCGATAACATTTGTGGATAAAGAGCAAATTCCTAAATATAAGGTGCGTAGCACCGATAACATCGATTGTGTAAACCGAAGAGCGTGATAACCTGCGAAAAGATGTTGGTGTTATATTAAACACATTTTATTTAATTTAAATTAAATAAAATAATAGCCTAAGTTTATTATTTTTCTTTACTTTTGTTATATTTTGGTGGGACATTGACGACGTTGATGTCAGGAGAAGGCATAATAGTTCTAATTGTCACAATAAATATAATTAGATGCAAACAGAAAACAACAATAATAAACCAAATAAAACCGAAGGTTTTATACCACCGCATGGTGGTTATAGAGATCTTTTGACGTATAAAAAATCAGAAATAATCTATGATGGTACTGTTTATTTTACGAATCGTTTTTTTGGAAAATATGACCGTACGGTTGGGCAAATGGTGCAGGCAGCACGTAGTGGAAAGCAAAATATTGTTGAAGCAAGTGTTGCATCCGGCACATCAAAAGAAATGGAAATAAAGCTTACAAATGTTGCCAGAGCCAGCCTTGAGGAACTTCTAATAGATTATCAGGACTTTTTAAGAACTAAAAAACTAAGTATATGGCATAAAGACCACAAGCTGGTTACAAGGCTTCGTGAACTAAACAGGACACCCGATGCAAACTATGATACTTTCAAAAAAGCGATCGAAAACCCAAGTCCTGAAATCTGCGCCAATGCAATGATAAGCCTTATAAACATAACAACCTACCTACTAAAGCGACAAATAGACTCTTTAGAAAAAACTTTTCTTCAGGAAGGCGGTATGAGGGAAAGAATGACCAAAGCCAGAATTGAAATAAGGAATAGAGGAAGAGGCTGAGATAGGAAGAGCGCGCGAGTAATGGCTTGTGTGATATTCAACACCTTCTATATAATATACAAATTCAATGGATAGTCCTCATTTTTGTGCATTTGTCATAGTTTTGTGGGACATTGACGACGTTGATTTCAGTGTAATGCCTTATTGTCCCTATTGTCCTAATAAGCATAATTAAACGCAAACAAAAACACAAAAACACCCCACCCTGCGACACACCCTGACGCCGTCAGATGATATCTTTACAGAGAAAGTTAAAAGCTAACAGTGAGCGGGATAGCGTGGGAAAGGGAGAATGAAGCGAAAGAGGCGACTTAAGCGACTTAAGTGAACGAAGAGAATGGAGAGAAAGAAGAGAATTGAGGTGCGTTAGCACCGATAACATTTTTGCAGAAACCGTAACACTGTTGAATATCTCAGCATTTGGGAGCGTGTGCATAATCCTGATTTTAATTATGGCGAATTCGCCACAATTAAAAGTCAGGCAGGGTTAAACAATTACAAGATTAGCGTAAAAGAATGGGTAGATAAAACAAATAATGCCGGTTGCCCATTTCCTGAACTGCACTGCCCGCTCGGAATTAACCTTATAACCCACGGCAATAATTGCCGAAAGGTTATAATGTTTTGTATTGTAGGTTTTTCCATCGGAGGCAGTTATTCGAAAATTTCGAATAACTGAATTTTCCCGCAATTCGCTGTCGGCAAATATTTTTTTAAATGATAATTAACCGTATGGGTTTCAATATTATATAGCGTACCCATCATTTTTTGTGTCAGCCATATATTTTCATCGGCATACACCGCTTCCACACCACCATCGCCATGTGCCGCAATAAATGTTAAATATTCAGCTGCAGACGAACGAACGATATCAGTATTTTTTTTCTTAATTTTTGCCATATTTGAGTTTATGGGTTTATGGGTTGCTAAGTTAATGAGTTTATGAGCATCTAAAAACAAAAACGCGCTCAAAATTGACTGCTGAATTCAAGTCACAAATGCAACTTTTTGTTTAATCAAATTTAATGATAAAAATTCAATTGGTGATAAGAACCCCAATTTTTTTCTTGGTCTGTTATTTAACTTGTGTTGAACATATTGAATTTGTTGATTAGTAATATTTTCAAAAGAAGACCCTTTAGGAAAGTATTGCCTGATAAGCC
>Ga0208244_100336_pt1 | contig 50759 bp, 52 predicted proteins | sample SubbioCR12Aug_5A_FD_184828 | JGI IMG/M metagenome (GOLD analysis project Ga0208244, IMG submission 184828) | Serpentinite rock and fluid subsurface biosphere microbial communities from McLaughlin Reserve, California, USA - CR12Aug_5A (SPAdes) | ecosystem: Environmental > Terrestrial > Deep... | reverse complement strand
GCGACACTGACGCCCTGGTTTTCCGTGTATTGCAGAATGGCTTTCGCCAGTGGATGATTGCTGCGTGCTTCCAATGCGGCCGCACGGCTTAACAGTTCCGCTTCACTATGACCATTGAACGGGTAAATACCGGTGACTATCGGCTCACCGCGGGTCAGCGTACCGGTTTTATCAAAGGCGATCGCATTCAGATGGGCCGGCGTTTCGATATAAATGCCGCCTTTAATCAGAATACCTTGCCGGGCCGCACTCGCTAATGCGGCAACAATACTGACCGGCGTCGAAATGACCAATGCACAAGGGCAAGCAATCACCAATAACACTAAGGCGCGGTTAGAACTACTCGTTTTCCGAAACAACACATACAGGTGCAAAAATGAAACTGACGATCGGCAAGCTGGCCAAACAAGCCGCGGTCACCGTTGAAACCATCCGCTATTACCAGCGTATCGGTTTGCTGGATGAACCCGGCAAACCCTTTGGTGGTTATCGACACTATCCACCTCATGCTATCGCTAGAATCCGGTTTATCAAACGCGCGCAACAAGCGGGTTTTACCTTGAAAGAAATTGCGCAACTGTTGTCGCTCGATGCCGGTCATTGCGCCGACGTGCGCGAAATTGCCGAACAGAAATGCCGGCAAATCGATGCGCAAATACAGGATTTAACGGCGCTTCGCAACGTATTGGATGCGCTGGTGAAACGCTGCCTGAGCGATTCTTCCGCAGAACATTGCTCCCTCATTGATGCGCTTTCGACTGCCACGGATGGCGGAAGTGTCGCAATCGGTACGACTGCATGGATGCAGGAGGTAGAGCAACGCATGGAGCGGTTGCCGACGGAACCGATGCGACCAAACTACTCGGACGCAAAGTCCTGAGCCTTCAAGAATCATGCAAATTCCGCTTGACACTGTTCCACAGTACAGGGTTTAGACTCTTCTCCGAACTTTAATTTTAGGAAAATGGTTATGACTACAGAAAATGAAACACCACCCCAAGAAAACGCATCCTGGTTAGGGATCGGCGCCGTGCTGGCCGCGATTGGCGCATCGGTCTGCTGTGTCGGCCCTTTGCTGCTTGTATCGTTAGGGATTGGCGGCGCGTGGATGAGCGCCTTCACTTCGATGGAAACGGTCAGACCTTATTTTATTGTGCTAACCCTGATTTTTATTGGTCTGGGCTATCGCAAGCTCTATTTGGTGCCGGATAGCTGTAAAGAAGGTGAGGCCTGTGCGTCATCCGAAGTCAAGCACAAACAACGGATGATCTTCTGGAGCGGCTCGGCATTGATTTTGCTGCTGTTGGCCTTTCCCTGGTATGCCCCGATTTTTATGGATTAAGGAGAATGATGATGACTATCAAATCTTTATTGTTAACGCTGATCTTGTTGGCTGCGCCTTTATTAATAATGCAGACGGCCCATGCCGAAGCCGCTGTTCAAGTGCAAAAGCAAAACAGCAGCCAATCCGTCACATTGGATATGCAGAACATGACTTGCGCAATGTGTAAATTCACGATTAAAAAAGCCCTGCAGGGTGTCGAGGGCGTACAAAAGGTGAGCGTCGATGCCGATGCAAAAACGGCCGATGTGACGTTCGATCCGCAAAAAACCAGCATAGAAGCCTTGATTAAAGCGACTACCAATGCCGGTTATCCGGCGACTGTTCACCAGCCAAAATAATTCAAGGAATCGTTATGTGGACCAAAAAACTGAAAATCGACGGTATGACTTGCCCAAGCTGTGCCGAGGGCATTGAGAAAGCCTTGAATGCCCTTGCAGGCGTCGAGATTGAAGTTTCGTACCCGGAAGGCATCGGCACTCTGACGGTTACCGGCGAAACCCGGCTTGACTCGCTGCTGGAGCAAATTGCGCAAAAAGGTTACCGGGTTAAAGAGATCGACGGCAAAACTGCCAAAGGCGATAAACAAACGGCGGCGGCAAACCGTGGCAAGCCGCTGCATATTGCGATCATCGGGACCGGCTCGGGCGCTTTTGCCTGCGCCCTTAAAGCGGTGGAAAAGGGCGCCAAAGTGACGATGATTGAACGCAATCCCATCATTGGCGGCACTTGCGTCAATATCGGTTGTGTCCCTTCCAAAATCATGATTCGTGCGGCGCATATTGCGCATTTACAAAAATATCATGCTTTTGGCGGCATTAAAAAACAACAACCGGTGATAAACCGTAAACAACTGGTTGCCCAGCAGCAGACAAAAGTCGATGAACTCAGAGCGGCCAAATATGAAAATATCTTGGCAACCCATCCGGAGATTAATCTGATCAAAGGACAGGCACGGTTTAAAAACGCCAATACGCTCATTGTCGATCAGGAACACGGTGAATTCACCGAAATCACCGCAGACCGTTTTCTTATTGCCACCGGATCGTCTCCGGGCATACCGCCCATTCCGGGATTGGCGGGCACACCTTACTGGACATCGACAGAAGCCTTGGTGGCGGAACAACTGCCGGAGCATTTAATCGTCATTGGTTCAGGGATAGTCGCTCTGGAACTGGCGCAAGCCTTTTTACGGCTGGGCTCGAAAGTAACGTTGCTGGCCCGCCATACGCTCATGTACCGGGAAGACCCTGCAATAGGAGCGCTATTGCAAGCCGTCATGGAAGAGGAAGGCATGACCATCCTGACACATACCCAGGCGGAAGCCGTGGCATACAAAAAAGGCTGGTTTTCATCCGGAAAATTCACCCTTAAAACGGCCCAGGGCCAAACGGTTTCCGGCGATCAATTACTGATTGCCACCGGTAGGCCGCCTAATACGGAAAGTCTGGATCTGGAAAAAGCGGGGGTTAAAGTCAATAAGGATGGCACGATAAGCATTGACGATCACATGCGCACCACGGTCGAACATATCTATGCTGCCGGCGATTGCACCGACCAGCCGCAGTTCGTCTATGTCGCGGCAGCGGCCGGAACCCGCGCCGCCATCAATATGACCGGCGGCGATGCCGCCATCAATCTGTCGGCGATGCCGGCGGTGATGTTTACCGAACCGCAAATGGCCACCGTTGGCTTGACTGAACGCGACGCACACCTGAACAATATCGAAACCGACAGCCGACTGTTGCCGTTGGAGAATGTGCCGCGTGCCCTGGCTAATTTTGAAACCCGAGGCTTTGTCAAACTGGTCATTGAAGAAGACAGCCGCCGCCTGATCGGCGCGCAAATACTGGCGCCGGAAGCGGGCGAAATGATCCAGACGGCGGTGCTGGCCATCCATAACCGGATGACGATAGAAGACCTGGCCGGGCAATTGTTCCCGTATTTGACCATGGTGGAAGGCATCAAACTGTGCGCGCAAACTTTTAGCAAAGACGTGAAAGAACTTTCCTGTTGTGCGGGGTAATGATGCATAATTGCCTTACTCATCTGAGCCGGGCATCGTAAGGCGCTTCAAGTTAAATTGGAATACACGTTGATATTAAAAACTACCGGATTATTCGTCATAACCGCGCTCGCCGAAATTGCCGGATGCTTTCTGCCTTACCTATGGTTGCGCAAGGGCGGTTCAGTATGGCTGTTAATTCCAGCCACGGTCAGCTTGGCCCTATTCGTATGGCTATTAACGCTGCATCCCGCCGCCAGCGGCAGGGTTTATGCCGCCTATGGTGGCGTCTATGTAGCTACCGCATTGGTTTGGCTCAGATTCGTGGATGGGGTTAAATTATCATTCACTGACTGGTTGGGAGCCAGTGTCGCACTTCTCGGCATGGTTATCATTGTTTTTGGCTGGCAGAACGCAGGCAAGTGAATTTTATGCAGAAACCTATGACTTTATCTGATTCATTGGCATCGAACCCCCTAAGTTTCTGTTCAAATGCCGCATCTGCTCCAAATTTATCCAACATTCAAGACACCCGTTAACATTATTGCGAGGTATGGTCATGAAAGATCAAATAAAACAAACTGCCGGTTTGTTCGGCGCCGCAGTTGCCGCGGCCTGCTGTCTTGGCGTCACTGTTGTACTCAGCGCCGTGGCTGCCGTCGGGCTTGGTTTTCTGATAAACGACGCCTTTTTGTTGCCGATGTTTATAGGATTCGCCGCTTTAAATTTATGGACGCTTTATCGTTCCGCCAGGAAACATGAAGCGCTATCGGAGGAAGCGATGCTCGCGTTCTGGACCGGCGGCATCGGCGCATTGGTCAGTACTCTCGGTTTAGGGCTTACCGTTACGGGGATATTGCCGGTCGCCGTGATATTGGTCTACATAGGGCTTGCGCTTTTTGTCGTCGCCAATGTCTGGGATTTCATGATCGGACGCAACAGTCCTGCCTGTGCGGACGGCGAATGCAAGACGGAAGACCGGTAACAAACGATGGAAACCCCCATTTGTCCGGCTTGCGGATGCTCATTAGTCAGATTAGGTATCACTAAGCAAAAAGCCGTTCAACATTACTATGCAGGGAAGGGATATTGGTTCTGTTGTAAAGGGTGTCTGGAGTTATTCATAACCAACCCCGAATTATGTCTGGCCGAAACAACCGGTTTGACGGTGTGTCCGGTTTGTTTAGCGGAAAAACCGGTTAATGCCACCGTGACAATGGATTTTAATGGAAAACCGGTTGTATTTTGTCGCTGCCCTCATTGCCTGGAGGTATTCAATAAAGATCCGCACTATTTCATTGCGCGTTTAGCGTGGCAAACAAATTATGCCGGTGTTTTTGGTGAAAATATGGGCTGTTGCAGTAAATGAATTGAAAACAAAGAAAGGCGGATCATGGCCAATGCATCGGATTTAACCTGTACGAGTTGCGGACACAGGATCGGTAGGCAACTGCATATCGCCAGCGGCGGCCGATGCCGCTGCGAGAATTGTTTTCTGGACGGACGCAAGGCGGCTTCTTGGACGGACGACGTGTATTCGGCATTCGCCGAGGCTTTGGTAGAGGCGCTCGATCTTCGCGAACATGAAACCGGCCTGCATTCCAAACGGGTCGCCTGTCATACTCTGGTGCTGGCGCGGCGTTTCATTTCCGATCCTGAGCAGTTGCGGCAATGCTATTGGGGCGCGCTTTTGCACGACATCGGTAAAATCGGCATCGCGGATGCCATTTTGCTAAAAGAAGGCTCGCTCGACGAAAACGAATGGGCGGAAATGCGCACCCACCCTGAAAAAGGACACGCCATCGTAGTCCGTTTGCCGTTCATGCAGGAAGCCGCAGAGATTATTCTCAACCACGAGGAACGTTATGATGGTAGCGGTTATCCGGGAGGCTTGGCCGGAGAAACGATTCCCCTCGGTGCTCGCTTGTTCGCCGTCATCGACACGTTGGACGCCATAACTTCCAATCGTCCTTACCGAAAAGGGAGCGATTACGATACAGCGAAGCGGGAAATTCTCAAGCGGTCGGGAACTCAGTTCGACCCTTCGGCGGTAGAGGCTTTTATTGCCGAAGAAGCGGCGCTACGGGAAATGGTGGCGCTCAAGTGCGAGTTACCTGCGGGATCGATATTATGATGACGAATGCGAGAAAGAAAGCCGGTAACAAAAAGCCGTTGATGCACTATGAAATACGTCCTTGTATTTCACCCTTCGGGCCAGCTGTTGGCTGTTCAAATTCGCTCCAGGCGAATTTGTCGGCGATCCATCCGGGAAATAATGGTTTTTAACAATTGAAAGGCGGAGCAATGAAAACAAATTTAAAAATAGGCCACTTATACGAGTGCGATAGCAAATCTTGCGATACCTCTATAACGCAGCAATATTCCGATCAATCCCTTTCACCGGGAAGGCGTTTAACCGGTTGGTGTTTTGCGTCTTTAGCACTGCTTGCCTGTCCCTGCCATATTGCTTTTTGGATCATGCTATTTTCCGGGACAGTATTGGGTAGTTTCCTTTCAGCAGATACGGTAACCGCCGTCATGGTTTTTTCGGTGATATTCCTGATGTCGTTAACGGCGGCGCTGTTGGCGTTTAATAAAATCAAACTGTAGAGGCGCGTGCTTCGCCTCTCTACTGCTTTATCCTTACACGGTTTTAAGTCCAAGTGACCCGAAAGTTCACCAATATTCCAACCAATATGGTAATGGGGTTCCTCGGCGCCGGTAAAACCACGGCCATTCTTAATCTGCTTAAACAAAAACCGGCCGACGAAAAATGGGCGGTATTGGTCAATGAATTCGGGCAAATTGGCATTGACGGCGCCATCTTCGCGGCTTCGGGCGCGATAGTCAGGGAAGTAGCCGGGGGCTGTCTGTGTTGTGCGGTGGGACTACCTTTTCAGGTTGCCGTTAACCGCTTGTTAACGGAAGTCAAACCAGACCGTTTGCTCATTGAACCGACAGGCTTGGGCCACCCAAAGCGGGTACTGGACATGCTCGCCGGCGGGTATTTTCGGACCGTGCTGGACGTGCGAGCCAGTATTTGCCTGGTTGATCCGAGAAAATTAAGCGATAGCCGCTACACGTCGCATGAAAACTTTGTCGATCAAATCGCCTTATCCGATGTGCTGACCGCCAATAAAATGGATTTAGCCGACCAAGCAGCGGCTGAGTTGTTCGAGCGTTGGGCCGATGGCAGCCGTCCCCGTAAAGCGGTTGTCGCTCAAACCGTTCAAGGGCAACTGGATGTTGCCTGGCTGGATATAACCAGAAACCCGGCAAGGCAGGCCTCTTTTCCCGATGCCCATCAAGCTGAATCGATCCAAATTGATGCAGACAATAGACGAATGAATTCGCCCCTACAAAATGCAGCAGACGGTTACCAGAGTTATGGCACTGTATTTCCGGAACACAGTTGCTTCGATTATGTACGCATAACACGGTTATTAAACCAACTGAAGGCGGAAAGAATAAAAGCCGTTTTCGCGACCGATAAAGGCTGGTTTATTTTTAATGTAGCAGACGGGGTAATGACTATCGTTCCGTGCAATCCTTCAGCAAACAGCCGGATTGAAATAGTGGCTGCACAAAATAATTGGCAGGATATTCCGTCAATATTAAATCAATGTGTTGTAGACAGATGTTCGGACACGGATTAAAACTCTTTTTTCTATCGGGAAGCAGCTTGGCGGTTGACTGGTTTGAGGCTATTATCGCTAAGCGGGCCTTAATGCTTTGAGACACGGCTCTTTGCGTTTTCAGGGTTTTTCATAAATAGCGATAGTAAGTTAAACCGAGGTTTGGATTCTTTTGCACCCTAATTATCTCGCATCCATTTCTCTATTCGGTTGTTGCCGAAGTCGGCAATGAATACCATGCCGTCAGTTGTCACCGCCACCGCGATCGCATGATTGAACTGACCGGGACCTTGGCCCTTGGTGCCGAAGCTCGTCAGGAATTCCCTATCGGCGCTAAATTTCTGAATTCGATGGTTATAGAAGTCAGCGACGAATACGTTGCTTGACTGGTCAACGGTTACTCCCGTTACCGTCGCGAACCAGCCGTTGAATGGACCGAAGATGTTCATCGCGAACGGTCCGCCCCATTTGCGCTGGAAAGCGCCATCCGAATCGAATGCCTGAATACGGTCGTTATAGCCGTCCGCCACATAAAGCCTGCCGTCGGGAGCGAGGGCGACGTCGGTGGGATAATTGAACTGTCCCGCCCGGATGCCGATCTTACCCGTTGTGCCCCACTGCCGCACGAAACTGCCGTCGGCTTTGAGCTGTTGAATGCGCTGATTGTAGAAATCAGCGACGAACAGATCGCCGTTGGGCGCCACGGCGACGCCCCCGGGCGCGTTGAACTCGCCGGGGCCGCCACCTGTCTTGCCGATGATCCGCTTCGGCGTGCCGTCCAGCCCGAACACTTGCACCCGGTCGTTGAAATACTCGGCAACATAAAGCTCGTTGCCGTAGATAGTGAGATTCATCGGCCGTCCCAGCTTGCCTAACTCATTCCCCGGCATGCCGAATTGGCGTTTGAAGCGTCCGTCCAAGTCGAACACCTGTATCCGTCCGTTCCTGGAGTCAGAGACGAACACTTCGCCGTCCGCAACAAAAATGCCGGTCGGATCATTAAACTGCCCCGGACCGCTGCCTTTTTTGCCCCACGCGGACACAAATTGATAAGGCGGTTCCTGCGCCGAAGGCACGAACGCAAGCCAGCCGCCCGCAATGAGGAGTGCAAGAACGATGACAAGGTAGCGGAATATCTTCAGAACGGTCGTCGGCTTCATGCCCGGCTATCTCTCAGAAGTTGATGCGGAAACCCGCGTTGAAAATGTAATCATTCTTGAGCGCCGTGCCGTGGAGGTTCTGGGCAACGGGCACCTGCACGCCGGCCTCGACGATCCATTTTTTGGTCACATATTGGAGTCCGGGCGACAGAAACAGCGTGGTGCCTCCCGAATTCGGGTCCGTCGTGCCACTGCCCCGGTTTTTGTCGGCATGGACGAGATTGGCTTCCAGAACGCCATAGAGGAAAGCCGGAACGCCGCTGCCGAGTTTGCGTGGCCACAGCCGATACTGGAGCGAGGCGTCGGCTTTAAAAACATCGCCGAATTCGAAGCCGTTGGCTTTGCGGTTGGCTTTGTAGCTCAGTTGGCTGTCGATCTGAAAGTTAAGAGTTTGGTAGGTGAGGACGGCGCCGCCGAGCACGTCCCACGAGCCGGAGCCGGGTTGCACCGGCGGCGGAAGACGGCCCAAAGCGTCCCGCGCGTCGTCCTTGCCGGTCGGCGCTTCCACGCCCAGGAACGGCGCGATGCGAAAGGTGCGCCCCGGAGCGTTGTTTTCGTATACGGTGTAGCGGCCAAATACCGTGAGATCGCCGAACCCCTGCTTGCCGCGGTTAATGCTCTGCCCGCCCATTTTCAGGTCGAGGTCCTTGTCAAAATAGGGCAGCACGCCGAATAATGCGAGGTCTCGGGTCAACCCGTAGCCCAGTACGGATACTCCCCCCACAGCCTCCAAGTCGCGGTTGGCGGGCGTAGGATCGTCGGCGTTTTTGCTGAAGACGAATTGCTCGCGCAGGACCCAGCCGCCCTCGTAGACCGGGAGTGCGGTATTAAAGGTGATGGGAGCGCTCCACGCGACGCCGACCGTGTTCAATGCGGCAAGAACGATGAGGAGGGGTACGACTCTCTTGATGATGTGGCCCCTATGGGGTATGCGTAGCCGGCATCGGCTCAAACCCGCGTAGAGTAAAACCGGCATCTTTGACGGCTTGTTTCGCAGTAGCTTCATCGAGAGTTGCCCCTTCAGCCATTGTGACGGTCACGATGCCGGTGGCGATATCCACCTCAATCCGCTGAACGCCTTTGATGGCGTTTAATTTTTTCTCGACGCCATAGGCGCAGAACGGGCATGCAAGCCCGTCCACGCGAAGTTTGTAGGCCTGTTGCGCGGGAAGCGCACTCACTGACATCAGCACCAGACCCAGGACAAGAGTCGTTCGTTGCCAAAAACTTTTCATGATAGAAACCTTCGTGCGGTTGTAGATGCCTGAATGGTAAACCTTGGAGCTGTCTCCAAGAGCAAGAGTTTTTTTTGCCGTAACCTGCCGGCCGTGCGTCGATGGCGTCTGTTCATCGTCCTACCTGTGCCCGCCCGGCCAGATAATCATCGGCATTACACGCCATCCATGTGATTAAACGTTACGGTTTATTCGAATGGCTCGCGATGTGGGTGTTCATGGGGAGGGTGGGCAAAAAAACGCCTGCCCACTCTATTTGACTGCATACGGTTCAAGGTTGTCCTATCCCCATGGCTCGTAAAGTAGCTTCATCCAGCCCGCGCCCGACGCAACATTCGGCAAGCTTGCCGTCGATTGCGAGGGCTGGCACCGATTGAACGCCCAAGCTTTTGGCGCGATCAGCTACAGCCGAATCCTTCATGTCCAACACGGTAATTTCACACGATGGGCAGGCGATTTGCCTGACCAGTTCTACAGTCTCGTCGCACAAGGGACAGTCCGCACTAAAGATTTCAATCTTACGTTTTGTATTCATGGTCTTTACTCTTTCTAAGGTTTTTTGTGCTCGCTGATGGATAGCGGTCCGTTCGGAGCACAAACAGGACACGAACCGCTTAATGATTTCGGCGCGGAAAACAACTTCATACACCGGGTTCGCTGACTCATCTTGTTTTCCTCATCCTAACTTCTTCGTTTCCATGGCTTCTAATATGGGACATTCACTGGTAGGTCCGCTGCCAGGACACGCGGTGACCAATTTGACCAGCGCCTGCTTCATTCTTTGCAGGCTATCGATCTTATGCTCGATGTCGAGAATCTTTTTCTCGGCCTGGCTCCTCACATCGCCGCAGTTTGTTTCAGGACTAAACTTGAGGGAAAGCAGCTCTTTGATTTCCATCAAAGAAAACCCAAGCGATTTGGCCTCCCTAATGAAACTCAAACGAGAAATAACGTCCGGCCGATAGTTCCGGTAGCCGGATTCTGTCCGGGGCGGTTTTTCGATTAACCCTTCCCGCTCATAAAACCGTATGGTTTCAATGCTGGTTCCGGAATTGCGCGCAATTTGCCCGATAGTCATGATATTCATAGCCTTAACCCCACTGTTTGAAATCATAAACCCTGCACCCTACTCCAGAGTCAATAGGGCAAGGAGAAATTCTTGTTGCCTGGCTGGAATTAATTACCACTTTGTTAACTTTCCGCTTGACTCTGGTCTAGGGTACGGCATTTATGATCTCAACCGAGCTTTGAATTTTTTCATAGTGACCAGTCGATTGTTTTTCCTTTTCAGGAAAAACAATCGACCCTTTTTATTCGGCAACAAATACGTTTATATCTCACTGTAGATTCTGACTGAGCGATGAATTAAGCCATTCATATTGATTCATTCAACAGGGGTTAAATTTTAATCAGCGACTGTTTGTTGTTCATAACCTATTTTAGGGTGAATAAAATGACAGATTTTATGTTTTTCGTTTTTACTAAAATTTTACGCATTGACCTGAAAGACCCGCAAGACATACCGTGGGGTACGCAATTATTCTTCTATCCGGTTATTGGCTTTCTCATTGCCTTTGTCGTACTTAAGTTCATGGGCTTTCGTTTTAATCTTTTTGAAGAAGATTTTGGGCTTTTGGATGAAGGAGAAAAAGAAGAAAAACGAAGGCAACTGGAAGAAAAAAGAAAACTAATGGAATCTTCATCCGACGAAAAATAGGCGCTGTTGCCCAGTACCACAAAAAACGCAGCCTTTTTTAACATTCTGCTTGACTCTGTTCTGAGGTACGGCATTTATTATTCCAATCGTGCTTTGATTGGATGCCGATTAGCTTGCTTCCTAAACATGCACATTTATGTCTTTTTTTTGGTATTACCCAGGAGATTCACAATGAACAAAATTGTTATCACTTCATTCCCATTATTTCTTGCTGTTTTATTTTCCAGTCCCGTTATGAGCGAGGATGCAACATTTCGTCGATCAAATTTCAGCAATGAATTCAATATTAAAACGCCTGAAGGCATCAACGCCAGAGGATCGGCATCAGTCATATCGACGCAATCAAAACACAAGGTAAAAATTAACGTTAATGGCTTAAAACCGGGTGAAACTTACGTAATCCTCAATCATTGGTTTGAACCGATCCCTGATCGTGGCGTTCCTGATTCACAAGGTGCTGCGGTTGACCCGTCATGTAACGGCCATTTTCAATTTCTGGGCACGCCCGTTACCGCGGATAAAAAGGGAGAAATCAAGGTCAACGTAAAAGTCGGTCAACTGGCTCCGCATATCTGGGTAGCAAATCTTGCAAAATTCCAGGAAGTTACCAACGGCGGCACACAAGCTCCAGCTAACGCAGATGCATTCGCAACAGGAGGGCTTCTCATCCCTTACGCGGATATTGTCTCCCATGAAGCTGATTTTAGTGATACCGCTCCGTTAACGGACTGTGGCTCGTAATCAATTTGATGTGCTTACTGCATATTACAGGGGAAGGATGGCGCCGTATGATAAATGGTTGGCTTAAAATTGCCTTGCAAAAAAATATTCTAATGCGTGCGATCAAGGTCGCGCTGGTGGTTGGTTCAATTCTGATGTTAATCAATCATGGCGATGTAATACTCAGCAATGGATTATCGATAAAGGAGTTCATCAAAATTACTCTGACCTATTTCGTACCTTATTGCGTTTCAACCTATTCCAGCACCGAAGCGGTTTGTGCTGCTGAAAACCAGCCCAGTATTAATCAATTAATGTGGGAGTTTCTTAAAAGGAAAGGACTTGAAGGTACTCATTATTCGATTGGTATTATTAATTCATTAATCATTCGATTACAACAATAAACAATGCTTCCCGGTTAAATACCATGAAAGCGCCTTTTGCATTTATAAGCAACGGCCAAAAACGGCAGTTCTCCCGTTATTCGGCTTCCGTAATTAAGCCGGACAACTATGCATCGGCAAAAACCTTTCCGTATTTCACGCCGTGGCTTTTTGTATTCACTCTCATCTGGCTTGCCGTTTACAGGGTTGTATTTCCGGACCCCATCGGACTTGCCGCCAGCCATTGGCCGCTGATCGTCGTCGGTGTGCTCGGCGCATTCATCGGAAACGCTACCGCGATTGGGGGCGGCATTGTTTTTATCCCCGTGCTGATGTTCGCTTACCAAGTGGATCCCGTCAGCGCCTTGAAACTCGCGTTCGTCACGCAAGCCGTCGGCATGAGCAGCGGCGCATCCGGTTGGCTACGGCGCGGCGAAGTGCCGTTACCGCTTTTGCAATGGACCGTGCCTGCGCTTATTACCGGGACGATGATTTCCACATTCTTAATCCACCCGCAGCCGCTGTTGGTTAAAGGGTTGTTTGGTCCCATTGCGTTTCTGGCCGGCTTGCTAACGCTCATCACGCTGGATCGAAAAGGCGGATTGACGGAACTTCCCGCAAAAGCCCGTATTCCGATCGTCCTGGTTTCTTTTATAGGCGGCATGATTACCGGCTGGGTTGCGATCGGCGAAGGCGAGATCATCGCCGCCTTTTGCATGCTCGCTTACGGCCTTAACGCTAACCGGGCAATCGGGCTGGGCGTAGTATTGCTGTCCATAAATTCCCTGTTACTGGCTTCTATTCATGCCTTCTATTACGGCGGCGTACCCTGGGATATGGCGACATTCACGATGCTCGGCGTACTCTGGGGCGGACGGCTGGGGCCATTTCTTGCGCAATGGATTTCCCCGCGCGCCACAAAAAAGATTTTCGCCTTTATCGCGTTGCTCGATGGTTTGATGATTACTTTGCAAGCGAGTTATGTGATGTTTTTTCAGTAAAGGCCGAAACATTGTTTGGAAATTTAATTTAAAAACCAGAGTAGGATTTTCCCGTTTCATGAATTGACATCCATGTTGCCAGACTATTTAGAGAAATCCTTCCCAGGATGCAGCAGCCTCAATCCGTTGGCAACCACCAACAAAGAAGCTCCCATATCGGCGGCAATGGCTTCCCACAACGTCGCCAGGCCTGCAAAAGCCAACACTGCAAACGCGGCTTTGATCGTAAGTGCGAAAACAATATTCTGCCGGATAATCGCCAGCGTTCTTTTGGAATGGGCGATTAGCCAAGGGAGCTTGGAGAGGTCGTCGCCCATCAGTGCAATATCGGCTATTTCTATCGCCGCATCCGAACCCAACACCCCCATCGCAATGCCCAGATTGGCCCGACCCAGCGCCGGGGCATCATTGACGCCGTCGCCGATCATCGCCACCTGTCGGTATTTCCCGACCATTTGGCCGACGATTTCAACTTTATCGGCCGGCAGCAATTCGGCATGCACTTCATCGATACCGATTTGAGCCGCGATGTTGTTGGCCGTCACCCGATTATCGCCGGTCAACATGGCCAGATGTTCGATCCCTGTTTGTCTCAGGGATTGCAAAATCGATTCGATTTGGTCGCGAGGTTGATCGGCGACGGCAATCAAGCCGCAAATGTGCCGCTCGCTGCCAATGGCAATCACGGTTTGCCCGGACTGTTCAAGGGCAATCGCTTTTGCGCTGATTTCCGGAATCTCCTGGCTACGTTCCAATAGATAACGACGCGAGCCCAGCCAGTAATCGGTGCCATTAAATAGCCCGGTTATCCCTTTGCCGGGCAGAACCGTCACATTGTCCGCGCTGGCGACACTGACGCCCTGGTTTTCCGTGTATTGCAGAATGGCTTTCGCCAGTGGATGATTGCTGCGTGCTTCCAATGCGGCCGCACGGCTTAACAGTTCCGCTTCACTATGACCATTGAACGGGTAAACACCGGTGACTAGCGGCTCACCGCGGGTCAGCGTACCGGTTTTATCAAAGGCGATCGCATTAAGATGGGCCGGCGTTTCGATATAAATGCCGCCTTTGATCAGGATGCCTTGCCGGGCCGCACTCGCTAATGCGGCAACAATACTGACCGGCGTCGAAATGACCAATGCACAAGGGCAAGCAATCACCAATAACACTAAGGCGCGGTATAACCATTCACTCCAGTCGCCTGCTAAAAACAACGGCGGAATGACCCAAACGGCCAACGCCAAGGTCATCACCACCGGCGTATAAATGCGCGCAAATTTTTCCACCCATTGCTCGGCTTCCGCCCGCTTGCCATGCGCTTCCCCAACCAGACGCGTGATTTGTGCCAGCGTGGTATCCGTGGCGAGTTTGGTGGAGCGGATTTCCAGGGTTCCTTCGCTATTGATACAACCGGCAAACACTTCATCGCCAATTTGCTTGACGACCGGGATGCTTTCACCGGTAATTGGGGCCTGATTGACCGAACTGAAACCCGCAATCACCTCACCATCCAACGGAATTTTATCGCCTGGAGCGAGCATAAAATGGGTGCCGATACTAACTTCGGCGGCGGGGACCATGCGTTCCTGTCCGCTTTCATCCTTGACCCTGACCGTCGATGGCGCTAAATCCAATAAAGCCTCTACCGCATGACGGGCGCGGCCAATACTCCAGCTTTCAATGGCCAGGGATAGCGCAAAGAGAAAACTCACGGTAGCGGCTTCAAACCATTCGTTAATGAACATGGCGCCGATGACGGCAACCGTCATCAATAAATTCATATCGGCACGCAATCTTTTCAGTGCATAAAACGCTTTAACAACCACATGCCGCCCACCGAAAATCACCGCGAGGCCAAACGCGATTTTTTCAGGTAAAGGGATAGCTTGTTGGGTATGTGCGTTCAATAAGCTAGTGAAGTATTCGGCGATAACATCCCAGTGTACGGACCAGTTTTCCGGGTGGCTGAGAAAAGTTTGCGCATCGCTAAACCCGCCGGCGATAGCGATATGGATCAACATGCCGGCAACGATAAGCAAACCGCTGAGCGTGGTATACACAGTCTTCGAGCGGTGCAGTTGTTTGACATCGGCTTGCGCCTGGCCCGCTTGCCAGCGCGTCGCCTTCATGCCCGTTTTGGCAACGGCTTTAATGATAGTTTTTTCAGCGACCCGCCCGGCACCGGGTAAAAGCGTCATGCGCCCGTTTAAAACATCAAATGCCAGCTTGTCGCTGCCGCCCACTAGCGGGCCTATCGCGCTTTTTAAAGTGGCGACTTCTTCGGCACAATCCAGACCCTCGATCTTGAAAGTCATGCCACTCGCCGGTATTGATAGGTTTGGCTGACTGTTAGCCGGTTTATCTCCTGCACATTCGCAGGGTTTTTCTGATTGATTGCATGCTTTCATCTATTTATCTCCTCATTAAACCCAATCTGCATATTTCTCGGTATCACGGCACTGGCTTGTTCGTCCTTGCGATGCGCGAGCCAGTATAGGATCGGCAACACCAGCAACGTCAGCATCGTCGACGACAGAATTCCGCCGATCACCACGGTTGCCAGTGGCCGCTGCACCTCGGCGCCGGTTCCCGTGGCGATCGCCATCGGCACGAAACCGAACGAGGCCACTAATGCGGTCATCAGCACCGGCCGCAGCCGCGTCAAAGCGCCCTCAACAATCGCTTTGTCCAGCGGCTTGCCTTCGTCGCGCAGGCCCCGGATAAAGGCAATCATGACCAGTCCGTTCAGCACCGCGACGCCCGACAGCGCGATGAAGCCGACCGCCGCCGAAATCGACATCGGAATGTCGCGCAGCCAAAGCGCGACCAAGCCGCCGGTCAACGCAAAAGGAATGCCGCTAAACACCAGCAAACCGTCCTTAAAATTGCCGAACATCATGAACAGCAAGGTAAAGACCAGCAGCAAAGCCACCGGCACCACGATCTCCAAGCGCTGCGTTGCCGATTGCAGTTGCTCGAATTGCCCGCCCCAGGTGGTCCAGTATCCCGCCGGAATCTTGACTTGCTGTTGCAGCCGTTGTTCGGCCTCGGCAACGAACGAACCGATGTCGCGGCCACGCACGTTGGAAGTTACCACGATCCGGCGCTTGCCGTTCTCCCGGCTGATTTGGTTGGGCCCTGGAGCTAATTCAAGGCTTGCGACTTCGGCAAGAGGAATATAAGTCACTCTGTTGTTGCCTTGCGTTCGCGGTAATGAAATCGGCAAACGTTTGATCGCTTCCAGATCGCTACGCAGGTTATCCGGCAGACGCACGATAATATCGAAACGCCGGTCGCCCTCGAACAATTTGCCGGCTTCGGTCCCACCGATCGCGGTGGCCACCGCATCCTGCACATCGCCGATGTTCAAGCCGTAACGCGAAGTTTTATCCCGGTCGATATTGACCGCCAGCATCGGCAATCCTGTCGTTTGTTCGACTTTGACCTCCGATGCGCCGGCGATTTTTTCCATGACCGCCGAAATTTCAGTCGCCGTGTCATTCAACACCTTCATATCATCGCCAAATACTTTGACCGCAACGTCGCTGCGTACGCCTGAAATCAGCTCGTTGAAGCGCAGCTGGATGGGCTGGGAAAATTCGTAAATGTTGCCAGGGAGCTTATTTGCCGCAGCCTGTATCGCCGACAGCAGTTCGTCCCTTGTTTTATCAGGTTCAGGCCATTGCTCGCGTGGTTTGAGCATGATGTAACCATCCGAGATATTGGGCGGCATCGGATCTGATGCGATCTCAGCGGTACCTGTCCGCGCAAATACCCGGTCGATTTCCGGGAACTGCTGTTTCAAGGACACTTCAATCTGCTGCTGCATGGCGGCCGATTGCGACAAACTGGTGCCGGGGAGGCGCAGCGCCTGAATAGCGAAATCGCCTTCATTCAAGCTTGGCACGAATTCACTGCCCATGCGTGTAGCCAATAAGCCGGATAGGATCACCGTCACGACAGTAAAGGTTAATACCACCGGCTTGTTGCTCATGACGCTAGCCAGCACCGGCGCATAAAAACGCTTGGCCGTCTGCATCAGCACATTTTCTTTCTCGGCCACTTTGTCGCCGATGAACAGCGCCACTGCCGCCGGGATAAACGTCACCGAAAGAATCATGGCGCCCACCAAGGCGGCCACGACGGTGAACGCCATCGGATGGAACATTTTTCCCTCTACACCCGTCAAGGCGAAGATCGGTAAATACACGACCATGATGATGAGCTGGCCGAACAACAGCGCCCGCCGCGCTTCTTGCGATGCCATGAATACCTCATGAAAACGCTCGCTACGGGTCAATGGACGCCCTTGCTGCACCTGAGCATGGGCGAGCCGTCGCGCACAGTTCTCGACGATCACCACGGCGCCGTCGATGATGATTCCAAAGTCGAGCGCCCCCAAGCTCATCAAATTGGCGCTTACCCGGTACGTCACCATGCCGGTAAAGGTGAACAGCATCGCCAACGGTATCACCATCGCGGTGATGACGGCGGCGCGGATGTTGCCGAGGAACAGGAACAGGATCGCGATGACCAGGATTGCGCCTTCGGTTAAGTTTTTCTTGACCGTGTTGATGGCCTTGTCGACCAGCACGGTCCGGTCGTAAACGGTGACTGCCCGCACGCCTTCAGGCAGGGTGCGGTTGATCTCTGCCATCTTTTTGTCGACCGCCTGGGAGACGGCACGGCTGTTCTGGCCAATCAGCATGAAGACGGTGCCCAATACCACCTCGCGGCCGTTTTCGGTCGCGGCGCCGGTGCGCAGTTCGCGGCCGATATCGACTTCGCCGACATCGCGGATGCGGATCGGCACGCCTTCGACATTGCCGAGAATGATGTTGCGGATATCCTCCATCGAATGCACCTGGCCCGGCGCACGGATCAGATATTGCTCGCCGCGTTTTTCGATGTAGCCGGCGCCGACATTGTTGTTATTGCGATCCAGCGCGGTCACAATGTCCTGCAAGGTCAAGCCGTAGGACGCGAGTTTTTCCGGAATCGGCGCGACCTGATATTGCTTGGCGAAGCCGCCGATGGAATTGATCTCGGTCACACCCGGTACGTTGCGCAACTGCGGTTTGATGATCCAGTCCTGAATCTCGCGCAGGTCGGTTGCGGTATAAGGGGAACCGTCCGGCTTTTTGTCGCCGTCTTTGGCCTCGACCGTCCACAGATAGATTTCCCCAAGACCGGTCGAAATAGGGCCCATCGCCGGCGTAATTCCGGCAGGCAGTCTATCCTTGGCTTCCTGCATGCGCTGATTGACCAGTTGCCGCGCGAAGTAAATGTCGGTGCCGTCCTGGAAGATGACCGTTATCTGCGACAGGCCGTAGCGCGACAGCGACCGGGTTTGCTCCAGATGGGGCAAGCCCGCCATAACGGTCTCGATCGGATAAGTGATACGCTGCTCGGTCTCCAGCGGTGAATAACCGGGCGCCGTGGTATTGATTTGCACCTGGACGTTGGTGATGTCGGGGACGGCATCGATCGGCAGAATCGTGTAATTGAAAATGCCGAGCCCCGCCATGGCGAGCACGGCCAGCAGAACCAGCCAGCGGTGTTCGATCGCTAAACGGATGAGTCGTTCAAACATGATGCAGGCCCCCTGTATTGCGGGTTTTCTTACAAAAACCGAATAAACCGCGCACTAAACTTCGTCGTGCCAGCCCATCACAATGATCACCATTCCGAACAAGGCGATTCCTGCCCCGGCCCAATCCAACACAGACAATTTGACGCCATCCACCACTCTGAGCCAAACGAGGGCGGTAACCACGTAAACACCGCCATAGGCTGCGTAAATCCGGCCACTGGCGGCCGGGTTTAGCGTGAGTAGCCATACGAACAGCGACAGACTGATCATAGCCGGCAATAGTAGCCACGAAGAGCCTCCCTTGCGGAGCCACAGATAGGGCAGAAAACAACCGATGATCTCGGCAAGGGCAGTCACAAAGAAAAGAGCGGCCGTTTTTAGTATCAACATCATTTGAAATTCCGGGTTGTAATAATAGAGCTGAGCGTTCTTCACGAGGACGCAACACAGATATCATCAAGCGTTTATAACGGCTGGGATTTGCTACGACATCAGTGTTCATGAGAGGCTCCTGCCTTGCCTTGCTCGGATTTGATGACGAAGCTGCCGTTGACGGCATATTCGGCGCCGGGCTTGAGTCCGGCCACGATCTCGGTGACTTTGCCGTCGGACAGTCCGGTCGTGACCGGTTGGGCGATAAAGCCGCCCGGCACGCGGATAAAAATCGTCGGTTTGTCGTTGATCGTCTGGAGGGCGTCGGACGACACGGCGACCGGCACTTCGGTTTCTTTGGCGACCAACTCGACCGTGATGAACAAACCCGGACGCCAGGCCATCTGCGGATTCGCCAAAGTCACGCGGGCCTTGGCAGCGCGGGTTTGCTCACCCATCAGCGCACCCACGTAAGACATCGTGCCGGATGCGGTAGAGTCGAATGCCGTGGCTTTAATCGTGACCTTTTTGCCGACCCGAACGGCATTGAGATCCTTCGCCGACACGATGATGTCGGCCCATACGGTCGATAAATCGGAAATCGTGAAGATGCTGGCATCTTCCTTGACGGCCTCGCCTTGGGCGATATGTTTCTCGACCACCATGCCGTCGAACGGTGACCGAATTTCGTAGCGGTTGAGCAGTGTACCTGAGTTGACCGATACCGTCGGACTTGCGCCGAGTGCCATCAGCTTGTGTTGGGCATTATGTACGGCGATTTGTGCCTCGCGCATCGCCTGTTGAGCTTGCAGGTAGTCCTGCTCCGCAGAGATTTTCGCCTCCCATAAGTGTTTTTCCCGTGCAAAGGTGGTGCGCGCCAATTCCAGGCGTTTCTGTGCCGAAAGCAACTCGCTGCGCTGTTCGGACAGCGCTGTACTGGCAATTACCGCGATGACCTGGCCTTGTTTGACTTGCTGCCCGAGGTTGGCGGAAACGCTCTCGACCACGCCGGCAAGGCGAGGCACGACATGGGAGGTCATATCTTCATTGAAGCGAATTTCACCGGGCAAGGTTACGACGCTTTTGATGTATGCGGCACCTGCGGTCTGGGTCGTTATGCCGGTTTCCTCGATTTGATGGTCGGTCAATGCAATTTTCCCTTCCTCTTTAACCCAAGAAAATTGCAACGCCTGATTGTCATGTCTTGCCGTTACTCTAGCTTCGAATACATGCGGCTCTTCGATTGTCTGGATGCTCTGCAAAAAATCCCTTTCCGGCGCAAAGTCGATGTGCTGTTGCTGCCCATTTGGCCGCGTCAGCAACAGCGATACCTGATCGGCGGCTGGCAGCAGTAGATTGTGCTGATTGAACTGATAGATACGGAAGTGCGGCTCGCCTTCCTCTTCGCTGAGCAGGATTTCCAGTTCGAAATCGTCGTCGATGAATAAATCGCCGCCGTGTGGACCTTGAGTCTGTTTGGCTTCATCTGAATGACCATGGTCGTCATCGCTTTGATTGGTATGTACTTTAGCTTCCACGTGGTTTTCTTCGCCATGTTCTTCGCCTGCCGGCATCGACTTATCGATGCTAAGAATGAAAACGCCTAACAACACACCGAAAAGAATAATCGCGGCGATCGCGATGATTTGTTTCTTGCTGATATTGATGTTCATTGGGATACCGCCTGTTTGCTATTACCTAAGGTCTCGTTCATGCCGCTGCCGACCAAGCGTTCCACCTCGACCATGGATTTGTGATAATCCGCGAGCGCTAACAAATACTGATTTTTGGCGCCAAACAGGGTGCGTTGCGCATCCAGTACATCCAGAAATCCGAACTTGCCGAAACGGTAGCCTTCACGGGCGGCGTCATAGGCGCTTTGAGCGCCGGGCAAAATGTCCTGACGGAGCGCCACGACTTCGGCATGGGCGGCCTCCAACTTTTGATAGGCCGTGTTCAAAGCGGTTGCGATGCGCACCTCCGCACTCCGAAGTTCTTCCTCCGCTTTGGTCAGCCGATGTTCGGCTTCCTGAATGCCGCCCTGGTTGCGATTGAATACCGGCAACGGCACCGAAAAACCGACGACTAAGGCGTAATCATTGGGCATAAGATACTTGCTGGCGCCTACTGTCGCGGTCACGTCCGGGACGGCCTTGGACTTTTCCAGCGCGATAAGCGCTTGGCGTTGAGTGATTTCGGTCGCCCAACGTTCTAAATCGGGATTATTGGATAGCCGTTGCTGTAATGCTTCCAGGGAAGGCGGCGCCTGAAAGCTTTCCAAGTTACCGGTCACCGCCGCGAAACGCGGCGCGGTGCTGCCCCAGCCGGCGGCTAACCGCTTGCGGGCGGCTTCCAGTTCTTTCCGGGCGCGCATGAGCTCGATTCGAACCGAGGCACGGGCAATTTTGGCCTTGGTTTCTTCGACGGGCGACACCTTGCCGGCCTGTACCCGCGCGGAGGTCGTTACCGTCGTCTGATTCGCCAGTTCCTGAGTTTGCTGCGTCAGCGCCAGGCGCTGCTGGGCCGTCAGCACTTCAATAAAGGCCTGAGCGACTTGGGTTAGCACGTCGGCCCGTTTGGTTTCGTAATCCCAATCGGCCAATTGCTTGGTCAGCGCCGCTGCTTCCATCCGCGCAACGCGCTTACCGCCCAATTCGATCAACTGGCTGAGTTCCAAGGTGACCACATCGCCGTCGAACCCTTGGATCGATTTGTTACCGAAGTTCTGAGCGTTGGCGCCGAACGTAGGATTTGGAAACAATTTCGCCTGAAGCGCTGCCGCTTCCTGGGCGCGGCTCTCCCAGGAAAACGCGGTAAGTTCGGGATTCTGGGTCAATGCCAGTGCCAGTACTTGGGATAAAACCAGCGTTCCGGCCGGTTCCTCAGCCGCCGGCTGATTGGCGGCGATTGGGGTCTGGTCTTCCAGTTGTGAAGGCGTTAAATGGCTGCCTGCCGGATTGGCGCCGACTGGAGCGGTTGTAATGAGTAAACAAAGTGCGATGCCGATAGGCAGCGTATAATTCGAGCGCATGGAAAGTCTCTCCGTAGCATAGATGGAACGAACGCCGGGCAGACAAGCAGGCGCTAAACCTGCACCATCGGCTGGCGGGTTACGGCTATGGAGAATTGGCTAAATCAGAAGGACGATGCTGCGAAGAGCAAGAAGCCGGGAATCGGTGATCGGCGGGTCGGAAGAAAAACGCCGCCGTGTAATGACCCTGGCATAAGGGACAAGAAGAAAGGCAATGAAAAATAGCGGCAGAATCCCAACATCGAGAGATGTTTTGGATAAGTCTGTCAAAGGAACATGAGAGGCATGGTCATCGTCGCCCAAGGGGACGTCGGTGCAAGGCGACGTGCAGGGCGAATCGCCGTCCGTGAAATAGGCGTTAGCCCTGTCCTTGTGCTGGAGTGCTTTATTCGCATTGGCATCATGATCTTGACTGATGCGTTCCACGGCCACATGACCGTCTGACCCGAAACACAATACAAAAACCGATGGGTCAGTGTGGCCCCCGCCGAAATGACTGAGCACCGCGAATATCAGCACATAGGAAATCCACTCTTTGTAGGTTCGTAAGGTATACATCTATATATAATCCCATAGAAATATCAAAAATGCAATCTTTCCTGAATACGCTTAAAGAGTCGGTGCTCGCTAGCGGAGTTATTCTGAGCGATATGCCACGCGATTCTGTTACGGCCCATTATTGTAGGGGCGGTAAATTTTTTTTATAAAGTGCCGAAAAATCCAGTCTTTCACCTCGGCTATAATTTCTTCTATGAATTACCGTAAATTCAGGTTAGGTGGAAAAATCTTTACATTGCCCTCTCCGTCGTGACAATTCATTCATTGCATCTGTTGACAGCCATTGATTCAGTTTGTACTCTGACAAAATTGTAAAGTCCCCATAAGAAAATAGGGTTTTATGTCTTTGGCCTACCTCGAACGCCACGATTCTTTAAAGAATATGCACCGTTTTTACCAGATTTCCGTTTCCCCAGGCATTCTTGGGGATTGGTCTTTGGTGCGCGAATGGGGAAGAAAGGGATCTCCAGGGGCCATTAAAAAAGACTGGTATTTATCAAAGGAAGAGGCCATAGAGGCAGGTCAGCAAATCATGGAAGCAAAGCGGAGAAAGGGTTATCTGATTATTCCGTTATCCAGTTTTGATGGAAATACCCGGCAGTCTTGCTCATAAAATGGCAGGTTCTAATTTATGGAAGCAATCATTAATTTTTGGAATTATCTAAAAACATTTTTAATAGTAAAACTTGGCTTTGTCTCGACGGTAATCGATCGTCGAATGACACGCAGATCCATTACAGATATCGATGAATCCCGATTTTACTTAAACGGTCTGAATGAGGATGGAGAAGGCGATCACTCTGTGGTCAATCACTTGACCGCTATCCCAAAACCGGGATTTTATTTGTCACGGACCGATGCTGCAACTAACGGCTGTTTGTTGGGACCAATGGATATGGATGCGGATGATGGTCCCGGTCTTTATTACTGACGGACACATGGACTTGATGAAATTTTGTATTTACTCGATTATTTTTTCCTATGCTTTTTTACTGACTGGCTGCGGTTCGTCAGGCGTGAAAATTTACGCCCAAAATCCATTTAATCCGGACGCCAAAATCACCCGCGTTTCTGTACGATCCTCAAGTTTTCAGAATCCTGGAAAAGCTTCAAATCAGACTGTATTGAATGCTGCCTCTGTTGGGTTGGCTGTTGCCAGCAGACCTGTCCACGGTGCAATTACTTCTCACGGCGCCGATATAGGTATTGCAGCTGCACTTTTTCTGGGGTCTGTTGGCTCTGCAAAACCCAAAAATATTGCTGACAATGCAAATTATCTTGCTGTGGCTATGCCATTGACCGAGGTTTCAAACGAGCTAGATGCCCAACTAAAAATGAGCGAACATGTGGAAAGAGCCATTACGCGAGCTCTTGGCACGCATTATCAGACCAGAATTGAGGAATACGACGATCATTATGCGTTCGACAGGACGCTACGGCCGAGATGGATTCGAGTCAACGGCCCGTTATGTGAAAATTGGTCCTGCCAGATCCATGCTCCTGTCCCTTCTGCAACAGCACTGCAATGGGAAGGTCGTATGACAATAAAGAAAGTTGTCACTGGTCAGGAAGCTTATGTTTATGAAAAGCCATGTGAGCAACAATCAATTGGTCTTGTAAAAATCACAAATGAGTATGACAAGGAAGGTTTCATTGCAGGAAAGCGACATTATGTCGAAGGTACGGAAATACCTGATTTCGATTATGCTCAATTTTTCCAACGGATTTCTGAGAATCTGCCGGAATGGGCATATCTCAGGGTAGCCCAAAAAGAAACTACGCCATACACGCTCAATCGAGGTGTAATTGTTCAGTAAGGGTACGCATGAAAAAGTTAGCCTGGTTTTACTTTTTAACTTTGATGATTAGCATCTTATCCGGATGCTCAGGGAGCACTGTCGCTCTGATCGATCCGATCATCCAACAACAGGCGCCAAAGCTCGTTATCGTTTCCCACCCAGTGGGCGAAGGTTATTATGCCGTTCTGGATAAAACCCATGGCCATTGGCAAGTTTTGTCGATATCTACTACCCCTGTAACTCGTCGCGCTAATGACAAGCAAGAAATATTGTTCGTTAACCGCAGGCTCAGAAGCATTGCCCCAAGCTTCGATCCGAGGGTGTACACCGGTCAAGCTACCGAATGTACGCCCTATATTGACGATGATCAGTTTTATGGCTTGTGCAACAGCTATTTTTCCACTTCTGATGTTGGTGCCAGCATTGTAAGAAACTTCGCTTCATGCTTTTTCACGCTGTGCCTGGCTGCCGGCACTCGGGAAGTTTTGGATCACGGCAAAATTCAACAGGTCGTACTTGAAAGCAATTTGATCGATATCGTGAAACAGTTGAATTCGGCCGAAAGTCATCAAGTTTATTTGGCTGGACTTTCACGATAACACTCCTTGCTTTTACGCGAGAAACCGGGATTTGGCAACCGGTTGGGATAGCGCCCGCCGCAGCGGCTGATCTCGCTTTTCCTTAAAATGAATGCTATCAAGTGAAAATTGGGGATATATTGAAAAAGGAGGGCAAAGTCACTTTTTATTTTGTTTGCCAGAGGAAGAACGCTTGGTTTTTGTTTCTTCCTTTTTGTTTTCCGCATGTTGTTTGGCGATATATTCGTCTCGCATTTTTTGCAGTTCTGGAGGGAGACTGCCTGGCTTAACATCTGTGGTTTCTCTCATGAACATCGGTACCTGTCCACTTGGAGCTGGGCCGATCGTATTCAATTTTCCCGGTACCGATGACAATTGTTCGGTCGATATTGGCGGGGCTTGAAGCTCAATCTCAGACGGCATCGGAATATCACCATTTTTCAGTTGAACGGCTCCTCCGGCATCGATCAATTTTGGCTCGTCGATTTGAAGGCCATGGTCCGCAAATACGTTTACCGTGGATACCGCTGATACAGCCAAAAAGGCCAGTGAAAATTTGTTCATCATTACCGTCCTTATTTAACTGTGATGCCGTTCTGTGCGTTGAATTGTTCAGCAACATCGGCGGTCAGTTGTTTGTTTGCTTCTCTTACCGCTGACAATGCTTTGTTTACTACCGAAGTCAAGGCTGCTTCGACTGTTTCGTGAGAATTTTTCAAGAACTCATCAGCGATGGATAACTGTTTGATTTCCCGCATGCCGTTTACGATAACACTCACGTTGCCATCTTCACTCTTACTAGCAAATTCTTTTTTCTCGAATTCCGCTTTTGCTTGATCCAGTTGCATTTTGTATTTCAAACCAAGTTCGGCTGATTTCTTTTTGTTTAATTTGTTTTTGGGTCTTAACATGATTTCCTCTATTTTTTAGGGATTGGTGGTAAGTCGTTATCTGAAACATCACTTGGTTGAATTGGCCGTTTGTCACTCGAATCCGATAATGCGCCTGATACTGCGTTATTAATGTAATCTTCAGCTGTTTCAATACCTTCTCGAAGACCGGTCATCGCCGATTTAGCGGTTTTGGCTACCGGGGTAACTGTGCTGTCATAAAGCAACGATCCTTCGTTTCGGAAAGCTCTACCAGCCATCTCAGACATGTCCTTGCTGTTATCGATTTTGCCGCCATTTTCGATTTTCTGACGAACATCATCTGCTTTGCCAAGGTTTCCGCCTTTAAGAGCAGAATCGATCTCCGCTTTGCGTGAATCATCTTCTGCCGATAGGGTCACTGGTTTGATCTGTTTTGCGGCTTGCTTGAGGTCTGAAGTGTACCCAGAACCATGCTTATTGCCGCCGACATGATCTATTGACGCCTGTTTCGGTTCAGCGGTGTGGCTAGTTTTTGTGCCATGAGCCTGGTGTTCTGACGCGTGTGGTGTCTGGTGTTTCATTGAGGTTTTATGATAGCTACCATTGCTTTCAGATTCAGAATCATTATTTCCGCGTTTTGATTGATTACCCGCTAACTCAGGTTTTTCAATCGTAGTGCCTTTACCTGCTTTAGAGGATTTGCCTTCGCCATCACTGCCTTGGCTTTCGCTCCAATCCTCAGCCAAGGATTTAATGTCATCAGCGGATTGATCCCCCATGATGTCCTTAATGCTTTTTTGGTCGTTTTGGAATTGTGTAGGCGTAATATCGACTCCAGATCCACTGGATGTTGGCATTAGTGCTTTGTTTACAATTTCCGCCGCTTTTATCGGATCGGCTTGGTTGAGTTTCAAAAAGCCAGCCAACGCCTCTCTATCATCACCAAATATGCCGCTGGCACTAGATCGATTGATATCATACTGAGCATCGTCAGATAGCTTTTGGTAAGCCTCGCCCCCCATGCTTTCTGCAATGGCTTGATTTGCCAGATTGATGTCCACAATCGCGCCAGAATTGTTAAGGCGTCTCGCCAAATCTTGGTAAGACATAGATAGCGATTTTCCAGAAGAGTCTTGCATAGACGCGGTTTGGCTGAATGTCTCGCTGGCCTGGCTCACGGCTTGCAATTGGCTTAGGTACTGTTCTGCATGTCCCTTCATCTCTTCCGAACCGAAATAGGTTTGGTCTTGATGTTGCTGAGCACTTTGCTGCATTTTCTGAACTTGAGTACTGCCTGAGTATTCGCGGTTCCAAACGTTTTGGATAGCGTCGGACAATTCTTTCGATTTTCCCGCATCCATTCCGACCTGAGACTGTAGTTGAGCGTTACCGGAGGCACCGATAGAGGAAGACTGAATACCCATGCCCGTGCTAAGACCAGCAGAAATGGCCGAACTTACACCGGTGGTTATCGCTTCCTTCTCCGCATCTGTCCGTCCTACCTTGTCGGCAATCGTTCTTCCCGTAGATGCAGCCCAACGGTCCGATTCAGCCGTAGAATTGCTCAAAGCACTCATGATGGAATTTGCATCAGAGCTAGTGGTTCCCGATTTTTGAGAGGTTTGCAAGGAACTGCTAAGCGTCTGACTTGCGGACGAACTTGCACTTCGTAGCGAGGCCGTAGCGCTTTGCGCCGCCCTTCCGAATGTCGAGGATGTTGAGAACGTGGTGTCGGCCATCCCCGATTTCTTTGGCCCTGTGTTCGGTGAGTATTCGGATTTTGATCCCAGCGTCATAGGAGAATCAATTTTGATCGGATCAGGGGCAGTCGCTCCTGTTTTAACGCTGCTAGATGCGGCAGATGTCATTTTTCCAGACAAGTTTGTTGCTGCAACAGATCCGCCATAAACGATCATGAGTGCAAGTGCGGGGACGCTTGAAGCCAGCATCCCGCCAGCCGATAACCACGTTTCAATGGTTTCAAATACCTGGTCATGCATGACCATCGCATCAAGACCTGTACCATTGGAACCAGCATAGTTCGCTACGGCCTCAAGAGCTCTGGTTGTGACAACGATGATATACATGTTGCATACCGCCATCAATGGACCCCATAGCGATATCCAAAGCATGAGCTGGATATACCTGACCATCATAGTCATCCCGATAGGCCCTAACGTGGTCAGAAAGGCCACAATCGGCGATATCGCCACAGTGAACATTTCAACAAATGCCATCAATGGTCTGGCGATTTCGTTGAACATGGTTTGTTCAGCCGCCCATTGTTGCTTTAATTGTTCTTTGGCTGGCCGATGAATGAAAGCTGCCCGCCCATCTTCAAGATAAGATTTTAATAAGGCGTTTTCCATGTAAGTTTGCGAATCTTGCCCAGCGATATTGAGAGCGGCTTTAGCCTGATCGATTTTTTCAGATGCTCTTACAGATGCATCAGTTATCCCTAAAACGCCTGAAACATACCGATCCATTTGGTCAACGAAGTCCTGTCCTCTCAAATATGAAATCAATGCAGCGTAAGCGTCTTTGCAGGATTTCTGTTCGCCCTGCGGAGGTGAGGAAGGTAGTTTGACTAAGATATCGACGTTGACGAATGATGTTTTGATTGCATCGAGTAAATCAGTTGATTTAAGGAGCGTTTCTTTGGTGACTTCATGATCACTTTCGTTAAGATCCAAATCCAGCATCACACAATTTTCAATGTATGTGTCAATCGTTTCCCCAACCGATCCTGATAGGTCGCTATCTGAGCCAGCGGTTCCAAGAGCCAGGTTCTGTAGTTTCATTAGGGTTTTAAGCGCATTCAAATACCCGTTTTCCAATAAGCTGGCCTCTGACGGTGTCGAGAATGCGGTCTCAAACATGGTTGTCATTTTTACGCCCATGGTCGAAATAATGGACATCGGTGCAGCAATGCCGAGCGGAACGTTGGCAACTGTTCTTACCTGCCCGGTATATACGTCCTCGATAACAACGGTATCTTTTGGCACGAACAGGACTAAATACGCAATCAAACCAATCAATGAATACCGGAGCGGGAATTCCTGATTGGTCAAGTAATTGATGGATACTAAAAGAACGCCTAGCGTTGCACCGGCGCGGATGAGTTTGGTTAAACTTCCATTCCCGAAAATCATCGCAGCACCTTGGAAGGTGTTGTAAAGCATTTCTGCGTCTCCAATACTTAATACTTCGTAAGCCATAAAAATACCTTTTGCTAATGGTCTTAATGAACCCTGTTGTTCATTGGTGTGCGCAAGCTGTCTTTGATACTTTTTTGCAATTGGATTAATGAATTGATGCCGGCAATGCTTTCGCCTGTGATCCGTCTTTCTTCTTTGATCTGATCCCTAACATCGCGCATAACAGCCAGCATGGATGAATCGAGTGGTCGGCCAGTACCTTTAACTGCGTTATCTACCACACCATACATTTCCTCGACAATGCGGTTTGTTAATTCTGATGCCACGACATCCACCAAACGATCTGCGATTAGGCCAGCCGACTGCGGCTCAGCCGCTGCACCTCTTAACAACCCATAAACACCAGGGGATGATGCTTCGATAAATCTCTGCTCATCAGCCGTAAATGCATCATTCGTGTCGCGGCTAGTCATTTTGCGAATAATGCCGCCTGTACCGGTTGATTGTGGGCCTGTGCCCCATACCATCGCTTTCGCTCGGGAACGCATACCTTGGATTGTGATGGTTTCTTTCTCTCCTCCGCTAGGCAACAAGCATTCTCCGGATTCGCATTTGTAAATCTCAATGGAACCGCCCTCGATCAAATCTCTAACTTTGACGATCGGTTGTCTGAAGTCATATTTCACATCGCTTCCGTCATCCTTTTTACTGATAATCAACGTTCCCGTTAAACTCATCAAAGTCATTTTGATTTGATCGTCACCATTCACAAACCAGTTCGCCGCATTCGATTCAGTTAATGCCTCATACACCACATTGCCGGTAATTTCGTCAGAACGACCATTTTGAATAAGCACCTGTGTAGGTGAACTTGCGTTTTTTTCTTCTGAATTGAAATAGTCATCGACAAATCCAAGGCCTGTGTTGATTGTTGATGCTTCCCGTCTGCGTTCGTGAGCCCAATTTTGAAGACCGGTAGCATTTACGATTGCTTTACCCGCTTCGCAGGAATTTCTCATCAAAGCGTTGATTTTTGCGATTTCACTTTGCAGTTTAGAAATGACTTGGGCGCAAGTTGGACACATACCCTCGATTGCAAGCTGGAATGCATATCCAATCGCGGCTTGGGCAATGCTTCTTGCCAACTGAGTGAATTGGGCTCCATTGATGAATGAGAATGAGCCTGCAAACATATCGATACCATTACATCCGCCTCTTGCGCTTGGTGGCACAAATGAGATCAGGTTTGGGTGAACAACCTTATTGCGCATCGTGATTCCGCCACCAGTAATTACGCCTCTCCGTTGTGTCTCGTAAGAGCCACCTGGAGTGACGTTGATCATGTCGGTAAACATCCCTTTAATTTCATTGTCCAGGTTGGCATTAGCCGGACTGACCCAAAAAAGCGGCAACAGGATTAGTAACAGTTTTGACATAAATCAAACCCATGCTAAGTCAGGGAAAAGATCGATTCTCCGATCGTAATAAGGATTGCCTTTGTTTTTTTTCAGCGTTCTAACTGGCTTAGGCAAGGAATGGTTTCTAGATAAATAATAGCCTTGGCCATATTTGAACCCCATCAAAATAGCGCAGGTCACATCTGATTTCGAATAAAGATCATCCGCAACAATTTTGATATTTTTCGCATTCAGCTTTTCAATAACCGCATGACATTGAGACGCTAAATAGGTGTCTTCTTGCATTTCATTAATAACACCTTTTTTTATCTTTAAAACATCAACGGATTCGTACAAATCGCTCAAATTTAAATCTAATGGTCTAGCGTTTGATAATCCTCTTTTTATGCCAAGATTTTGAAACCATTCTAAAAGCTCCGTCTGATGGGGCATGACGCCCTCAGCATTAATGACTTGCATGTTTAACATCATTTCAACTTGGTTAAATGGCACGTGGTGAGCTAATTTTTCAAGAAAAATTCCCAGCCTCTTTTTGTCCATGTGGATATTGACAGACCATGATAGATAAAGCCTCTCGCCAGACATTTCTGACCAATGCTGTAAGTATTCGCTGATTTGGGAAAGTAAGTTTTTTTCATTACTCGACTCAAGAACATTAAAAACTTCTAAATCACTTAGAAATTTTTGTCCTATCTTGACTTGAACATCCAGCCCGACAATTTTTGCCTCTGCAAGATGAAAAACCGGGGTAAAAACAGGTGTGTAAAGTGGGTTCTGCAAAGCCTTCATAAACAATATTACAAGTCGATGTATAAAAGCCTACTATGCAGAAGTTTTCATCAACCTGTATTATCGAAAGACACTGTTTTTAAGCGTCTCTTTCGTAGAAGCTTGCCTTTTTGAAATGCAGCGTCTACTTGTCCAACAGGTCGACACATCAGGATTGACAGACACCCGCCCTGAAGCAAGGGCGGTTTGGCGAGAGATAAAGCCCTGATCGCCGGCACAAAAACAACCGCAGGGCATGCGGGGCTCGCCTGTGAAGTGAACGGTGCAGTCAGGCCGTCAGCAACAGGAACCGGCTCTGTGTCATTGGACACCGGAGGAATCATCGATCTTTAGGTCGGGGAGGATGTCAATCGACTAGAGCCAAGACTTTTTCAACTGCTTTTGTTCCAAGCTGAGGAAGAAACCCCTTGGCTTGGTTGGTTGGTCCAAAATCGTGTGCTTTGGCATGCCATTCATTACTCACTACTCCCTCAATCGTACCGATTTCATCGATTAGGCCAATGGCTAACGCTTCTTCGCCACCCCATATTTCACCTGTCGTATAATCAAATCCTTCTTTGAGCTTAGCGCCTCGTTTGCTTTTAAATTCGTCTGCAAAGACTACGGCCATCTGGTTGACCATTTCCTGGGCCTTGACTTCGGATTCTTTTGACATGGCCACAAAAGGGTTAAGCATATTTTTGTGGACTCCTGAAGCGTAGACTCGTTGTGTTACGTCAAATTTTTCGGCCAACTTATGAAGATCCCAACCTGTAATGACCGCGCCTATTGACCCAACCAGGCTATACCTGCCTGCAATAATCTTGTCGGCGTGTAAAGCAAGCAGATAGGCGGCCGACGCACCCGTGTTACCAATAAAGGCATAGACTGGCTTCCCTGTATCACTCTTTAGTCGATCTATGGTTTGGCCAACGCGTTCAGACTCAAAGGGTTGTCCGCCAGGGCTGTCGATATTCAGAGCAATAGCCTTCACCTTGGGCGAATTGAAGGCTTTTTCCAGTACCGGTACCAATTCTTCTGCTGAGGCCAGCTGACCTGACCCGATTGAGCCGGATACATTCACAACGCCAACTATCTCCGTATTAGGAATTAGTCTGTAGCCCAAACTGCTCGCATAAAACGCTAGATAGACAACAAATAGTAAGGCGCCGATCGTGGAAAAGGTAAATCGTTTGATCCATTTCCACCGACGTTCACTTTTTCTTTCGTTTATCAGATCCATTAGAACGTGATCTGCTAATAGAGATTTAATGTCTTCTTGAGGTTGATTGTTTTGATCGACTACTTTGTTGGTCATAAGGTCACATTTTTTTCTTTAAATTATTTCGAATGATTTTTACCAGTTCACCAGGCTTGTCCATGGTGTCTTCATCAACACTCTTGATCGTCTCGTTATCAACCTGGATAGGTGTCACGGTTAAGGTTTCGTCGTATTCATCGTTATTGAGCCAACCGTTTTCATGAGAAAGTGCAATGGCACGGCGAATAATCTCGTCACCAGATAACAGTCCTTGACCTATTTGAATAGCTCCGCCGTTTTCACCGGGCTTGACCAGAAATAAGGCAGGAGTTGTCTCAACGCCTAGTTTTTTGCCCTGTCCATGATCGGTCGTGAACTCCGGAAACACTCCTCCCGGAAGAGGCAAACCATCAAGTGCGATCGGCAAAACTTTGAATCCGAATGCATTCATAAGGCCTTTCAAAACACCCGCTTCTTTGACGCAAAACTCGCAGGTGCTGTAATAGAAAAACCAAATTCCCGCTTGCTCAGCCAGTTTCGTAGCTGCTTTTTGTATGCCACGATTTGACATATCATCTTTGGCAAACGCCCCGAAAGTCGCAATCGGACGCCTGGCGTTTTCATCCAGAACCGCATCCCTCATCATCAGCTTCTGAGATGCATCTGCAAATTTTTCAGCCTTATCCAACATGACTCGCTGCAGGTACATATACGTTGATACGTTTTCAGCGGTTGGATCATCAATAGCTTTATCCCTAAATGTCTCCATGTTTTTCCTAAACCATTCCGAGGACAGGGGCTTTGGATCTAATGATTTTGCGAGCGTCGGGGCTTCTTTTTTCTCTTGTGTAGTTAGCGGCGGTGGTCCTTGGACGGGTTGTTCATCATTGACTTCTTCCGTCAAGGGATCCTCATACCAGAACCACCCCCTTTCCTTGTTTTCGTAAAAGGGGGCATTGTTGGGAATTGCAGAGATTTGTTCGCGTCCATCTGAAACACCGAAAAAATTAGATCCTTCACTTTCGCTAGCAAGTGCATATGTAATATGGCCGACCAGAGTGGCAGCCACCACATAAGGCAGGAGTCGGTTTATCACGCGGTTGTGTTTGATGAGTTTTCGTCAGCACTCAAGGCATCGGCAGGTAGGTTCGAAACACCGGCTGAGCTTGCCTGGCTTTTTTTTGCGGAATTTTTTTTAGGCTCTGGCAAGGAGTCGCTTTCGTCAACATCAGTATCTTTTTCAATTGCCTCGATGATTTCGGTTTCCGATACAGCAATTTCTTCAGACGTTGAACTGCTTAAGGCATCCCTTGCAATTTCCCTAGCTCTTCTTTGTTCGTAAAATCGATTCTTCACGCCTTCCATCAGCGCCCTGCAACGTTGGTGAACATCTGTAAATTCTTTCTCGATTTCGGCCAAAGCTTGACGCTTTTGCGTGTCATCCAACTGGCAAGCTAACCACAATGCTCTGAGTTTCTCTTCCAAATCCCGTGCCGCATTAAGCGTATTCAAAAAAAGTTTTGCAATCGGATCAATGATCGTTACGTTGACGCTTTCGTACTGGGCTTCGCCGACTTTAATGTTCGCCTTTTTGATGAGTTGGTCTGCGACAATGATTTTTTTCGCAATGTTTTCGTTTACATCTTTGATCATTGCGATCATTTCTTTTGTAATTTGTTGCTCAACATCGAAACCTTGGCCGTTACTGCAATAGAATCTTGTCAAATATGCCGCCCTTGATACTTCTCGGAATCTACGCCGATAGATTCTTAGCACAGTTTCCGAAAAGTTTGATTTTTCGTGAATCCTGCTATTCCGACAATTTTGAATGAAGTTTCTTCTAAGAGCTGTTTCTCTGCTGAGTCGATTTTGAGTATTTTCCGCCATGGTAGTTCTCTTGCTGAGTTATTAAGATTTAATGCTTATTCGCTATTCGTCTGATAATAGGATGTCTTCGATCGCTTCGGCTGTTGTCATGCCTCGGTTGGTTCTTTCTGCGATCTTTTTGATATCGTTCGGATGAGTCGAATAGAGAAGTTTTGTGTACTTATCAACCATGAGACGACCGATTCCGACGCCATAACTGGTGACGAAAAATATTTCCGAATACTGTCCTGTGACCGTATGAACCGATTTAAGAAAGGTGTAGCCACCTTCTCCAATCATTAAGCGGTTTTGCCGTTTAATGGATTCAATCGTTTCTGGTTTTTGATACAGCAAGTACAGGTTTGCCGAGTTCTCTGCAATTGCGATGCCTGATGGTGAGCTGTAAAGGTCATTAAGTGATTGAGTGATCGTTATTGCCGCTCCATTGTATTTCCGGAACCGACGGTAGCCCGTCTCAATGAACCGTGCGATATTGCCTTTCGCCAATAAATCCCAGGCTTCGTCAATGATCAGGATTTTTCTTTGATCACGATTACCGAGGTACATCGCCTGTTGAATTTGATAAATCAAGATCAACAGTACAACTTGTTGCAGGTGACTCCTGCCTTTTAGTTCTTCAAGCTCAAGACATGTCAATGATTTGTTGAAGTTCACATTGTTCACGCCGTTAAAGAATCGACCGTATTCACCCTGAGTTGTAAAGGCAAATAGCTGATGCCCCATATCTACAACCCGCCGATCTTCATCTTCGAGCAACTTGTTTGCTACCAGGTCAACGGTCATTGAGCTTTCATGTTCGTCCCACAATTCTTTCAGAATTGAACGTAACCGAGCATGCTGAAGGTCCGACAGCTTGTCTTCCATGGCAGCCATTGATACGATGATACCTACTAACATATCGGCTTCTTCGTTATAGTTTTTGATGATCTGAAATGGATTCAGACAAATTTCACTATCCTCGCCAAACTCAACGAAGTCGCCTCCGATCATCTTTGTCAGTTTTTCGTATGACCGCCCGATGTCGATTACCCAGCATTTGGCGCCTGAGCTGATATAAGATGTGATGATATCGTTCGTCAGGAACGATTTACCTGAACCGGACGCGGCAACAACACAGGTGTTGTAGTTCGTATTCGAATCGAATATATCCATATTCATGATCTGTCCGCCACGCGATATAAATGTCAATTGTGGCGTCCCGGTCCCACTCCAGTCGGCAACGATTGGCAAAAATTCAACTGCATGCTTTGAGCCGCAACGTTTATACCTTTGCAAAAACTTTACGGCTTGGAGATCGGCGCAAAAGGGTATCGAATTGACCAGCATTGGAAGCGTAATAAACTTGTCTTCCTTCATGGCCCAACCGATTTCACTGAAATAGGTTTGGGCCTCTGTTAACCGTGTTTCGCTTTGCCCGAGTGAATCAGTGAATAAACCAACGCATAATTTGATCTTGAGAATCCTGTCGCCGTCATTAATGGACTTAAACAAAAGATCTGAGCTCTCTTTTTTGAAGATCAATTTGGGGTTGAACTTCAGCATAGGACCGAATGCTTGGTAGTTGATTACGTTCCGCTCTTTATCCGCTTTTTGTTTCTCAACAGCATTGTCGGGAATGAAGATATTCAAGTTGATAAAAAAATTTCCGTGAATTCCTCGATTGCCAGTCAATGGATCACCAATCATTCTTCGGATATTTTGCAGGCTCATCTGTGCCGGCAAGCGTCCAGGGGACAATATCCTAAGCCGCTTATCTCCTAACCAGACGCCGTTGGCATTTGTTTGCAACATGTCGTCATATTCGCTCAACTGCTCGTTGATTGGAGATATGTCATCGTAATAAGGCGCCGGCGAACGCCAGTTTGCAGCTGGACCCCAATGCAGAATTTGCCCAACCACGCGCAAGTACATTTCGGCATCGATGGTTTGCGGAAGAAACCCAGCCGATTTTAGGGTTTGTTCGAACGATAACCGGAGATCTTTTGCCGCAGAGATTTCATGCTGAGTTGGAAGCTGGTTCTTCTTTTCGAGAGGCAATTTGACGGTAAATATTGTCTTGTATTCTCGAATGAATGATTGAGCATGAAGACTAATTGCCTGGTTAGAACCATCTGTTAACATCTTCAATCGATTATTCATCGATTGTTTCAGTGCTTCATCCTTGGTGTCTCGAATGTGCTTGATTTTGTCCAGGGTTGGCCGAATGTCTTGAGACCCCATCAACATTACTTGAATGAAGCTTTCTTTGGGATAGTCAAACGAAAACAGAACGTTTAGACGTTGAGTTATTGAATCGTCGCCACCAGGCAATGGCTTACAAATAAAACCAAATCCAATATATCCATCTGCCATTGTGAACAAAGATGTTTCTTCATCAAATGACTCGACAGGTACAAGCTCGCTCAGCGTATGACGCTTGAGTTGCTTTTCATATACAAATGCACCCACAAATTGCTCCCCTGATGTTTGACTACAGGATCCATTCTAGATGGATGAGTTTTTTTGCGTCGCGGTGAAAGGCGCTGTTTTTCGGCCTCTTTTGTTTTATGGTTGAATTTTTCATAAAAAAAGGCCGCTCACCAATGACAATGAGCGACCTTTTTGGGGTACAACTAACAACAATTTACTGCTGCGCCCGTCGGTTAAAACGGGCGCTTCCGTTGGAGTTACACCAAAGCGGAAACAACACCGCTGATGACGGTTGGGCCGTAGTACAGAGCCAGCGCTCCACCGATGCCAACAACAACAGCAACGATAGATTGGTTGATGATACCGGCAGACAAACCCACCATGAACATACCCAGAGCAATGATTTTGCCTAAAGTACCTTGAGTCCAACCTACCAACAGAGTGTAGATGTCGTCGAATTCAGTACCGCCAGTACCAGCCATCGCGTCGGTAGACAGGAGTGCGGCAGCAGCCACAGCAGAAGCAACAACAGCTTTGCTAGCAAAAAGGGCTTTCAATTGTTTCATGATTTACAACTCCAAAAAATATGCTTGATTAAGGTGGCCAGCTATTTGCAATTCACCGACCGGGGTTCTGTTCCGGAACAAGTTCATTTTCTAGAAAAAATCAACTTTGTTTAAGCTCGAAAGATGTCAAAAATAGATGCTCTTTCGGTGGAGAATCTAAAGACTATCTGTTTTACCCGCCTCTCGACCGAGCATAAAAAAACCGAACACGAGGTTCGGTTTTTTTGTTGAAGTGTTTCGTTATTTTCCTGATGTGGGTGTTTGAACCGATAAAGGAGATATCGCCGTTCCAGGCGATCGAAAACGATCCCCAAGATTCCATCGCCTGCTCTCAATTTCTGTGTACATATATCCGTCAGCGTGGAGATCGCCATCATCATCTTCCCAAGGCGCCATCCAAATACGCATCACCTTGGCCTGCGTTCTTATTGGAATCGGTTGCTCGATACTTGGCACTGCCACCTGACTGGTTCCGTTCTGAATATGACCGATGACGATTGCTTTTCCCGTCTCAGACTTATCGGATTCCGCTATCGTTTTTACGTAATCCGAAGACTCGGTGGCTTGATAAACCTGACGTGCTGACATACAGCGCACCCCATCAACACCACCTGGACAGGAAAAGTCTCCTTGTCCAATTCCTAAGAACGAACACCCATTTAAAAGCGCCGCAAACAAAGCCAAAAATATAGACTTGAAGTGTCGATTATCTACCATTGATTTCATCCTCAAGGTCTTTTTCCAATAATGTTTTGAATGATGGCACGCCACCTTTGAATGTGTTCTTTGATGGTAAAAAGATGAAAGGTACTCCCTGAATATCCAGCAATTTAGTGGCTACAATTGCTTTTTGCAGCGGTTTTAGATCACATGACCCTTCTTTACGAACCAGTGCTGGTAGTTTGGCATAATCCTTCGCAATCAACGCCTTCAAAGATTGCTCTTTATCTTGATTGCATATCAGCTTTTTGCTGATCTCAGCTGATTCCTTTCCGAGAACAGGGATCAAGACCAACTTGAATGAATACTCTTTACCCAACGGTTCAAGCTGAACAATAAGGTCGTGACAATAGTTGCATTGAGGGTCTACAAATATAGTCACCTCTTTCTTGCCTTTGCCTATGGCGAACGTAGATAGTTCATCTGGATTTAGGCCAATTTTCCTCAAGTCTACTTTGTCAATGCCTTTGGTATCTGATACTGATCCAATAACCTTTCCTTGCCACATATCAACTAGCTTGAAATTACCTGCCACGACAAAATGACCATTATCGGTAATCAAGAACGTTCTTTCACCAGCCTTAACCATCGATAATCCTGTCACCGGTAATCGCTTCACTTCATCGACGCTACGCATGATGTCTTTGACTTCCGCTGTCATTTCAGTGTCTGATTTTGGTTTGTTAGGCTGAGCTGCATCTAGCCCTACTGCATGCGCTTCTACCCAAAACATAACCAGGGCAAACAAAACCGATGTCTTTTCCAACATTATTTTCTCCAAAAAATTTAATTTATCGTTGATAGCCGCCATAAACATTGCCCATGTTGCCGCCCATACGAGAACCTAAATAGCCACCAACACCACGCCCATTACTGTTCAGCATTCCACTCATCATATTTCCCATCATTTCGCCCCCATACATCTCGTTGCTACCTCCGAAATTTGCGCTCGCACTACGTGTATTTCCGCTCATACCTGATCCTTGTTGGTTAGATTTCGATTTCGGCGACAACGACATGCCGCGGATCATGATGAAGTCGATTTTCCGGCCGGCATCAACTTCAATAATTGGGAAAATATTTTTTGCCATTTCCAGGTAGTAATCAGCAATTTGTTCAGCAGCGCCTTTCACGCCCCCCATTAACGCTTGGCCACCTATCATTTCCGGTGACGGATATTGGAAAACTTGTTCTTGACCAGGTGTTACATTCGCATATGCCTTAACTTTTTGCGGCGCAAACGCATTGGTAATCCCGGATACAAAACCAGACAACAGTGAATTTGCAATGATTTGTCCGTTTTTGCTGACCAATCGACCTCTAACACCCGCTTTCCCGTCTTCGCCAACAGAGTACGCATCGATAGCTGTTTCAATGATTGCGCCGTCTTTCTTCACACATGAAATCCTTTCTGCTCTCATATATGCTCGTTCAGCACTCAAATCGCCATAACCACTGGCAATAAGAAAACATTCCCGAATATCCATCCTATATCGGTTAGGCAAAATTGCCTCATGCTTGACCCGCAATAGAGAAGGAAAAGGATCATTACGAGATTGGTTAGATGTAGGCGCATCAAGACCGGTAACCAATGTACCGCTCAAAATACTGCCTGCTGGTAAAAACATGTCCGGAATACCAGTTTTACTTGACGGTTTTTTGATGTTCACATATTCAGTGATTCTTTTTTCGCCTTGTTTTTTGGAAGCGCAGGCATCGGTGCTGGAGCCGCTTTTGGCATTTTTCTGTCCTTCTTCACCGCTACCGGTTACCATTCGAATTTTTGGGCCAGTCTCTGGCGGCGAAACATCGCCATTTGAGGCTGGAGGACCTTGTTGGCCTAACAAATCTGGCTGAGGAAGCTCTTTGCCTCCTTTTTTCCCGCGGTACTTTCCATTTTCATTGCCTTGGTCATCCAGCGGCACATCGGGCAGAGGGATTTGATTTTTCAGGTTTTCTTGCGCCACGCTCATTTGCTGCATAAGATCGCCTGTCTGTTGCGCTAATCGCTCTGTTTTGCGATTCAGTTCGTCAGTTTGCATTTTTATTGATTTTGACGCTTCTTGAATTTTTTGATCCTGGCGTTGAAACAGGGCGCGAATATCAGAAAAATCCTCAGTCAGTTTTTTTATTTTTCCTGCCATGGCATCAATGGACACGTCACGCGGGCTTTTGCCGTTGAACAACGTGTATTCGACTTTCCTGGGTTTTTGAAGAAAGTTATTAGAAGTGTTATCCGATGTGGCCGAGATGAGAATTGCTGCCACAATGAACAATGCACCGCTCCCGCCGAATAACGTTAATTGCTTTCGCTTGGTAGGATCGAGCTTCTCATACCATTCGATGATTTTTTCCTTGGCGGTCTTCTTTTCAAGATCGATCATAATGATTCTCCAAAATTATTAGAGCAGGGCCGGTCTGATTTCTTCGCCACTTTTACCTTCTGGCAATCGTAATAGAAGATAAATCTCGGTTTTTTCTCCAGGCTCCAACCTAACCTTCGGCCATGCTGCAACCGCCATGGTGTTTTCGCTGGCACAGAATGACTCTTCAAAGGTTGTTGCCACAAGTCCATTGTTTTGCGCGATAAGCACAATGATTCTTGAGTCGTGGCCTGACAGTAATTGACCCGGCCAATAGGTCAAACCAGGGTCATGGCAAAAGGTCATCGCGCGCAATTCATCCGTCAAATCCTCTAGCGTGAACCCTTGAGGGATTTGTTGCTTGCTGAGATTTTGCATAATTGCTTTAACCTCTGTGATATAGGGCGAATCCTGTCTGAATAACCTGTCATTTCTGGACGCCCCTGCTTCATTTGCATTGGCTTTTGGATCGGCCTCGATTCGAATTTCTACCGGCATAACTAATTCTTGCGGTGATAGTTGTAGTGACGCCGCATTGCCAGACTCGGAGTCTGAAATAAACATGCTCACAGGAGAATCTGAGTCGCTAGCGATATAAATTGCTGAGCCGTCGACCTTTGTTTCAACATTGTCTACTGTTAATACTTTCGGTTCTGCATAAGGCGTAACGATTCTATTCAGCTTACCTTTAGCGATGATCACGTTTTCTGTTCGCCCCGGTTTTGGCTTGATCGTAATTCCTGATTGCAAGCCAAGATCGAGCCCTTTGGAGTTTCTCAATTCTTCCACTGCATTTTCCTGGGTTTTTTCAGGGGCTTTATCCAAAACCTTTGGTCTTTTTTTGGGTTTCGGCGAGGGTTTTGGCTCTTCCTGCGGAACTGGTGTCTGTTGATCCTGTAATAATGGCTGATCCAGCGCCCCTGGTCGCGGTTGAAAGTGCATAGTGGGCGATATTTGACCGGTTGCCTGCTGGGCAACGGGATCGACTATCACCTGTGTCTTGTCATTGTCATAGGCTCCCAAATCACCGGCTTCGCCATTTTGATAAGAAGTTAAGGACGATCCATCTGCAGCCTCGAAAGGCAATTCTGGAGGTGGTGGCGTATCGTTATTGGCATAAGCACTAGTGAATGCAATTATCATCATAGAGTTAATCATTAACTTAAATTTCATCAGGGTTGGCTCCTATTTTTTTGTAATGCTTTTTGGCGTTCTTCTTCAGCTTTTTGCTTGGCCTCTTCTTTTTGAATAACGCTTATTAATTTCGGCATGCCTTCATATGACGCCATTTGAGTAATAATCGGTGAATACTGTTTTACATCTATTTTGAACTCAAAGGTTTGTTCGGTTGCGTCAGATTTACCTCCAGCACCCGTCATTCTGTTCTTCCCGGTCACAAATACCTTATCTGTTTCAGGCTCATACGTAACCCTGACAATATCAAAACTCGATGTAACCTTTTCTTGTTTTAAAGTATCAAGCTCCTGGGCAATCTGCTCGGTAACGAGAGCTCGAATTTCTCCTGTTACCATTCCGGCAAAAGAATCCAAGACAAAATCCGCATTCTCTGGCGTAACATTTCCGATAAGTGTTGCGGTATACATTGCCCAAGCTTTTTTATAGCCTTCCGACGCTTTATTCTTTGCTATCTCCGCCTTTTCCGACAATTCAGGAGGAATCAATATTACGGATGAGTCCTTTTTTAGCCATCCGATAATAGTCATCAGATTCAAACCTACTAAACCGATAATAACTAACTTTAAAAATCGATTTGATGCCTGCAGGCTTAACCACGTAGAAGCAAAATTTTTATAGTTCATATCGTCCTCAAAAAAAACGACGAATAAATGAAAGCGGCAATGACGTAGGAAATGATTCTTTTGAACCCATTCCGCCATACCAATACATTGCGTGAAGAAGAAAACCAGATGCTTGCCTGTCTTTGATTTTGCGATAAAACTTGATCCCAACAAGCCCCATCACCAGCAATACACCGAGATAACCCACCACAATCCCAGCCCCAAATGCTATTGCCAGAAGAATGAATTCATCGAACTCCCAAAATAATATTTGCTGTGGGTCGTCTAAATAATTTGGTATATCTCGCATATCAATTACCTGTCATGGGTATTAGGTTTGCTCTGCGATTTTGAGCTCGATGGATTTCTGTATCGTTTGAAAACTCAGGCGAAGCTTCGCCAAATCCTTTCGTAGATATTTTCGACTCACTTATTCCATGCTGAACTAGATAGACCTTTACAGCTATGGCTCTTTTAATGGAAAGCTTTTTGTTGTATTTAGCGTTGCCTTTCGAGTCAGTGTGACCTTCAATGCTGATATGCATTAGGTCAGATGATTCAATTTTATGAATAAGATCATCAAGTTTTTTAGATTCGCCACATGATATTGATGATTGATCAAACTCAAATAAAACTGTTTCTTTTTTAGGAATAAAGCTTTCTGAAAGTGCATTAAATGGATATGATTCAAATGCCGGCGTTACAGGCGCTGAGGTCGTTTCTTTATGATCTGAAACGGTTAGCACGTGCTGAAATTCACTTGGGACAATCACCTGGTCTTTAATGCCTTGAATACTCTTGTAATCCAAATCTGAAACGACCGGAGGCAGGTAAGCTTTTATGGTGATTTTTTCGCAATTATCATCGCTAAACAAAGAGTCAAATGGACATGTGTCCGTCGTGGCACAACCCGATAAAATTAAGTTAATAGCAATTAAATGCGGTAATTTATTTGATTTTTTCATTAATTATTTTCTCGTAACGTTTTATTTTTCCAACGTAATCAATTCCTCTAGCCAGGTTGGACGGGGAGTGGTAGTCGGATACCGTTTTAGTAATATTTCTGTTTGTTTTTAAATTCTTCAAATAATCCGCAGCTACTTTTATATTCGTTCTTGGGTCTAGCAGATCAATTTCGTTCTCAACTTTGTCAGCGTGCCAATAGAGATTTACCTGCATGATTCCCACATCAACATTCCTAATTCCTTTTTTAATCAAATCTACCAAAGCCACTTCGGCAGCTTGCCTGGAAACGTACCGTCTCGGTCCGGCTTGAACACCCTCATTACCTTTATTGATGTTGAGCGTCCATGGCCATGGCCTGAAACTGCCATCTGACCAGTGCATACCACTTTCGTGTACTGCTATTCCGTATAGAGTCGCGACATTTATGCCTGCATACTTTGCTGCCTCACCCCAAAAACTGTTTGCCAACACGGCATCAGGGAAAGCTCTTTGAGAAATCAACAATGAGAAGATGAGAAGAAGATGTTTTTTCATGCCATCATCGTAAACGGTCACATAAAAATGCATCATGGTGAAAGGCGCTGTTTTTCGGCCTCTTTTGATTTTTAGCTGGAGCGTAGCGATACTGCGCTTGGGATAAAGGTTGAGAAACTGCGACAACAGAATTTGAAAGGTAAAACAGGTTTGCAAATCTTGTGACCAGTGTGGCACACACAATGATCGCGATATCCATGCGGCGTCTCGCCGGGGGAATCAATCCATTCTTTAGAGGAAGGATGTCAGTTATCCACAGATTCTGTGGATAACTCTGTTCATCAATAATCTACTGACTACGTGTTATCTAGTCATTACTCAAATTGACCAATTAGTAGACAGCTACATGTTGTCTATTAAATATTGTCTTTGTGCATCGATATCGGTTCCTTGGGTTTGTAGGTTGATCCTATCAATAGCACTATTCGTCTGAGTGTTAGGTAGATCACCAACAGTTGAAAACTGGGTACTGTACATTTCTTCTGCTTTAGCCCCATCAAGTGGCATGACGTTTGCCACTTTCAACATATTGATCCACTCACCAAAATCCATTTTGTCAAAATCAAGTTGACCGATTTGTTCAATCGTGAGTCCATCGCAACTTGGCGCTAATGGCTCACCAAAATTAGTTCCCATTTGTTTCTTGGCCTGCTCCTGAAATACACGCGCAAAAGGGCTTGAAAAACAGCAGTAGACTTGTTTCTCAGCGACGCAGCTACCTAAGAATTTAGATGAACAATAAGTCCCAATTTCATCAGGTTTGGTACACATTTTTTGATTTTTATACATTTGAAGCTTTATTTCTTCTTCCGTGCAAGCAAAAATCAACTGGACTACTAGTTTTGCTATTTGATATATCGCATAAATGATTCCGACAACCGTTACAATTGAGGACAGTAATGATCCGGCCATTGAATAGGTTGTCGTTGCAGCTGCACCAGTACCGCTTACCGTTGCTGTTAGCAATGTTGATGCCGCGGTTTCCCCGAATGTCGAAGCAATCCATTCACCAAGCCATTGCACGACTTGTTGTTTTATTGCCTCAATCCCTAAATCAACGCCTATCTCCTCGCCTAACATCGAAACAACAGAATCGGACATCGATGTAAAAGTGTCGTTAATTGCTGTATAGGCATCTGATATTAAACTGACGGGCGTTTCAAGGACTGTCCCGCTAGTCAGTACCTGCCAGGCACCGCTCTGACCAACGCCTTCCAGTCCATACGCATATATTTGTACAGATGTGTCAGCTAAGCTCCAAGTGTTCTTCGCTAACCAGATGTAATCAATCCAACTTCCTCCTATTGGCATATTGCAGCAATCAACCGATCCAAGGATTGATAAATCAGCCATTTGGCACGTGTAAGCCTCCCCTGCAAAAAGCTTGCATGCTCCTGCAAGCGGATCGCAAGACAATTGTTTCTGTGACTCATTCAGAGTTTGCAGCGCGGTTGCTGCTTTAATGAAATCCTCATTTGATTCTTGCTTAGGATCAATGCATTCCCCACCCATGCATCGAATTTGTGCGTCACAAATGGTATTTTCACCGTTGTTTGTAGTGTCGCATGTCGAAGCACTGTCAGTTCCGCAGTCATAAGTGACAATAAAGTCCTTGCAGGCTCCAGTTACTGGATCTATTAGCTCGTTACCGTTCGCGTCTTTCTCGCATTCTTCTTTGATATAAGCGCAGGAAGATAAGGATTCACACGTGTTGTGTGCGCTAGTGTCGTAATTGTATTGCGGACAAACTTGGTAACCTTGGTAGTCTGTATAACATTCCAGAGGTATCGTTCCCGGTGTTCGCGTTTCTGCTTTATTACAAATTGGGTTGGGCGGTATGTCAGGAGCATCCGGTAGGATGTCCGTATTATTTGAAACGTATGTCGTGTAATTGTCCGGCGTTATGGTTATGGGACCAACAACCTGTGCATTTGCCGCTTCGGTACACTGCCACCAATCGGTCGAGGCCTGGTCATTCAACGAACCGGATGAAACAAAGGTTGGCGCAGTACCACCCAGCGGCCATGCGTTAAACAATCTTTCCCTGCATCCAGCTGGGCTATCAATAAATTGTTCTTCGATATCGGGTTCGGCTTCTACTTTTATTCTCGCGTAACCCTCTCCGTTTCCATCAACCCTGGTTCGTTGCACGAAGCTAATTAATGTATCAGCTGCAGCTTGCTTGAATGTTGATGTTATATCCAAGTCCGGATATTCATCCCAACTGGTCCCGTGTTCGCAGCCTCCCCAACCCGATTGCCCGGTAAAAATCAATGCACCATTCATCCATATTCGGGTCTCGTCGTCATATTTAACACGATAAATTGTCACTCGCTTGATTTTGTCAGGTCTTAACACTCTAAAAGAGACGGTTTGCGTGTATGTGTCGCAATTACCTGCCCAATAGTTATCACCAACTATCCCAAGATTGAGAAAGGTACAACCTATACCACAGCTCTCTATATTTCCATCTCCTGAACCGAACCCCATTACAGGACTATAAGCGAGGGATCGGGTCACAGAACACTTTTCTGTCTTAAGAGATTTTTTACATTGCTTCAGGTCCTCGATATGAATTGAACATGATTTTTCACCCCAATTTGTTGTTTTTTCACAGCCGCTGAACATATCGTCGATCAACGGAGAGGTGCGAGAAAATACGTCATCCGATTGTTTCCAAATGGGATCGTTCAGCATGTTCGGCATTGCTGTATTGGCGCCCATGAGCGTTTGATACGCATAGGCGTGTTGTGTTGAGCCAGTACTTAAACTTTCGATGTTGCTATTAACATAACTTCCCTGTGCGCCAGCATTTCCATAAGCAGCGGCTGCGGCATCCATTGATCCGGGCTGGATCTCTTGGAACATATCGTTCTGTTCTATGGTTTGGCCTGCAACCAATCCATTTGTTAGTGTGACCTGACCAGTAGAGCTATTAACATTTGGAACAGTAAAGCTTGACATGAGTGAACCACCCAATGCCTCACCTTCAGCCGCCTGGTCGAGAAATGCATCCGCAAATACAGGAAATGGCACGAAGAATGCCGATAGCGTTAATAAATAAAACGCTGCAATCGAATTGTGAAATATGCATACAATCAGTATGTGTGCGATTGGTTTTTGGATTTTATCCATGGCTTACTCTTCAACGTAGCTTAGGCAGCAATCGGTATAGCGCCAGATCAGATAGACAAAGTCCTCACCTGTACCTGGTATGTTTCGCCACTCACCCCATTTAAAGGGAGATTCTCCGATGTAGTGGCAACAGTTTTCGCCGGGTACGACCTTTTCAACCATTTCTGGCTGTCCGTTTGCTCCAATAACTGTGTTGCCATTTGCATCTTTCTTCTCAGTCAGCATTTTTTCGGCTTCCGCTTCAGCGACCGGGAACATCATGCTCATTTTGTATTGTTGCTTTGGGACCATGGGGTAGATCGTTCCGCTACATAAAGCGTCATTGCCATAGGTCTTGTGGGCTAGTCCACGCCTGTGAAGTGCGGCTAATACCCTTGCCGATAATAAACTGGTGTCCCTCGGAGGCGAGGCATCGGATGCAATATTTCCAACAAACGGATACAAGTTGCCCCAGCATCCTGCACACCACCATAACGAGGTCATCGGCTGCGATGCAGTAGTTACGGTGCAGTCGACTGTGCAGGCCGCTACAGCCAAAGGATTGGCGAATACCACTGCTTCGGGATTGAGAAAAAAAGCTAATTCATCAATATTCCATGTCGGGTCCAATTCAGACATGTACATCATGTCCATACTTCTAAATCCGCCCGCATTGCAGCTATTTTGAACGAACAGATCCAGGATCATGTACAAGGGATAAGCCCAATAGTGATAGTTGTAAAAGGTCTTGTCTGTTCCATCGCCTTCCACTTCTTTATGCCCACCCCAAAGTCTTACCCCATTATTGAACGATATGCCGCCAAGGGCTGGAGAACAGTAAGGCTTTCTAACGACTTCTATGAGTCTTGCGGGAAGCCATGCGCTAGCCGTCATGCCAATATTTGGTATACCGTTGTCGTCGCTACAAAAGCAAAAGCTTTCATCCGTCGCTCCATCCGGTATATCGTTATCCATATCGTAAAGCGTCATACCCAAAAGCCTGACAGGGAACAAACAACTCCAGCAAATGCCGGTAATCATTTTCTTTCCCCAAAGATCGGCATCGGGGCATAACAATTTCTCTGCTGAAATCGTATTGCTTTCGGAAGTATTGATTGTTTCTTCCGCCAAGAGTTGGCCTGAGAGCATCAGTCCAAATAGGCTCAATAGTATTTTTTGACGCATCAGTGAACCTCGCCGCTTGCAAGTTCTTTGGCAACAACGTGATCGCCTTGACCTTCAATTACGGTTGGCAACACCTCTAGCTTGAACCGGTCCGCGATGCTTTTATTGAGCTTGTACAAAGGACCGTTTACGAAATCGCCGGTCTCGTTGTAATGGCTCCAGCCACGCTCATTGTCGATCTTGGAAAACAGGTAAATGACTGGTTTACCCTTTTTGAGGATTTCGTCTCCGGCCTTTTTGGCGATTTCAACCTGTTTTTTACTGGTGGCATCAAATATGATGTAGGCGTGCCGCATTGGCATCATCGCTTGCGGATTGATCCTGTCGCCTTTTTTGATAATTAATCGTCCGTCGGGATGAAAAATATCCTGCGTCGAAACGATTGTCATGTCGATAGCCCTTTCCCTGGTCTTTTCGGCCGGTCGTAAATTAAATTCGTCTTGTTTCTTCCAGAAATTGGCGATGGCGTCGGTTTTTTGTTTTTCCCAATCGACATTTGCCGCCCTGCGCTGGATTTCTTCAATCATGTCAGGCTCTAAAATGCCGTAAATTGGTCCCCGTTGGCCATGATCTCCGGGTTCTTTCTTGCTTAACCAATCGAATCCCGGTAAACCACGTGCACTACGTGTTTTTCCTTCTGCATCGGTTTCGACTATTGTTGGTACTGCTGTAACATTGAATCTTGTAAACAATGTGGGATCGATGACAGCACCTGGGACTGGCTTTAATTTCTGCACAATTTGCAAAAGCTTTTGGGTGATTGACCCCGTGTTTTGGTCTTTCTCAACTCCTCGAAAAACCAGTATCGACTTGGTGGCCGCTGCTTCTTCAGCCGCAGCTTTCATTTCATGCATCGGCATGCCGAACGAAACGAAAATCCAGCGTCCTTGCACAGCCTGAGCAAGCGACTGCTTACCCATGTCAATGTCGTTATCAGAACCCGGATTTGCGATTCGACTGCCTTCCCGAAGTATCTTTTCTAAAGATGAACTTAAGTGCATGGGCTTGGTTTTCAACCAATCGGGCAATTGTCGATTCATATTGGGTTGCTGTTGTTTAAGGAGTTCCTTTAGAAAAAAATCGTCTTCTCCCGCCATAACGGATGAAGACGACAGGTGCAGCATCACGACTGCAAGGAAGCGACTAGAAAATAGGGTACGCGCGACCAATGACATCTTTTTCATCTACCAGTCCAAGAAGGTTATAACGAGAATCGAGGCTGTATTCATGATCACCGGCCACGAAGTATTTACCCAATTGGATCGTATTTTTCCCATCATGCAACTCATCATTTGGAAATAATTTCTTGAGGCTAAGACCAACTTCTTTACCGACGAGCGTCCGGTCGCCCACGGTGAAATCCCGGCCTTTTTTGGTCACAATGTTGCCTGGACCAGCGAGTAGGCGTTTAGTGAAGATATATCCATCTGGATAGGAATCTCCGTTGTGCCATTTGAATGCTATAAAGCCCCCGGTTTCGACTTTTTTATCAAGACAAATCAGGAACAGTGTGTAAGGCAGGCTAGGCGTTTGATTGATCGCCAAACGGTAGTTGGCGTGTATTACGCCATAGAGGGAAACGAGCAAAATCCAGGTAATGGCATGCGACTTAAGGTGGTTGACTAAAATAAGGCCGAATGTCTTTGTTCGTTCGATAAAGACATTCATCGTTAATGGTTCGTCTCTATTCAATGTTGACATAAGCTTCCTCGGGAGCACTCAGGACAGACTGCGCGTCGAGAATGACCACGCCGCGCTGGATTAACTCTTCAGTCGATGATTTAACTTTCGTCATAAGAGCTTTGGCATCGTCTTCGGTTTGGGCCTGGTTTTTCTCTACGGCTTTCTTGACTAAGCCTTGCACGTCGACTATTGCGATTTGCGCTGGTACCGGTGAAAAAAAGGCGGCGTAGTAGCCGCCCAAAGCACCAGAGAGGACACAAGAAAACAATAAAACCAGCATCTTTAGTGGGGTTAAAGAAATCATGCGTCCAACCCATGCATCCTTGCGAATTCAGAAATGCCGCCTTTAACCCCGCGACCAAGCGCTTTGAATTTCCAATCACCTTGATAGCGGTATATCTCTCCAAAAATCATTGATGTGTAAGTTGCCGTATCGCCCTCTTCACTTAGGTCGTAACGAGTAACTTCTTCTTGAGTATCTTTATTAATCAGTCGTACAAAGGCATTAAGGACTTGGCCAAAGTTTTGTTTGAGTTTGTCAGCGTCGTGGATGGATACAAAAATGATCAGTTTTTGAATTTCATCCGGCACTTTGTCCAGAAATACGTGAATAGACTCATCGTCGCCTTCGCCGGCGCCAGTTCTGTTATCACCCGCGTGATTCACCGCACCGCAAAGGGACTTCTTGTTGTTGTAAAAAATGAGATCTTTCTCATTTTTAGCCTTTTCGTTGGGTCCCACCATTAGAATGGAGGCATCCAAATCAAATGTTTCCTGGTCACTCTCTCTAACATCCCAACCTAGGAGTCTGTCGGTCTTAAGGATTATGCTTGATCGCTTTTAAAAAAAGTCACAAAAAAACACCCAAAGCAATCAAAATCATGCTGTTTTTAGCTCAGTTTAATTGGCCATTAACAATGAGTCCCT